>JGI20160J14292_10000583_pt1 | contig 32872 bp, 27 predicted proteins | sample COG_10_FD_14292 | JGI IMG/M metagenome (IMG submission 14292) | reverse complement strand
GGGGGCCATGGTGCGGGCAACGCTTTGCTGAATCCGGGATGGCTTTTTGGTACGCCGAGTTGGACGTGCACCAGTGGGCTCAAGCGGCTTGGCGTGACCGGCTTTTCGGCGGCTTGCTTTGGGCTTTTGGCGGTTTTCCTTGGCGATGTTGCGGGCGAGCTGCTCCCCGGGTGAAAGGGGGCGGTTGGCTTTCCGGCCATTGGACGAGGAGCGGGAGGAGCGGCGGCTCATGCGGCGAGGGTATTGCGAGCTGCAATGCGCATCCGCGCGCTGCGAGACCTTGGGTTCCGTTCCATTTCTTCGGCGTCGGCCACAATGGCTTTTCCAGTGACTTTGTCGAAAGGCGCCAATGAGCGCCCGTGAAAGTCCTTGGCGATTTCACCCTCCATGTTTCCTGCCCTCATGAAGCGCTTGACCATGCGGTCTTCCAAACTGTGGTAGCTGATGACCACCAACCTTCCGTCTGGCTTGAGCAATTGGAGGCTCGATTTGAGCAGGTCAGAAAGGGCACCGAGTTCGTCGTTGACGGCAATGCGCAATGCTTGGAATGCTTGCGCCAGGTATTGGTTGCGTTTTTGTGGTGGTGCCAACGGGGACAGTACCGTTTGAAGCCGACCTGTAGAAGCGATGCCTTCGGCGCCTTCTTCATCGATGGCTTTGCGGAGTGCCCGTGCCGCTCGGTGGGCCTGCGACAGCTCGCCGTATTGACGGAACAGCTGGGTGAGTTCCTGTTCGCTCATCCGCTGGATGAGGTCGTCGGCCCCTTCGGGCAGGCGGGGGTCCATGCGCATGTCCAAAGCGCCATCTCCTCGGATGCTAAATCCGCGCTCTGCCGCATCGAATTGGTGCGAGCTCACCCCAAGGTCTGCCAAGATGCCATCGACCTGTTTCACGCCATGAAGGCGCAAGAAGTTGGCGGCGAACCTGAAGTTCTCTGGAATCAAGGTGAACCGGTTGTCCTCGGGGACATTGGGTTCGGCATCCGGATCGCAGTCAAAGCCAAACAGGCGGCCGTCGGGCCCCAGGGCTTCTAGAATACCGCGACTGTGTCCACCCCCACCAAAAGTGCAATCCACGTAAGTTCCTGCGGGCTGCAGATCGAGCCCTTCGAGGGCGGCGTCAAACAGCACGGGAACGTGGTAGGTTGTGGACATCAGTTGCGGCTGGAATCGTTGGTGTTCATGCCAGGCTCGATGTCCTGACGCACGCGTTCTGCAAGGGCGCCGAAGTCAAAGTCTTCGTCGTCTCCTAGCACTTGGTTCTCGAAGCGGTCTTTGGCCCACACTTCGATTTTCTCTCCCAAGCCGGTAACCACACAGTCGGCTGCCTTTCCAGCTTCCAGTCCAGCATGGTCCAATAGTGCGCTGGGCAAGAGCATGCGTCCTGACCCGTCGAGTTCTACAAGGGTGGCCCCCTTCATGAACTTCCGTTGAAACAGCTGGTGCTGGCGGTCGTAACGGCTGAGCTGCCCCATCTCCGCATTGACCTTGTCCCACTCGGGCTTGGGGTAGAGGACCAAGCAACCTTCGAAGATGTCGCGGTTGACCACCAAACCATCGTGCAGCACCCGGTCCAACTGCTTGCGCAGTTTGGCCGGGAAGCTGACGCGCCCTTTGGCGTCGATCCGACAGTGGTATTCCCCGAGTAGGTTGAGCATGGTGGTCTGGGCGGTTTGCCTATCCAAAAGTAGCCGGTTTATCCCACGATTTCCCACCAAGCCCCACAATCCGACACAATGTGGAAAATTTACTGACGACTGTGGATGGGCAACTTTTTCAACATTGCTTTTAAAACACTGGTTATCAGTATTTCAAGTGGCATTTATCCCGGTTTTTAGCGGAGTGGGAAATTGTGGGGTGTTGATGGGATGTTGATGGAGGTGGCGGTGGCTTGTTCACACACACGCTTTCATTGTGCTCGAAATGAGGTGTGCTTTTGGAACCAAAGGGGGCCTTCCTTTGTAGGGTTAGGCACAGGCCAAATCATGGAGCAGGATCTCATTACAGACGGACGTTACCGCTACGTGCAAAGCGCAACCGAAGGCACACCCTTGATATTGCTTCACGGGCTGTTCGGTGCATTGAGCAACTTCGAGCACTTGTTCAATCACTTTGCAGGGAAAATGCGGGTCATCATCCCCATGCTTCCCCTCTACGACTTGCCCTTGGCGACCACGAGTGCAAAGACGTTGTGCAAGCATGTCGAAGGTTTCATTGACCACCTTGGATTGGAGAAGGTTCACCTCTTGGGCAATTCGCTCGGGGGACACGTCGGACTGATTTACACCAAGCGCAATCCGGATCGGGTCTTGTCTCTTTCCCTCACGGCCAGCAGTGGCCTCTATGAGAATGCCTTTGGCAGTTCATTCCCGAGGCGCGAAGACAAGGAGTTCATTCGGGACAAGGTGGGGGAGACCTTTTTCGACCCCAGGCATGCGACCGATGAATTGGTCGACGAGTGCTTTGCCATCGTGAATGACCGCAACCGTGTGCTGCGCATCTTGGCCATTGCGAAGAGCGCGATCCGCCACAACATGGCTTCGGATTTGCCCAACATGAAGCAGCCCTCCTGTTTAATATGGGGCCGCAACGATACCATTACGCCGCCTGAAGTAGCCGGCGAGTTCAAGGCCTTGTTGCCGGATGCCGACCTCCATTGGATCGACCAATGTGGCCACGCTCCTATGATGGAGCATCCCGAGGAATTCAACAGCATCTTGAGCGATTGGTATGAGCGTCGAGGAATACTCAGTTGACAACCCAGCGTTCGTCAAGTCGAGCGCCAAACTCCAGGAATGCCCTGAAGCAGACCGCCCCGAATACACCTTCATTGGACGTTCGAATGTGGGCAAGAGTTCGCTGATCAATATGTTGACCGGCCGAAAGGCATTGGCCAAGACCAGCTCTACTCCGGGAAAGACGCAGTTGATCAACCACTTTGAGATGACCACGGCAGGCAAGCCCTGGTATCTCGTCGACCTTCCGGGCATTGGCTACGCCAAAGTGTCCAAAACGGACCGGGCTGCTTGGGAACGCACTTCTAGGGAGTATTTGACCAAGCGGGAAAACCTCATGTGCATCATGATGCTCATAGACTCCCGGGTTCCGCCGCAGAAAATCGACATGGACTTTATGGTGTGGATGGCAAAAAACGGCTTGTCGTTTGCCATGATCTTTACCAAGGTGGACAAGCTCACCATTGCCGAGCGCGAGGCGTTTTTGCCGCGCTACACCGCGCACATGTTGAAGCAGTGGTCGGCCATGCCCCCGCATTTTGTGACATCGGCGGCCAAGGGCGACGGCAGACAGGATGTGCTGGGCTTTATCGCCCAGACCAATCCGATTTATCGGAAGCCGCCTCCTATGGAGTAAGGCCCTCTAGCCGTTGTTTTCTGGGCCGACGCCAATCCGTTCAGCCAGTTCGGAAGTGAAGCCGCGGATGGCGCCTGCAGCCCTTTCGTCTTGTGTAGACCGTTCGAGCGCATCGGCTAGGGTCATCATGGATTGGCACACAAAGACTTTCATTTCTTCGACCGTCATGTCTTTGTCCCAGAGGTCGATGCTGAGGGCTTCTCGGCCATTCCATACGCTGAGTGCAAAGGCTTTTGCCTCGGCATTGGCTATACCGGCATCGGATGCGGACCAACGGATGGCAGTGGGCACTTTGTTTTCGTCGGTGGTGACGGTCAGGTGGATGTCGGAGGTGCGGTCGTTGGCCATGGCGTGCAAGTTCGGTATTCCCGCTCAGGCTTTGGGTCGGAAGGACTGCAAAAAGGGCAGCACTTCGTGTTGGTCCATCAATTCGGACAGGGACATTTCGGGGTGACGGAGCATGAAGTCTTCTACCCAACGAAGCCCCATGTACCAACCCAAGCGGTCCGGACTTTCTTGGGGAACGGCGCCAGCCTTGGTAAAGGGAGCGTCTGCGACCCACCTTTGGATGTCCATGCGCTTTGTGGTGTAGAGGAACTCCTCTTTACGCAGCTCCACCCACACTTGCATCTCATGGTTTTGCGCCCATTGCCATTCTGCCGGTGTCCAATCCATCAGGGTTTGAGGAGGCAGTTCTGGCGCGATGCACCGGGCGATGAACAACACCTTGCCCCAGTACAATAGCTCCTGGGACAGTTGGCCTTGCGCAGGGTAATGTCCTTGTTGAAATTGGACAAGGAGCCAGCCCCGGAGTGCATCGGCGACCAAGTGTTCGGGTACCATCCGCTCCTGCATGTAGCCGGGGTAGATGTGGGGAGGCAGGTTCTTGACGGCGGGGTGATCAGAGCCGATGAAGAACTCGCAGCCCAAAAGCAGCAGTTCATCGGTGGGGTAGACACTGTAATTGTATCCCGTGTATCCCATGTCTACATGGGGAATAGGGGCCGCCGGAAAATGTTGGTGGAATCGGCTCAGAGCATCGGTGATGTCTTGCGCTCCTTGAGTGATGGCGCCCTCTCGTTGCAGGACACTGTCGATTCCATTGACCGCTATGCGGGTGCCTTCGAAGGCGGTGAATTGTTGCCAGGCCGAATCGAGTGCGGCCCGCTCTTGAGTGGATGCGGGCGGCCAAGGACCGAGTTGGAGGATGTCGCGCACCAAAGGGCCTGGCCACTTTTCGGTTGAACCTGCTGTGGGAAGTGTGGTGTGATCGCGGACACCTTCCCAACTGGTGGAAGGGCTGGTCTCCATATCAATGGGCGCCTTATTGAACGGGGCGTATGGATCGGGAGCTTGGCATCCGCAGAGCACCAAAACCGCACCGACGAGCACAACGGTTCCGTGCAGGGAGAAAGAAAAGGAGTCGCTCTGAACACGCATGGTGCAAAAGTGCGGCGCTTGTTGGTCCATTTTTCGTCTTTGGTACGCAATTTGCTCCCTGAGGAACGTTTGATTTCTAACACATGGTATCCATAACAATATTCCGTTCCGCCGCTGTCGTGCTGGGCTTCGTGGCGTTGACCGCATCGGCCCAGTCCCCCGCGCCTTCATCGACCAACAGTGGCCGTGTCCGTTACAGTGAACCCAAATTCAGGATGGGGCTCCACCTGTTGCCTTCTGTTGCTTGGATGGATGTGCGGGATGCCCACAGTTCATCGGAAGGGGCTGTGGTGCGGTTTGGGTTTGGATTCACTGCGGACATCATGTTTGCCGACAATTACGCGGTCGGAACAGGCCTGAACGTGTTTCGAAATGGGGGCAAAGTGGCCTATTTCGACAGGGTGACGGGCGATCCGGAGGACGCGGCCAACGACAGTACGATGTTTCAGGTGCGCAGAGCGCGCACGCTTACCCAACATTGGGTGGAGGTGCCGATCAGCTTCAAATTCCGGACCCGTCAAATTGGACACATTACTTACTGGGGTCAATTTGGGCTGGGCCTTGGCCTCAATCTGCGCAGCACGGCCCATGATGAGGTGGATTACCTCTATCGTCAGATGCTGCCGGGAACAGCAGAAGAGCCTTGGACTGTAGAGTCGAGCATTGGGGTGGTGTCGTATGCAGATGTGCCTGTTGAGGATGAAGTGGCCCTGATGCGTGCGGCCATGATTGTGGGATTGGGCATTGAGTACAACCTCAGTGGAAAGACCGCCTTGTTGCTTGGTGCCACCTTCAACAATGGACTTTTCAATGTGGCCAGCAACAAGAATTTTGGGCCGACTTTGACGGAAGAGCACCTTGAGACGGCTTTAGATGGGTCGCTGGACCCCGCAGGATTAAAGGGCTATGACGTAAAAATGGTGGACAATGCCATCCTTTTTAGCGTTGGACTGTTGTTCTGATATGAAGCTTGAATCCTCCCGTCAGATCGACGCCCAAGGGGCCGCCCGCCACATCGGCCAATGGATGAGCCAATACCTTGAAGCTTCAGGGTTGGATGGTTGGGTCGTAGGGGTCAGTGGTGGCATCGACTCTGCCGTGACGTCCACTTTAGCGGCACTGACGGGCAAGCCGACCACCTTGCTCCGAATGCCCATTCACCAAGCGGTAGACCAGGACCAGCGTGGGGCCGACCACATTGCTTGGTTGGAGTCCACGCACGCTCACGTCTCCTCCTGTGTTGTGGATTTAACCTCTTCTTTTGACGGTTTGTCGGAGGCCTTGGCGGCCTCGGCCGATGGCCCGTTTGGAGGGCTTTCCCTCGCCAATGCCAGGGCGCGGTTGCGCATGACGACCCTGTATGCAGTGGCGGCCGAACGCCGAGCTTTGGTGGCGGGAACCGGCAATAAGGTGGAGGATTTTGGCGTCGGCTTCTACACCAAATACGGAGATGGCGGGGTCGACCTGAGCCCCATTGCCGATTTGCTCAAAAGCGAGGTCTACGCGTTGGGCACGGTGCTCAATGTTGGCGAAGCGATTTTGAATGCCGCCCCGACCGATGGTTTGTGGGGAGACGACCGCACCGACGAGGATCAACTGGGCGCCACCTACGATGAGCTCGAGTGGGCGATGGAAAGAATGGCCGAAGGTCGAGGTCCGGCGGATTTTGAAGGCGGTACGCGCCACCGCGCGGTGATGGATATTTTCACCCGTCACCACACCATGAACCGTCACAAGATGGATCCGATTCCCGTTTGTAAGCTGCCCGAGCACCTGTTCCAGCAACGCCGCTAACAGCGTTGACGGAGGGCCTTTCCGAGCATCCGATCAGCTTGGGCATACCTGCCTTTTTCGTCGGGAAATTGCCCCGTCACGGATGGGTTATTCGTCCTCTTCAATAATAGACCAGCTGACTTCGAGGCGGCCGGTGCTGCCGTCTTTGGACATGAGGCCCAAGGTGTAGGTTCCGGGTTCCAAAAACTCAGTGCTGTTGGTTCTTTTCGGTGAGAAAGTCAGGTTTTGCCAGCCTCTGTGCAGGCTTTTGAACTCGGTTTGTCCCAAGACGTTTTCGACGCTGTCTAGAAGCTGAATGGTGTAGTCTCCGTTACGCGGCAAGAAAGCCGGCACTTCTACCTCGGGGGTCCAAGGTTCTCCCCAACCGTATCCGCGTTCACCCCATCCTTCCCGCCACGTGAGGTCTTCGGGCGCATTCAAGGACAGCGTTAGTTTTTCGGTTGTTCCTGTTTCTGCTGATGAAAGTCCTTCGATGAGGGGGTTCAAGTCCAGTACCCAAATGCTGCGGCCGTGGGTGCCGATGACGAGTTCGTTTTCGCGTTCCTGAATGGCGAGGTCGTGGACGGGAACCCTGGGCAAGTCTGGGTGCGCGATGCTCCAAGTGAATCCGCCATCTAGGGAGGCGTACAGGCCGCCATCGGTTCCACAAAACAGCAATCCGTCTATGTCCTCTGATTCGGTGAGGGCGTTGATGGGTTCCATGGGCAGGCCGCTGCGCACAGTTCCGTCGTCGCCCAGCCGTGTCCAACTCCTTCCATTGTCATCAGAAGCATAGAGATAGGGGGCGAAGTGGTCGTGACGGTAACCGTTGAGTGCGGCATAAACCCGGTCCGGCGCATGGTGTGACCACAGCACTTCTGTGACCCACAGCATGCGGTTGGGTGCTGCTGCAGGTGCCGGCGGCGTCCGGTTCTCCCACGTATAACCACCATCTGGGCTCATGTGGATGAGTCCGTCGTCTGATCCGACAGCCAACCTGCCGAACCGAAGTGGACTCTCGTGCACACTGGTGAGGGTGCCGTAGGGCACATTTCCTTTGATGGTGCCCCGGGTGAGGTCATCGGACAGGGTCTCAAAATGGTCTCCGCGATCCAACGACCGGTGGAACCGGTTTGAGGCCATGTAGAGCACATCTTGGTGGTGTCGAGAGAGGTGAATGGGGGTTTGCCAATTCCAGCGCAGCGGGGTCTCACCAAGGGTGTGCTCGGGATGCAGCCGCGCCCGGTCTCCTGTCTTTCGGTTGGACCGGCTGTACCAGCCAAACTGGTAACCGGTGTAGACGGTTTCGTTGTCACGTGTGTCGATTTCGATGCGCATTCCGTCACCGCCGTTGAGCCGGTCGTAGGGGTAGTCGCCAGTTTGGTGCCAGCGCGGGCTGGCGTCATAACCGCTGGGCCCTCGCCACGTTCCATTGTCTTGGAGGCCGCCATAAATCCGATAGGGCTCGGCGTTGTCTACGGCGATGGCATAGAATTGGCCCACGGCGGGGGAGTTGCAGGAGGTCCAGTGCCCGCCGCCGTCGAGGGTCACATTGATGCCGCCGTCGTTGCCGTTGATGATGTGCAGAGGGTTTTTGGGGTTGATCCAAATGTGGTGGTGGTCTACATGTACGTTGTCTTGGGCGATGGAGGCCCAAGTGGCACCGCCATCGGTGCTTTCCAGCAAGGGAACGCCCCCAATGATCAGGCGGTCTTGATCGCTTGGGTCCACGGCGATGAGTCCGAAATAGTAACAGTAACTGTAGCACACTTCGTCGAGCGCTTCCTCGTGCGTGCGCACCCAGCGTGCGTCTGTGGTGTCGATACCGCGTGGCATCGACTCGTCATTTCCCATGGCCAGCCCATCCCATCGGTAGACTTCAGCGCCTATGATGGGAGGGTCGAACATCTCTGCATTGGCATCGCCCAGAAAATCTGCAAGCGCATCGGTTTGGAGTGTGCCATCTGCGACGCGTTGAAAGACTGAGGTAGCCGTGGCCTCCTCNGGGAAGTTGTTGTCCTCCAGAAAATCGGTAAGCGCTGTGGTGTCCAATGCGGCGAAATCTGCCNNGGTCATCCCTCTAAAATCCTTGGCTTCGAGGGGGGCCTCTTCTTCTGAATCCTCGCCTTCTTCGGGTTTGGCGTTTTGGTTGTCTACAATGATGTACAGACGGTCAGCGGCCGCATGATACGCCAGTCCCATCCTGCCAATGTGCGCTCCATTGGGGAACCCGAATTCTTCGGATGACAAGTGCACCCAAGAGGCACCACCATCTGCAGATTCGAATATGCCGCTTCCGGGTCCGCCTTCTGTAAAGTTCCAAGCACGGCGGGTGCGGTCCCACAGCGCTGCATACATGTGGTCTGTGCGGTTGGGGTCGATGATCAGGTCGATCGCACCAGCCTGAGGCCTGCCAGCTTGGGTCCCGTCGAGCAACAAATTCCAGGTGGTTCCACTGTCGGTGCTGTGGTAGATTCCGCGTTGGGCATTCGAATGGGTGTCGTTGTAAAGTGGCCCCGCAGCAGCGACATAGACACCATCGTCTTCGTCCAGGACAATCCGGCCAATGTGGTGGGTTTCGGACAGGCCTGCATGTGTCCAAGAGTCGCCCCAATCTTTGCTGAGGTAGATGCCGACCCCGGCATAACTCGAGCGTGAAGCATTGACCTCTCCAGTGCCGACCCAAATGTGGCGCCGTTCCCAATCCACGGCGATGGCGCCCACAAAGATCATGAGGTCGCGGTCAAACAACGGCTGAAAGGAGGTGCCTTGATCGGTGGTGTGCCACAATCCTCCGGTGGCATAGCCTACCACAAATTCTGCGGGGTTTTCTGGGTTGACCGAAAGGTCGACGACCCGACCGCTCATCACAGTAGGCCCTACACTGCGCAACGCCAATCCAGAAGTCCAGCTGGCCGCCTGGAGGGCCTCATGGGATGCGGCCACATTGAGCCGTGCCTTGGCCGATGTTGGGGCGAGTATGTCGCTTTTGCGGCCGCGCTGTCCTGCAGCGGTTACGGCCAGCAGAAGGAAGGGAATGAGGCAGTAGTTGTGAAGGAATGCGCGGCTCATTGGAGCTTGGGATTGTTGCGGTGCCGGTCGGCATCGCGGGTGGTTTTCTTTTCGAGGTTGCGCTGGAACGCGGCACTCAGGTCTACACCTGTTTGGTTGGCCAGGGCGGCCAATACCCAAAGAACATCGGCCATTTCATCGCCCAAATCGAGCGTGGCATCGGAGGGCTTTTCGCTTTGATCCCCGTAGCGTCGGGCCATGATGCGTGCCAACTCACCCACCTCCTCTGTGAGGATGGCCATATTGGTGAGTTCGCTGAAATAGCGCACCCCGATGGTGGTGATCCACTCGTCAACGGTGGATTGGACGGTGGCGAGGGTGGGCGAATCAGAGGTCATTCCTTGTGTTGGGTATCCATGGTGATGGTGACAGGGCCGTCGTTGATCAAGTCCACTTCCATCATGGCACCAAACTTACCGGTCGCCACGGGTCGCTTGAGGTGTTCTTCGAGGTTTTTCACGAAGCGCTCATACAATGGAATGGCGGTCTCTGGGCGGGCCGCGTGGACAAAGCTGGGGCGGGTGCCTTTCTTGTATTTGGCGTGCAAAGTGAATTGGCTCACCACTAAGGCTCCGCCATTCACGTCGACCACTGAGCGGTTCATCTTGCCCTCGTCGTCAGAAAAAATTCGGAGCGCAGCCACTTTTGATGCCAGCCAATCGGCATCTGCATCTGTGTCTTCTGAATGCACGCCAAGCAATACCATGAGGCCATTGCCGCAGGTTCCTACAGCTACTCCTTCTGTCCGCACTTCGGCGCGTTTAACCCTTTGGACCACTGCCCTCATGCTGCAAATTAGGCCGCACATCTGACACAGGTGGCTGGACTGCCATCACAGACAAGTTCAGGACAGTCTTTTCAATTGAATCTTCTCCTCCTTGGGTAAATTGCAGCCTCACTTGTCAAGATGCGCTCCATTTTATCCTTGAAACAGGCTTGCCGGAATTTCTTGCTCATCGCTGCTATGGGGTTCCACGTGCTGGTATTTGGGCAGATCAAAACGGTGGACTCAGGCTGGGAGTTCTTCGCCAACCCNCAGGGAAGAACGACGGAAGAGGCCAAAAAATGGGTGATCGAGCAGGCTAAAATCAGGGCCATGGCTGCTGTGTTTGGGACTCGGGTCAAGAGCGAAACAGTGCAGGTTACCTCTGACAATAATGGCGAAATAGATGGGTCTTTCACCGAACTCAACGTTCTGCAGGTGAAGGGTGAGTGGCTCGAGACCACGGTGTGTGAAGGGCCCCTTCCCGAGATCAGGGATGGCGAAATCTGGTGGTCTGTGCGGGTTGAGGGAAAGGCGCAGCCCATCAAAGAGAGCAGGGTGGATTTGACCTTGGACTTGTGTGCGGATGTTCTCGGAATTGAGCCTGTTACATTTTTGGAGGCGGGCGATCGGGTCCGGGCACGTTTTCAGTCACCAGTTGATGGCCATGTGATGTTTTTCTATTTAGAAAACGGAACGGTTTATGCTTTGTCTAACAACAACACCGAGTTTGCAGAAGAGGTAGAGGGGCAGCGTGAATACGCCCTCTTCAACAATGAATCTGAGTGGCTGGAAGTCGAGGCGTCCCGTCAGGGCATGAAACGTTTGGCCCGTTACTCATGGGGTTTCAAGGTCACCAATGAAGACATGGTCGACGCACAGGCGATGTTGATTGGGGCTTTTGCAACGCATGAATTTGCGCCGCCGGTGATGAATTGGAATGAGGAGGAGCAGATGTGGTCTGTGGAAGAGGAGCGGTTAGAGCGTTGGATCAAGCAGAATGCGGGACGCTCCGATCATTTTCAAGTCCAGAGGGTGCCCATTCGAATTCGACCTAAACAACGATACTAATGCGGAGATTCAAGCAATATGCAGCCTGTTTTTGGGCGGTGTTGGCAGTGAATATGATGGGGCTGAATGCCCAGGTCGAGGCCGTGACGAAGAAGTCCATGACCATACAACGGCGTCCTGTGATCGCGCCTCCGCAATTGTCGATTGTAGAGGGAAGTATGCGGTTTAAGGACGGCAATGGAAATGGATATCTCGATGCCAATGAGCAGGCGACGTTGACCTACAAACTGAACAATGCGCCAACTGCTTTGGGCGATGCACAGGGTATGGTTTGCGAAGTGCGGTTAGAAGGCGCGTCATCAGGGGTGACGGTTTCTGAGCAAATCAGGATTGCGGACGTGCCTCGGGGCGCGACAATGGAGTTTGTTGTTCCGATACAGTCTTCTATGAAGACAAAGGATGGTGAGTTGAAGGTGTTCCTAAAAATCCAGGAGCCGCTGGGATTTGGTCCGCCAGAACAGTCGGTGAACATCCAAACTTTGGAGTTCAGGCAGCCGGAACTTCTGGTGGTCGACCACCGGGTAAAGGAAGGGGAAATTAAACGGGGACAAGCCTTTACCTACCAATTTTTGGTGCGGAATAAAGGAGAGGGTTTTGCCTACGATGTCCGATGTGAGCTCGAGCTTATTGATGAGGGGGTGCAGCCTTTGTCGACCCAGAGTTTCAAGTTTAATCAGTTGGAGCCGGGGCAAGTGAAAGAGCTCTGGGTCTCGGTGATTGTGCCGCCAGACTACCCTCATCAGGAGGTGCAGTTCAAGGTCGTCTTGGATGAGTCGCTGGGCCGGTATGCAGACACCTTCATTGGTGCATTGCCTTTGGAAGCCATGTTGGATCAAACGATGTGGCAGGTGCCGACTTCGGATGGTGGAGGATCTGCCAGTTCCGTGTTCTTTGGTTCTGATGTTGACCGGAACATCCCTGCTGCGAAGAAGACCAGTGAACAGCGGTTTGCTTTGATCATAGGCAACGAGAAGTATGCATCTTCCAATCCGGGATTGAACCCTACCCAAGACGTGCCCTACGCCGAGGCGGATGCTTACATCATGCAGCAATACCTCGAAAAGCTGTGGGGAATCCCCAAGGAAAACATCATTCTGGAGACCAACGCAACCAAGGTGACCATGGAGCGTTCATTGGCTCAGTTGTCCAATTTTGCGGCGGCTTTGGAAGGGGAGGCCGAGTTGGTTTTTTATTACAGCGGTCATGGATTGCCCTCAGAGGCAACCAAGGAACCGTTTTTGATTCCGGTTGATGTCGACGGTGATGCGCCAGAGCTTGGACTTTCATTGGCGCAGGTCTACTCAGAGTTGGGAAAGACTCCAACCCTGAGGACGACGGTCTTCTTGGATGCTTGCTTTTCGGGTGGTGCCCGCAATGAGAGTTTGATCGCGGGTATGAAGGGCTTGGCCCGGGTACCTGAAGAGGTCGAGGCGGGTGGGAATGCCGTCGTTTTCGCCTCCAGCTCTGGCAACCAATCGAGTGGTGTATTTGAAGGTCAGGAGCATGGCTATTTCACCTATTTCCTACTCAAGTACATGCAGGAGTCGAAAGGGAAGTTGAGTTACGGGGACATGTATGACTATGTCCGAAAAGAGGTCAAGCTGCAGTCCAACCGTGACGGCCGTGATCAGGAACCTTCCGTTCGTGTGGCGCCAACCATTATTAATGAGTGGCGGTCTTGGGGATTGGACGATTAATCAAAAACCATGGACAATAAGCATTTGACCCGTTTTGCCGCCTACTTGGTGCTCCTGACCATGTGTAATGCCATGCCATTACTGGGTGTCGCCCAGAGCATCAATAAGGTGCAGGTCAAGGATTTTGCAGAGGAATTGGAGGTGAGTTATAACCTCAAGGCGGACCGTCCCCTCACGGTGCAGCTCTACTACAGTGAAGACGATGGATACACTTGGAAGGGGCCCCTCAAGTCAGTTTCTGGGGATGTGGGTCAGGGGGTGTTGTCGGGCAAAAGAAAGGTCATCTGGAATTTTGCGGAGGAGGTCGAGGAGTTGTGGGGTGACCGCTTCAGGTTCAAAGTGAAGACCAGCCAGCACTATGGCTTCTCGATGAAATTCCGGGATGATTGGTTCAATATGCCTGATCCTATTTCTGATGATTTTGGAGAAGACAAGGACCTTGCTTCATACCGGTTGCGTCAAGTGAGCGGTTGGAATGCGATTGAGATGAAAGCGCCGTCTGGCAATTACGACTTTGAAATGCACCACGAGTTGAAGGGTTCAGGTGCCCAGTCCTCGGTTGAACTGATGGGTTATCGTCACCGGCCGGCCGCCGTTGGTATGCTCTTCAGCGCTCTGCTTCCCGGCGCGGGGATTCCTTATGTCACGTATGGTGAGTCCCAGAACTGGACGGTGGAATACAACGACCGGAGGTCTAAGAAGGGCAACGGTAATTTTTGGACCGTGGCCATTTTTGGTGGAGCGGCGGCCTTGCTGGCCAACCTAGAAACCAAAGCTTACAATGAAGAGTTGGACCGTCCTTTTGGGAGCGAGAGTTCTGCTAAAGAAGCTGCACAGCCATACCAATATGGGAAATGGGGCACTGCGGGATTGGCCGGCTTGATATACACCACTCAGATTGTCAAGGTGATCCGTTGGAACAAACGACACCAATCCGACATGGCGGATTTTGTCTCCCGCTGGGAGTGAGCCTGGACCTCAGCGTGTCCACCACTGCTGCAGATGATGCCATGACCATTGCGCATCGTTCANTACCTCTCCCCCCCAGTTGCTGAGGAAGCTGGGTATGGCCCCCAATTGACCCCCTTGTAGCATGGTGAATGCTGCCCCGTAGGCGAGCAAGAATGCCGTGGGCAAAAAGGCAACAGTAAATACCCAGCCTGCCTGGCGAAAGTCTGTTTGCCGAGGGTGGATTTGGCGCAGGTGGCCCACCAATGAAAGGCCCAAAAGCGCCCCGAGCAAAGCACGTTCTGCATCATCCGGCAAACCCATTAAGCCGATCAGGCCGACCTCAATCAACAAGAGGAGCGGGATGAAGTAGGGCGACAAATACAGTAGCCAATGTCCAGGAGGTTCAAAAAGGACATGGCCACTGCCATCTTCTCTGACTTTGAGCTCCCTCACTGGAATGAGGGAGAGCATGCCCACAATGGCGTGCAGTGACTCGTGTTCAATGGTGGTGATGAACCGTGCCCAACGGGTGTGGCGCCACCAAGCGGCCCACAAAGCGAGAATTCCAGCAAACCCGAGCCAGAATGGCCATTGCTGTGAATGTATCAACGGTTCGATTTCGGCCCAGATGACCCGCAAAGCGGCAGGCAGCCCAATGAAGGTCGCCATACCCAGGGGCCAACGCAATCCTTGCAAGCCGACCCTCAAGAAGCGTCTCAAGGCAAAGGAGTCTCATACTGGATGGAAACCTCCATCCTGTGGTTTGTTGCCAGTCGCGCTTGCAGCCATTGGCTCAGCAGGTTTTGGAGCGAATCTTCCATTTCTGGCCGAGGGAAAGGGGCATTGAGCGTGACTTCTAATTGCGCCATGAACGTCTCGGGCACTTGGGCGTTGGGCCCCTGCTCATTGATGCGGCCCCACCTCACACGGGTGGCGCTTGGACAAATGGTATACAATTCATTGCCAATGCTGACAGGCAGCAGTTTGGACTCCAATTGTCGCAGGCGGCCGCTTGTGAGGGTCAATTCAGCATTGAGTTGCTGGATTTGCCGGTCCTTGGCGGTGAGGTCGGAGAAGCTGTTCATCATAAAGGCCAGTTGCTCCCGCATTTCCTCAATGTCTGCCTCATTGATGCCATTGTTGATGAGGTTGAGTTTGAATTCGGGGTGGGCAGCAGCGAGCTTTTGATTCCATTGTTCTTCTTGCTCCATCGTGACCATGGAGCCATAGATCGAGACTTCTAATTCCGGAGGTGTGGTACCCCTGTTGATTTCTAAATCAACGGTATTACCTGGTATCTCCATGTTGTCCTGGACAAAGAGTTGCAAGGCTGCATTTTCTCGGCTTTCCTGAACGATGTCGTAAAAAATGTAGCCCGAAGGCCCCAGTAATGCGAGGAAAAGGAGTGCTGAAAGCCGCTTGTACCTGCGTTCCAATGCAGGTTCTACGTAATGGAGCACAGGGAACCGGAGGTAGCGCACGACCAGCCAAGTGGACAGTGCTATCAGAGCGGTATTGATCAGGAACAGATAAAATCCGCCGATGAGGAAGTTCCATTCTCCGTTGGCCAATCCGTACCCAGCGGTGCACAGCGGTGGCATCAAAGCGGTAGCGATGGCCACGCCGGGAATCACATTGGACTTTTCTTTCCGCGAGCCGGCAAGGATGCCTGCGAGACCACCAAACAAGGCCACGACAACGTCTAGCAGGGTAGGTTGGGTCCGCGAGAGCAGCTCGCTCGACGCTTCATTGATGGGGGAGAAGGCGAAGTACAGTGCACTCGTTAGGATGGAAATGCCCACCGCAATGCCCAGATTGCCCATGGCGGTTTTGAACGTCGAGGCGTCGTTGGTGCCTAAGCCCAGTCCGATGCCCATGATGGGTCCCATCAGGGGGCTGATGAGCATGGCGCCAATGACCACTGCGGTAGAGTTGACGTTTAGACCAATGGAGCAGATGATGATGCTAAAGACCAAAATCCACAGGTTGAATCCGCGGAATTCAATGTCCTTTTGAATGCCCTTGATGGTCTGTTCTGCATCGGCCAAGTCGATGATGCGAAACCGCTCTATCGCCAGGGGCTTTAACAAGGCCATGATGCGATGAAAAATCGAAGGGGGCGGCGTGCTCGAGCTGGTCGTGCCTTCCGACCTAGTGTGGCCGGTCGTTTCGGTTGCTGGGGTTTCCTCCTGTGACATGTCAGAAAAAATCAGGGCAAACGTGTACAACGTCTTGCATCCTTACGACGTGAACATAGGCTTTACGGACGAACCCGTTCCTACCTTCGCTGTTCGATTTCGCACCCTGACCCGTTCGCAACATGGCCCAACGCGCATCCACCGCCCCTGCCACCCTCCAACAAGCCCAGGATATGGGCTTGCGTCCAGAGGAATTCGATCAAATCGCTGAGATCCTCGGCCGGACCCCCAACTTCACCGAGATGTGCATTTACTCGGTGATGTGGTCTGAGCATTGCAGCTACAAAAACTCCATTAAATGGCTGAAGACCTTGCCCAAGGACGGCCCGCATTTGTTGGTGAAGGCAGGAGAGGAAAACGCGGGCATTGTCGACATCGGCGATGGCATCGGCTGCGCGTTCAAAATCGAAAGCCACAACCACCCGAGTGCATTGGAGCCCTACCAAGGTGCGGCCACCGGAGTGGGGGGCATCAATCGGGACATCTTCACCATGGGCGCCCGTCCCATTGCGCAGCTGAATTCGCTCCGTTTTGGTGACCTCGACCACCCCAAGACCAAGTGGTTGCTCGACGGTGTGGTCCGCGGCATTGGCGATTACGGCAACAGCTTCGGTGTGCCCATCGTCGGTGGGGAAGTCTACTTTGACCCTGTATACCAAGTCAACCCGTTGGTCAACGCGATGAGCGTGGGCCTTTTGGACAGCGACAAAATCATCAGTGCCAAGGCCGGAGGTCCGGGCAATCCCGTTTACATCGTCGGTTCTGCGACCGGCAAGGACGGCATTCAAGGGGCTTCGTTTGCCTCGAAGGACATCACGGAAGACAGCGCAGAGGATCTGCCCGCAGTGCAGGTGGGCGACCCCTTCCAAGAGAAATTGCTGCTTGAGGCTTCTTTGGAGCTCGCCGGCAGCGACGCTGTGGTGGGCATGCAGGATATGGGAGCGGCAGGCATCACCTGTTCGACTTCTGAGATGAGCGGTGGTGGCGGTGTCGGTATGGACATTCGCCTGGACTTGGTGCCCAAGCGCCAGGAGGATATGGAGCCGTTTGAAATCCTCTTGAGCGAGAGCCAAGAGCGGATGTTGGTGGTGGTCAAGAAGGGCCAAGAGGCCGAGATCGAAGCCATTTTCGACAAGTGGGACCTCCATGCCGTGAACATCGGCGTGGTGACCGAAGGCAACACCTTGCGCTATTTCGATGGCGAGGAGCTCATTGGTGAGGTTCCTGCCGACAGCTTGATACTGGGCGGTGGTGCTCCGGTGTATGAGCGAGAGTACAGCGAGCCATCCTACATCAAAGAGGTCGAGAAATTCGACCTCGATGCCATTCCAGAACCCAAGGACTACGTGGCTACGGCCAAGGCTTTGGTCGCGCGGCCCAACCTTGCGTCCAAGCGTTGGGTATACGAGCAGTACGACAGCATGGTGGGCACTGTGAACCGTTCCACCAACCGCCCCGGTGACGCAGCTGTGGTCCAGGTCAAGGGTTCTACCAAAGGCCTGGCGTTGAGCGTGGATTGCAACGGCCGATATGTCGAGGCGGATCCGCGCAAAGGATGTGCCATTGCGGTGGCAGAAGCGGCCCGCAACATTGCTTGCGTGGGCGGAACACCCAGCGCCATCACCAACTGTCTCAACTTCGGCAACCCCTACAACCCTGAGGTGTATTGGCAGTTTGTCGGGGCCATCGAAGGCATGGGCGATGCCTGTCGCGCGTTCAATGCGCCGGTCACTGGAGGCAATGTGAGCTTCTACAACCAGACGGTGGACTCCGACGGCACAGCCAAACCAGTTTACCCCACGCCGACCATCGGCATGTTGGGGCTGTTGGAGGATGCCCAGCGCCAAATGACCTTGGACTTCAAGGAGAAAGGAGAGCTTGTCTTTTTGTTGGGCGAGTCTCACAACGACCTCGGATGTTCAGAGTACCTCGTTGCGATGCACGGTGTGCGCTACAGCCCCGCGCCCCATTTTGACCTCGATTTTGAGGTGAAGTTGCACGATGCTGTGCGCATGTTGATTGACCGCCGTTTGGTGGCCTGTGCGCACGATGTCAGCGATGGAGGATTGTTCACCGCACTGGTTGAAATGGGGTCGCCGCGCGGTGTTGGTTTTGATGTAGAGAGCGACAGTGAAGTCCGTTTGGATGCCTTCTTGTTTGGAGAGGCCCAAGGCCGCATTGTGGTCACCACCACCGAGGCCGACCAAGAGGATTTCCTCGACGTCCTGGGTGAGGCTGGTATTCCCGTGACGCTCTTGGGGCACACCACCAAAGGCAAATGTGTCGTGGACGGTCAGCACTATGGTTTCATTGGTGAGTACCATGAAGCCATGGAGACCGCCATTCCTGAGGCCATGGCCCAATAAAAACCCCCAACAGACGTTCCACTCGCATGCGCCTGCTCCGCTTTTTCATCAGCCGCACTTTCTGGGTCCAATTGGGCTTGGCTGTGGTGTTGGCCGTGGTGGGGTTTGTGGCGCTCAATCTGTTTTTAAGGGCGTTTACCCGCCACAGTGAGCGCATAGCTGTGCCATCGGTGGTGGGGGTGCATATGAATGAGGCTGAATTGGCATTGGAAGCTGCAGGTCTTCATCCCGTGGTTATGGACAGCCTGTACTCCGCCAAAGGCCAGGCGGGGAGTGTGGTAGAACAGGACCCTGCAGCAGGCGTCGAGGTCAAGGGAACGCGCAATGTGTATCTGACCGTTTACCGTTCTACTCCACCCAGCGAACGTCTGGAGGTTGAGGAAGGGATGGACGCCGGTGTGGCCCGCATTCTACTAGATGTCAAGGGGTTTCCGTTTAGGGAGCGCTACGAGCCTTCAACGGAGCTGTCGGGTTTGGTCATGCGGATCGAGGATAGCAGAGGCCAATCAAAGCTGCCGGACGACCGGTTGCAGAAGGGCCAACCTTTGGTGCTTGTGATCGGACAGGCCTCCTCGCGACAAGTGGTTTTGCCAGAATTGGTGGGGTTAACCCGTCGCGAAGGCATCAGGGCATTGAAGCAGTTGGGCCTGGCTGTTGGGTTTTCCCGTTGGAGCTTTCAGCCCAGTTCTGGTCAAGACTCCAGCGAAGCCGTAATTTCATCCCAAGTGCCGGTCTACACGCCCGGAAGGCAAGTCAATGCAGGTATGGCCATTGACCTGACTTTTGAGCAACCGGCGAATGCACCAGAAGTCCAGTGATCCGAAAGGACCAATCCCCATTTGAATGAGCCCGCATTTCTCTTTGAGTATCCATGGTTCCTTGCTGACTTTGCTGACGCTGATTTCCGGTGTGGTATGCAGCCAGGAAGTTGAACGCGATTTGCAATGTGTCCCGCTGGAGGCGCGGGCAATGGAGTCTCTCGAAACCCGCCGGGGAGGGGGGAACTTCACCCTGCCGTTTTTCGACGATTTCGCATCGCCCACCTTCGCGGCCGAAAATGGCCCCTCAGAATTGGTGAGATGGACCGATGCTTCTGCGCGGCGTACGGCCACATATGCCCTCAATGCCCCCACTGTGGGTCAAGCCACTTTGGATGGTTTGCGTTCAGATGGGTTCCCCTATGCATTCAACGAAGAGGCCAATGGGTGGGCAGACACCTTGACTTCGGTGGCCATCAACTTGGCGGGAAGGAGTCCAGAAGACAACATCTACCTGACGTTCTTTTACCAAGGTGGCGGGCGCGGCAATGCGCCGGATGCCAATGACAGCTTGGTGGTGGAGTTCTTGGCCCCTGACGGCGGTGACTTTGGATGGAGCCAAGTGTGGTCGGCGATTGGAGCTGAAATGGACACCTTCGCGGTGGCTGCGATTCCAGTGGATCAGTTGGTTCACCTGCAAGACGGCTTCCGTTTCCGTTTCCGCAATCACGGAGCGCTTGGGGGTAATGTGGACCTCTGGCACATCGATTACGTCCTCCTCGATGACAACATTGACCCCGACAACCTCGGTTATTTTGAGGTGGCGTTTACCGACCCCCAACACAGTTTAACCGCGCCTTACAGCATCATGCCGTGGTCCCATTTTTTGACCGATCCCGCTTCGTTCATGCGGGACAGCATGGAGTCTCATCACCGCAATATGAGCAGCTTTCAGGCGGACAACGTGACCTGTGGCTTTAAGGTCCGCAACGTTGCTACGGGCGCTACGGAGGACTTTCTCAATCCCTTCTCTTTGACTTCGGTTCCTCCCAGCAGCGTCTTTTTAGAGCAGTACTACATACAAGAGCCGCTGATTGAGAATGGTGTGGTTCTGGTGGAGCCCAGTGAATTCGCCTTTTCTGATCCCGGCAACGATACCGCGGCCACGTTTGAGGTGAGCTTTTATGAGAACTCCATTGGCATCTTAGAACAGGAGCGGGTGGGGATACCAGACAACGATAGCATTGTCTTTGTGCAGCCCTTCCGCAATGAATACGCGTACGATGACGGCACTGCCGAGAAGGCCTACGGCTTGACGACCGGTGGTGGAAAGCTGGCTGTCCGTTACGACTTGGCGTTGCCGGACACCTTGCACGGCCTTGCCATTCACTTTACCCCTTACTTCAATCAGCAAACCAACCTCAACTTTTTGATGCGGGCTTGGGCAGATGATTCAGGTGTTCCTGGCGAAGAGCTGGGCGAGAACTTTGTGTTTCACCAACCGGCGTACTTCACCGATGGGCACGATGTGTTTGCCTACTACGAATACGATGACCCGATTCCTGTTGAGGGTACGGTGCATGTGGGAATGGTGCAAGAGGATGATTTTTCGCTGAACGTTGGCCTTGACAAAAACACAGACTACAATTTTTCGCGGGTCCACTACCAGTTGGGCTTGGGGGCAGCATGGACGTTGTCCACCATTGAAGGGTCTGTGATGATCCGGCCTGTATTGCAGTCAGGTGTGGAGCAGGTGTTCACTGCGATTGATGCGGAAGTGGTGGCCGATGGTTCGGTCAATCTGTGGCCCAACCCGGCACAAGATGGATTCACGGTATCTGTCAACGGCATTTCGCAACCCCTCAGTTTGCGTCTGGTCGACATGATGGGCCGAACGGTTTACGAGGTGGCTTGGACGCGTGGTCAAGAGCGAATGACCATCGGTGTGGCGGATCAACCTCGCGGACCTTACCTGGTGATGGTAGAGGACGAGCGGGGCGTGATTCGGGTGCAGCGCGCACTGCTCAATTGATTCAACGTGACATCTGAAACCCCCCAAGGTCCTTTAGAAGAGGAGCAGCAAGACGGTGAGCTTTATGAGCATCACCGCATTGTAGCCGATAAAGGCCAGGCCCTGCTGCGGGTCGACAAGTTTCTGTTCAACCTCTTGCCCAACACCTCCCGCAACCGCCTTCAGATGGCGGCCAAGGCAGGCTATGTCCGGGTCAATGGCGCGGCGGTGAAGAGCAATTACAAAGTGCGTCCCGCCGATGTGGTGACCCTGGAATTGCCGCAGCCCATGCGGGAGTTTGAGCTCTTGGCCGAAGATATTCCGCTGGACATCCGATACGAGGACAACGAGGTCGCCCTCATTCACAAGCCCGCTGGCTTGGTGGTGCACCCCGGAGTGGGCAACTATTCTGGAACCTTGGTCAATGGCCTGTTGCATCACTTTGCGACGTTGCCCACTGCCGAGGGTCAGCCTGCACCACGGCCGGGGTTGGTGCATCGCCTCGACAAGGACACCACCGGACTGATGGTCATCGGCAAGACGGAGTCGGCGATGGTGAGCCTGAGCGAGCAATTTTTTGAGCGGACCACGGAGCGCCGTTACCATGCTTTGGTGTGGGGAGATGTTTTGGAAGATGGCCAGGTCGAAGGCCACATTGGTCGGTCCCATAAGGACCGCAAGGTCCAGGCAGTCTTTGCCGATGGAGAGGAGGGCAAGCATGCGGTGACGCACTACCGCGTCCTGGAGCGTTTAGGACCAGTAACCCTTGTCGAGTGTAAGCTGGAGACGGGGCGGACGCACCAGATTAGGGTGCATATGCAATACATCGGTCACCCCTTGTTTGGAGACAAGACCTATGGTGGGGCTCAGATTGTAAAAGGCTTGCCCAGCGGCAAGTACAACCAGTTCGTTCAGAACAGCTTCGAGATCCTTCCCCGACAAGCGTTGCACGCCAAATCCTTGGGGTTCACGCATCCAGGAACAGGTGAATTCATGCAGTTCGAGAGCGATTTGCCAGAAGACATGACGACCGTATTGGATCGCTGGCGCCGTTATCTGGGGGCTACGGTGCAGCCTTAAAGGCCATTACCCTTCGAGTGTCTCCAACTGATTCGTTGCAGATTCCCAGTCGTCGAGCGCTTTTTGCAGGGTGGTTTGCAGTTGCTCGTACTCTTGGGCTTTGGCCACTGTGGCCATGCGGTCGCTGGGATCGAGTGCGGCCATTTCCTCGTTGAGCGTCTGCTCCTTGGCTTCGAGCTCTGCGATTTCCTTTTCGCGCTTGCTGATTTTGTTCTTCAGCTTTTTGACAAGCTTCTGATTCTCGTAGGCCTGCTTGCCGTCTTCTTTTGAGGCGGCCTTGGACTTGGCTTTCTGGTTGCCTTTGGTGTCCTTGCCTCCAGGATTCCCTGAGGGCCCATCGGTTCTGCCAGCTTCGTAAGCAGCGATCGTATCCGATCGCTTTTCTAGCAAGAACTGCTGGATGTCGCCGATGTATTGCCGCAAGCCCGTAGGGGTGACTTCGTAGACGAGTTCTGTAAGCTCGGTCAAAAAATCACGGTCGTGCGAGACGACAATGAGGGTGCCATCATAGTGCATCAAAGCCTGTTTGAGCACGTCTTTGGCCTTCATATCCAAGTGGTTTGTGGGCTCGTCGAGCACCAGCAAATTATAGGGGTGCAATAGCAATTTGCACAGGGCCAGGCGGGCCTTCTCTCCACCAGAGAGGACCTTGACCTTCTTGTCGACGTCTTCACCGCTGAAGAGGAACGAGCCCAGCAAGGCGCGCACTCTTTTGCGCACATCTCCAGTGGCTTCGTTGTCGATGGTTTCAAATACAGTGAGCTCACCATCGAGTTCGTCGCTTTGGTTCTGAGCGTAGTATCCGACGTCTACGTTGTGTCCCAAACTGCAGGTACCGTCGCCTTCTAATTCGCCCAAAAGGATGCGGGTCAGGGTTGTTTTCCCGGCGCCGTTCTTGCCCACCAAGGCCACTTTGTCTTGACGGGCGATCATGAGGTCTACATCCCTGAAGACTTCAAGGTCATCGAAGCGCTTGGCCAATCGCTCGGCTTCTACCACCACCTTTCCTGCCCGAGGAGCAGGAGGGAAGCGAAAGCGCATCTCTGCGTTTTCGAATTGGTCGATTTCAATCCGCTCCATTTTGTCGAGCTTCTTGATCAAGCTCTGCGCAAAGGCCGCTTTGTTCTTTTTCGCGCGGAACTTATTGATGAGCTCCTCGGTGTGCGCGATGTCTTTCTGCTGCTGTTTGGCGGCAGACTCTTGGCGGGCAAATTCTTCTTCGCGCCACGCCATGTATTTGCTGTAAGACGCTTTGTGGTCGTGCACCCGGGTAGAGGTGATCTCTACCGTGCGGTCGGTGACGTTGTCGAGAAAGGTCCGGTCGTGCGAGATGAGGACCATTGAACCGGGGTAGTACTTCAGGAAGTTCTCGAGCCATTCGATCGATTCGATGTCAAGGTGGTTCGTGGGCTCGTCCAGCAGCAGGAGGTCAGGGGCTACCAGGAGCAGTTTACCGAGCTCCACGCGCATCTTCCACCCTCCGCTGAACTCGCTCATTTTGCGGTCCATGTCGGCGGGTCTGAATCCCAGTCCTTGCAAGACCCTTTGGGTTTGTTCCTCTTTGGCCCCTGTACCCATGAGGGCCAGTTGGTCATTGGCCTCGCCCAAACGGTCAATCAGGCGCGCGTAGGCATCGCTTTCGTAATCCGTGCGCTCCGTGATTTCTTTAGAAATCCTGTCAATCTCAGCTTCCAGCTCTTGATAGACAGCAAAGGCACTCTGGGCTTCTTCCAATACCGTGGCTTCCTCGTTGTGCTCCATTTCTTGAGCGAGGTAGCCAATGCGGTACTCCTTTGGAGTGTGAACGTTGCCTTCACTGGGGTTCTGCACGCCAGCTATGATCTTCAGCAGGGTGGATTTGCCTGCGCCGTTGCGTCCAACGAGTCCAACCCTGTCTTTGCCTCCTACAGCAAGCGAGATGTTCTCGAACAGGGTGCGTTCTCCAAAGTGAACGCCGATCTGATTGATGTTGAGCATAGATTCAGTGCAACAAAAACGCCCACAAAGGTGGGCGTTTTCTTGGGGGATTCTTTATCCGTGGGTCAATAATGCCACAGGTCGTGCTCAATCGTGAAGAGCTCGTCCTTAATGCGCTCTGACTCAAGCAAAGCATCAAGGCCTTGGGCGTAATCGTTGATCGAACGGTCAAATACGTTGGTCTCCTTGATGATGTAACTCGAGAAGTACCTCTTCTGGAAAATCTCCTCGAAGGTGCGTCTCTGCGCATCGTTGGAATAGTTGTAGCATTCGGCATTGGCGAATACATAACGGCACTCAGGGTAGTAGAGCCAGAACAATGGAGCCAAACCTTGAGAATTCCCTTCATCGTCCTTCTTTTCGATGATGGGGGCCATTCCAATGATGCGGACTTGGCGCTGGCTGCGTTGACGGTCCCAGACCCAGTCTTCTTTGATGCGGTACCGTACGATGTCTTGGCTGTTGATACTGGTCTTCGCCTCCATGGAGCCGATGACTTCACCTGTTATGGCATCGAATTGTGGAATGATGACCACGGGGTTCAACATGGAATCCACTTGGCTTGCGCTTAAGGGGTACCTGAACTCGTCATCTTTACCAGCAGGACCGGTTCCATATGCGGTCAAGGATCCTTCGACTTCAAGGGCGTAGCGAATGACATCAAACAGGTTCTTTCTGTCCTCGATGGGGTCCACCGGGAAATAGAACATCTGGTTGATTTTCTGACGCAGGTCAATGTCCTGCCAGATGCGCCGCACGTACATCACATCTGCCTCCCGAAGGTGGGGATAGGGTATAACGCGCTTGGTCAGGTTGGTTTCCTTGACATAGGCACCATCCAGAACGGTTTGCACCTGGGCGTTCGCGGGCGTGCAGACCAAAAAGGTCAGCAGGGCCACGGTGATATTTCGAACGGTCTTCATCATGATCAGATCACTTTGAGTTTCATGGTAGGCAGTGCACGCTCTGTGCCGTCAGGCATAGAAACCACAATGTCCTCAATGTACACGACAGATCCTCGACCCACGGAGCGGAAGAGTTCTTTCATGTTCGCGGTCACCATGTTTGTGCTGCTGCTCTGTTCTACAAACGTGCCACCCTTGGTTACGGTTACGTTGAAACGCTTGACTTTGACCACAACGTCAAAGTCGAAGTTTTCCATGAGTGCACCTACAGAGGGGGCATTTTCCAGCAAAACCTTGGTAATGGTCTTGTCTGAGGGGCTTTTTCCTGCAAAACGAGGAGACGGGTCTGGAATCCGCTTGACGCGGAATTCGCGGCCAGGCAGTGATTTCTTCGTTCCGTCGGGTAGGGTAGCGGTCACTTCGATGGAAGCTTCAGCTCCAGCACCAGGCTCTACGATAAAGGTCTCGCCGTCGGGCTTGATTTTGTGTCCACCTGTGATCCTCACGTCCAACTTGTCGCTGCTTACGCCAGGAACAGAAATCTCCACAGGGTTGGGAACCCCGCGGTAGAACACGTTCATCTTGGTAGGGCTCACCACGAGGGCGGGCTCAGCGACGGTGAATTCAGGGGTATAGAACGGATAGTCACCCACATTGCCATCAGGTCCTTGGAAGCGGATGAGGCCTTTGTAGTTGCGTTCGCCGAGGGACATGCCCTTGGTGGCGATTCGGATCTTTCCTAAACCACCTTCGATGCGGAGTGGGTCTTTGTCGTTGTATGCCAAAAGGCTGCTGTCGTTGCCATTAAACTCTCGGCTGTCAACGTAGATGTTGGGGCTGTTCGTGGCATCGAATGCAGCCAGCAGGACATCCGCACGAAAGCTGTCTCCCCGGAGGATGTAGTTGCTTTCAGGAACCACCAGCGGCATCAAGTTGGTGAACTTGTAGCTCTTGCCTTCAATGCCCGCAATCAGCTCGGACATGAGGTTGGACTTTGCGTTGGCGATGTCGATTTGAAGCTTGGACAAAATCGGAATGACAGCCGCGAGGGGAACGTCAAAGAAATTGGCAGCTTCCCAAAGGACCTCTTTGCCATCCTCCATTTCCTTCTCGTATTGGAAGGTTTGGTCAAAGGAAGCTTTGAGGCCTGGAGAGACTTCGAAGCTGTTGCCAACGAAGTCAGTGAAGCCAACATCTTTTAAGTTGTCCCGAAAGGTCTCGAGCTTGTCCTTCAGTTCCGACGCTGTAAACGGTCCGGTTTTTGGATCCCCGGGTTCTCCACCTACCAAGTAGGAGGTGATTTCCTGGTACTCGTCCTTCTTTTCGAAGTAGGCAATACTCAGAACAGTGTCCTTACGGGTCAGTTTGTCCTGTGCAATGAACTCCGATATATCTCCACCGGCTTCGACCACTTCTCTTTTTCCACTGGCTACGGCCAAAATATTGGCTTTCAGCTGGGTGATGTGGTCATAGAGTTCGTCAGCTTTGGTTTCGACGTCTTTAGCGGCGTCGTAGTAGGGCTTTACCTTTTGCTGGTCTTGGAGGTATTTGGCCTCAAATTCCAGCATGGTCTCCCTGGACTTGCCTTGTACGGTTTGATTGGTCTGACGCAGACCTTTCTCAACCTTGACAAATCCATTTAGAATCTCCTTAGAGATGTTGAGTGCCAGAAGTGCGGTGAGGACGAGGTACATCATCCCGATCATCTTCTGACGCGGCGTTTCCTTCGCTCCTGCCATGATATTCTTTCAGTGGGTCAGGAAAGGATCAGCTGCGCGAGCTGCCCATAGCGTTGAGCATGTTCGCGTACACCGTATTCAAGGCCTCGAGGTTAGTAGACAATTCTGCGATATTCTCCTTGTATTTCTTGGTGTCCTCTACACTATCCGTGAGGTTCTGCACCAAGGCACCCATGCCCTCAAACATTTGACGGCTGGTCTCCATTTGCTGAAGTTGAGCCTCGTACATGCCATTCAGGCTTCCAAGGTTTTCGTTCATTTTCTGCAGCTGTTCGCCAGCGGCAACACTCATTTCCTTGTTGTCAGACAATCCGGTCAAGGACTCGCTCACTTGAGAGTAGGTGTCGGTTAATCCGGAAACCTTTTCGGTTGCGGTGCGGAGTGCGCTGCCGTAATCTGAAGTGGCTGCAGCTGCATCGGTCACCTCGCTCAATGAATTGGCCTGGTCGCCTAAGTGGCGCATGCCATCTCCAAGTCGGGTGAGTACAGTATTGTCAATGCCGACGTTCTGCAGCATTTCGTCCAACTGGTCCACAGGCTTTTTGGGGCCTGCTTCTGCATCATCATCGGCAAGTTCTGGATAGACCAACTCCCACTTTGGATCCTTGTGTGGGGGCTCAAAAGCGGACATGAAGAAGATAAAGGCTTCAGTTCCCAGTCCAATGATCAACATCTCGGAAGCGCCTTCCCAGTGCTCAATCTTAAACAAAGCACCTACGATCACGATCGCGGCACCCCATCCGTAGAGTTTGGACATAAATGACTTCCAGGCTTTTCCGCCGATGCCACCGCTCTTTTTCTTGTTGGTCTTCTTTGCCATGGTAATGCAGGTTTTGGATTCGATCAGACGGGAACGGGTTTCATGCGTTCTGGCAGCCGTCTTAAAATGAGATTAATTGAAGTCTTCCGGGTCCACGTTCTTTCCTCTGCCGAGGTAGCTCATGGCGCTGCGGAATCCGATGTATGCTTTTGATGTGTCTTGGAATTCAAAGGAACGCGTGCCTGTCTGGCAATAGTATCCAATGTCTTTCCAGCTACCACCGCGGATGACCTTTCTCTTCAAGCTTGGGGGGTCGTCGGCCATAGCGTGGTATTCATACTCGGGACTCATGTCGTGACTGAAGTCATAAACCGTCTCGTCAAATGCGGTGTTCGTCCATTCGGCCACATTGCCCGCCATTTGATAGAGGCCGTAGTCGTTCGGGCTATAGCTCTCAATGGGCACAGTGTGACATCCAGCGTCCTCCACGTAGTCTCCACGCATCGGCTTGAAGTTGGCCAGTGGACAACCATAGATATTGCGGATGTAAGGACCACCCCAAGGGAATGGGGCCAGATCAATTCCACCACGTGCAGCAAACTCCCATTCTGCTTCTGACGGCAGGCGGAACTGCTGAACCATGGTTTCTCCGTTCGCCCTTTTCCATGTCGCCAACAGCTGTGTCCTCCAAGCATTGAAAGCACGCGCCTGACCCCAGGTGACGCCGACTACGGGATAGTCGTCATAGGCAGGGTGCCAGAAGTAGGTTTTTGTCAAAGGCTCATTGTAGCCGTATGTGAAGTCGCGGATCCAGCACAGGGTGTCAGGGTAGACATTGGTGTTCTCCTCGACCACGAATTGCGCGCGATCACTGTGTCCACGAACGCTGTGCAACTGCCCGAGTTGGTTGGGTTCGTTGATTTCAAAGTCCAGACCTCCTTTGTTGGCCGCAGCTTGCAGGTTCAGCCAGAAGTACTTGAAGTTCAGCTTGCGTGTGTCCAATTGCTTCTGATCGTAAAAACGGTCTGACCCTTGGAAATAGAACTCGTCGTAGAGGGCATCGAAGATGTCTTCGTTGTCCCAATCAATGGGCTCTTCCCATTTGAGGGTGTAGCCTTTGTTGATGAAGCGGTCCAGTTCTCGGCCCGACTCATCTTCGGTCGCGAAATACTCCTCAAAGTCGTTCTCTTGTAGAACGTCACGGAACAAGCTGTCACGCACGTAGTTCACGAACTGACGGTACTCGTTGTTCGAGATCTCGTGGATGTCAATGTAAAAGGCGGGGATGGTCACAGTCTTGGACCGAGCAGTCAGGGCGTAAGGCACGTCCTGGTCACTTGGACCCATGGTGAAAGAGCCATAGTGGATGTAGTTCATCCCGTAGGGATTCACTTGTACCCAGTCCTCCCGAGGGTATACGCCTACCAGTTCACCTGCGGGGCCGCCGTAGCAGCCGGCAAATGTCACAGCACAAAAGGCGATGATCACAGCGTTTCTCATGGTTTCTATCCTTTTATTCGAACGTATTCCGTTCCGTATTCACAGGTTGCAGGTCCCGGGATTACGAAGAAGACAACGGTCAGGTTACGTCTTTTCGTGTATTCGGCTTACAGAAAGCGCGGATTCACGTGACGGGTTTGCATCGGAATGCGTTCGAAGTTGAACATGTAAGAGACGAAAATTTCGTGGGAGCCACTGCTGTAGTTCGTCAGTTCACTGACGGTAGCGTCGTAGCTGTAGCCAAAGCGAAAGACCTGCTCAGAGCGGGTAAGCTTTTCGTTTTTGGTGGTGCCGTATTCAAAGCCCAGCACAGGAGCGACTGCATCTCCAGGTCGGAAGGATATGCCTCCATAGAGGAGGTCGTTCCACAAGACGTTGGCGTGCAAGTCGACAGAGGTCGCATTTAGATCCGTCTTGGCGAGCAAGTGGGAGCGAAGGCGCAATGAGCCATCTCCAAGGCCTTGCTCATACCCGGCTTGCAGGTAGAGGTGACGGACACTCGAAATGTTGAGGTCTTTCAAGTCGGTAGCTGCAATACGGGTTGTGCTAATGCCGGCATAATAGCTGCCGGGCACACGGTACATCACACCGAGGTCCGCATCCACTGTAGTTCCGCTTTTTGCGCTTTGGGGAATCACCGCATCGCCTTCATCGATGTAAATCCACTCGTTGCCCAGGGTCTTGCCCATGTAGTTCGCCGCGAGACCCAAACTGAGGATGCCGCCATTGGCGTCGGGCTCCATGTGGTATGCGTAGGCGAGTTTGACAACGGTGTTCTCTTCTTGTCCCAACTTGTCTTGGAAGAAGCTCAGTCCAATGCCGCCGGGAATAAATCCAGGTTTGCCATTGTATTGTACCAATGTGGTCTGGGGATTTGTTTCCAAGCCGTTCCATTGATTGCGGTAGAAGGCACTTACATATTGTAGGCGCTCCGCACCCGCAAAGGCAGGGTTAAAGGACAGTCTGTCCTGGTAGAATTGCGTGAGCTGCGGGTCCTGTTGGGCCACAGCAGTGAGGCTGAACAAGACAGCAAACAATACGATCAGTAGGCGATTCATTCCAATCAGCTGATTTTCAAACGGTTCCTTGCAAAAGTCACCCGAGGGTGGTCGGCTAATATACCGAAAATGACTAAGGTTTACGCTTGCAAACTCCATTATCCATGCCTCGTCGTGGAATTGAAGGGAACAGTATGGATGCAAATACCACGGCTTCCGGACGTTGCCGTCTGGAATGGGCGGAAAAACGAAGGTTTGGTTTATGACAGCTTCTGCTGTGTTCGCCACCAACGGTCCGGTAGTTGCCCTGCGGCTGCGGATTGATAGTCCGCGTATGTGCAAGGGACCAAAAGGATCCGGCCTTTGCGGTTGCCTGCGCCAGGGGTGGGGATGTCCATCCACCAGCGGTCGCTGCGTGGGCTCTTGTAAAAAATGACCTCGTGGTCTTCGCCTTCAAGCACAACGCTGTATTGCAAGTAGTCGTCGGTGGAGCCTCGGGGGTGGTCACCCATTCTGTGCATGACGCCTTCTAGAAAGCACCAGATGGCCTCTGAGATCAGCTGGCCTCCGCGTCCATCTCCGTCTTTCGAGGGGTCTGATTCGAAAAAGCCTACTGATGAGAGCCTGTCACTGTATCCAGCGTAACGGGCAAGCTGACAGAATTCTTCGCCACTCAGGCCATTGGGACGGGCGATTCCTGATGCAGGGTGGTCGGCTGTTCGCACAGCCCCTGCATCAAATGAAGCCAAATCCGAGTCCCGAAGAATGGGTTCTGCAATGGAGATGTCTGCACGCAACTGGCCCAAGCGTACGTTGTCGAAGTGCATGCGGTCCATCAGTTGAAGGGTGTCGCCGTCAACGAGGTAGCGCTGGTGTCCAAGGGTGTTGAGGTCAAACAGGTGAGCGCCTTCCGGTAAAATCAGTTGGTTGAGCCAGTTGGTTCCATCGGTCACTTGAGGATCGCCACCGAAGTCCAATGTCGCATCGATGACCGATACATTGATGGGGCGGTCTTGGCTGGCATAAGCGCGGTACATGGGGAAAGTCTGTACTTGAGACCCTCCAATGACCAGGGGGATGATGCCGCGGGTCATGAGCTCTTGGCACACGACGTCCAGCGCGGCCATGGTGTCTTCGGCCGTTTGGCCTGCTGCGATGTTGCCCAGGTCGGCCACCGGGGCCCAGCGATCCATGACGGTCAGCTTGTACAGTTTGCCGCGCACCCATTCCGGAGCGCGGTCTGTTTCTGCACCATCTGCGCTCCCCCTGCGGTCAAGTACGCCTACGATGGCCGCTACACAGCCTTCTAAGTCCGGACGTTCACCTGCGCGGTGAATGCGCAAGACGTCACGCATCCTGTCTACACCGTCAGAAATATCGAACAGTCCCGCTTCAGTGGGCTCAACCCAATCAAAGATGGATTCCATGAAGGCAAGCTACACGCCGCCGTTAGGACTTTTTCTTGGCCTTCGTGGACTTTTTCGCCGTTCCCTTGATGATTTCCTGAGCACGGGACCAATCCATCTCGAGAATCTTCTCCCCAACAGGGATGCGTACCGACTTCTTGTCGGCCACGAGATAGTATTGGCGGCCTTTCAAACGAATGCTCCACTTGTCGTCTTCGGCAAACGCTTTGATGACCCCGGCCTTGAGCTGTTCCACTCGGGCCCAGTCGATGCTGTCTACCTCTTCGCCTTTGGGAATCTTGACGTTGTCCTTTCCAGCCTTGATGTAGGGCCCCCAGCGACCCATAATGATGCGGGTGTCGGGATCTTCGTCAAAGGTCTTGAGCAGGGCTTTGGCATCGGCCTCGCGCTTGGCTTTCACCATTTCGATGGCGTAGTCCAAGGGGATGTCATACGGTGTGTATTCGCTGTCCTTGGGGATGCTCACAAACTTCCCGTCGTGGCGGACATAAGGGCCGAAGCGGCCAATGGCTGCAACCACCTTTTTGTCTTCGAAGGTGCCCAGGTCGCGTGGCAACTCAAACAGCTGCATGGCTTCTTCGAGCGTAATGCCTTCAAGGGTTTGTCCTTTGAGCAATGAAGCAAACCGCTTTTCCTCGTCGTCCGGAGCGCCGATTTGTGCCAAGGGGCCATAGCGGCCAATGCGCACCAGTACCATCTTGCCCGATGCGGGGTCAACACCAAGTTCACGCTCTCCACTCGCCCGCTCTGCGTGCTCAGTGGTTTCTTCAATCTGTTGGTTGAAAGGCTTGTAAAATGCCTTGACCATCCGCTGCCAGTCGTCTTTTCCTGCTGCGATGTCGTCGAATTCCTGCTCCACCTTGGCGGTGAACTGGAAGTCCATGATGGTCGGGAAGTGCTCCTGGAGGAAGTCGGTCACCACGTTGCCGATGTCGGTGGGGAACATCTTGTTGCGCTCTGAGCCGGCCATTTCCTTTTCGGTTTCGGAGCGTACGGTCCCATCGGCCTGAAGGGT
>JGI20160J14292_10000580_pt1 | contig 33046 bp, 25 predicted proteins | sample COG_10_FD_14292 | JGI IMG/M metagenome (IMG submission 14292) | reverse complement strand
CATGCTTGGTTTCGATCGGGTTGGGTTTGATTGGATTGATACCAATCATTGGTAGCTTGACATGTGTTATCAAATGCAACAATTAATCCTCTATAGTTATTCCTTTTATGGTGAACTACTTCTCCTAACTGAAATTTGGCATTATTTGGAAGTACCGAATATCCATCGTTTAAGTTTATCACTAATTGTTTGATATTGTATTGAAATCTTTACAGCAATTTCAAATGCTGATTATTGGTTTATTATATGATACAAAAAAGGGTCGTCCAAGATGGACGACCCTATAATAAAATTACTTAACTTCTAAAATTAGAAAGTGTATGTAAGTTCAACTGCAAGAAGATTTCCATCCTCTACACCGTAATCTAAATCACTGTACTCGAGAACTGCACCAAGACTATCTGTGATTGCGTAACGAGGGGCAATAGTAGCTTTGTTGAAATCTGAAGTGGAAGTTTCAACTTCGTTATTAGAAAGACGAAGAGCAATCGCTAATTTATCTGACACCGAATAATCAGCAAGAAACAAATAACCATCAAGCTTATCGTTAAATACTGCGCCTTCATCTATGTCTTGTTCAGTATATTCAGCTGCAAGCAATAGTTTCCCAGTTTGATAAGCGGCATGAATGTTAACAACATCAGTTTCTCTAGTTGAGCTACTGTTTCCTCGGTTGTTAAAAAGAAATCCACCACCTATGGCCAGATTTTCGATTCCTGTGTAGGAAAAGGAAATTTCTGTATCAAGGTCATTATCTTCAAGATTTGAATCACCCTCATTGTGGAAAGATAAGTTAAGACTAAAAACCTCTCCGTTGTAAGATATAGCGACACCTTCGAAAACATTACTGTCAACATCACCTAAGTTGAAACCAGATCCAGCAACGCCATTGGTGCCATCGGTTATGTCGTCAGCGTATGCACGACTATGAGTATAAATTCCGGAAGGATCTTCACGCTCAAAACCGAGTTTAGAACCATATTTACCAATAGTAATAGATAATCCGTTCTCTAAACCATAAGTGAAGTGTGCTTGCTCTATATCAATTTGTTCGTTTTCAGGATAACCTGCACTGTGATCATAATCATCGATGTGGATTGCACCAGAAACATTCCCAACATTGAAGAGGAAGTTTAATTCAATTTCGTCGAGTCCAACGCGTTGTGAATCATTGGTATTACCTGATGCGTCCAAATCGCTCCATGAGGTATCGATGAAACCGTTGATAGATAAATTCTCATTAATTTCGATAGCAGAAGCAGATCCCACCAATCCAAAAGCAACAAGAGTAGCTAGTATTTTGTTTTTCATATATTCAGTTTGTTTGTTTGTTTGTTTATATTTAGGTAATCCTAAACTTCTTCCCTAAGAAAGAATCATTCACTATTACGATATTTTCTAAAATGTCAACCAATAAGGCTCGTGATACGATCCCGCTGTTCTATTTTTTAAAACCTGTAGATAAAATCTTTAATAATGGAAGTTTATTTAAAAGGGCTGGTAAACGAAACCACTTTTTCTCGAAAGAAATTAACGACACCCTGCTGTTCTTTTCCATCTGCGTTGAGATCTCCCTTGTAGATATAGACTCTTTCAATTCTAGGATTTATAGAAATTTTGGTAGTAGTTGGATTTCCGAGTAATTTACGAATCTTAAATTCGGTCAGGTTTTTCTTAACTTGATTCCAGGTTTCTTTTTTTGTCCAGGGACCTCGAGATTTCGCCTCTTCACTTTTGAGTTCGATACGAAGTTTTGACATAAATGATTTTTTCTCAATTTCATTTTGTGGAAGCGAAATCTTGGACTCCGATGCAGATTTTGCATCGTCCGCTTTTTTTTCCACCAGCGACAAATCCTGCTGGGTTTGAGAGTTTGCTTTTTCCAGGACAGCCATTCTTTTTTCTAAAGCTTCAATTCTTGGGAGCAAATTGGGGTCAGTCTCAGTATTTTGTCCGCAGAGTAAATTAGAGATTAGAAAAACGATAAATAATTTAAGTTTCATGTATTTAGAGGGGCTGGTGAGGATTTGTTAATGAGAGGAAATATGTGAACGGTATCGGTGGCAGGTTTTGGTTAGCCGAAGGGTGACTCGAAAGAGACTACCCGTTTGTCAGAAAAGTTTACAGTACCTTCTTCTTGGGATCCATCTGCATTTAAATCGCCACTGTAGTAATATATTTGCTCAATGTTCGGTTTAACAGACGGTTTTATTCTTGTAGGGGTACCTAAAACTTTCCGAACTTCATAATAAGACATTCTTTTTCTCATTTTTTTCCAATTTTTAGGATTTACCCAGGGCCCGGATGCTTTGTCGGCATTGCTGTTGATTTCAAAGCGTAATTTATCGAGGAATGATTTCTTTTGATCTGGATCGCTGGGTAAAATTTGGGCAACGCTGGTAAGTTTAGAAGCATCGGTTTGTGTAGATTTAACAATTTCTTTTCGTAGTTGATTATTTTCTTTTTCAACTGATTGAATTCTTTGCTCTAATTGTTTCACTCTATTGGAAATTAATTCAATTTTGGCCAAAAGTTCTTTGTTCGAAACCGCATCGCTTGCCCCAAACCGAAATACTAGAAAAAATAATTAAGAAAAAATATTTATGCATCTTACCTTTTTAAAAGTGCAGACCTAATTTAGCCAAGCAAAAAGCTAGTTTAAGCACAGTTTATAATTTTTTTTAATTAGTTCTAAAACTTAATTATTTTGTAAGGGTGCGGATGGCTAAGTCTTTAATAATATTAGGTTGTTCCTCTTTGCCTTGAGATAGGAGTTTTTCAAAGGCTCCGATCAGATCGGCTTGCAGGTCAATTAATCGACGGGTATTGAAGTTTTTTGTAAGGGGGAGCAGACGACCTAAAAACCAAGGGTTTTGTGAAAAGAGATTGAGTGTCGTTTTATCTCCTGATCCGGAGAAGTGATGAGCGTGTTTCTGACCAATTCTTTCGAGTTGGTCTTTTCCCAGCCTGCCATTGGGATCAATTTCTTTGCCATCCACAGGACGCGAAGTTGAATGAGCAAGCGATTGCGGTTTTGTAAGTTGCTGAGGAGTGGACGGGCATCTTTGGCATGGAAAAAGTGCCGGTCAATTGCCTCGAGTGTCCACTTCAAATTACCGGAAAAGAAAGCCTCCGTGGCTTCAAAAAAATCGCCCTCTCCAAAATCGGGAACGAGTTGCATGATTAATTCCTCGGTAATGTCTCCACCCTCTTCTCCGAGGTAGGATGCTAATTTCTTTGTCTCTTCCACTCCGAGGCGGGAGTGTGCTCCAATCTTACCGGCGAGATATTCGAGGGCACCACTGGCAAAAGTTACCTCGCAGGCTTGCGCTGTTTCCTGAACGAGGCGTCGAAATGCGACATCTTCCTTTTCCTGTTTGGCCACATCTTCATAGGTGGAATTTTTCTGTAACCATTTTACAAAGCTGTGCCCGCGGTGAACCGGGCAGGCAGATAAAATAAGGACAGTGTCTCCTAGATTTCCGAGAAATGGTTTCATTGAATCGAGGGCATTTTCGAACCCTGAGCCGCCCCCACCTTGGTCTGGTTGAGAAAGTTTGCTTCGTTAATCCAGATCAGTTTTCCTCCGCCAAAAAGGGAGAGTGTTTGTCCGGCAGTACGGGCTTCATTTAAAATTCTTTCCACCTCATCGACCCGATCTGCCCGACCATCAATTTGTTCGCGGGAAAGATCATCGGGAAATTGATCGATGTGTTCTTCAAAAATTTCTTTTGCCCGCTGACGAACTAAAAAGTCATCATCTCCTAAGACTACAAAAAATCCACCGTTTGCCATTTTGCCGAGGAGTGAGTGTGAAAGGGAGAGTCTCGGATGAACTAGATATTAAATTCGCCTGACTCCGCTGCGGCAAAAACTTCTTCCAATTTATACTTGCGTAATTTTCTTCTCATCCAATCGAGTGCGGCCGTTGCAGCCCGCCTGCGGTTGGATGCCCGATCTCCCCGAAGTTGAATTTTTTTAGCCCATACTCCAACAGGAGAGGCATAACCGAGGTAAATTGAACCGACTGGCAGCACTTGTGTGCCCCCTGTTGGTCCAGCAAAGCCGGTTACACTGAGACCATAATCTGCCCCGTATTTTTCACAGGCACCAGTGGCCATAGCAATCGCCACTTCCTCGCTGACTGCCCCATGCTGTTCAATCATGCTTTCTGGAACATCAAGCATTTGAACTTTTGCATCATTGTGATAACAAACTGCACCGCCATGAAAGACTTTCGAAATCCCGGGGATCTCAGTAAAGGAGGAGGAAAGTAATCCACCGGTACAGGATTCTGCCACGGCAATAGTCTTATTTAAATTTCGAACTTCGCGAAAAATAACTTCGGCAATTGTACGATCGCCGAGGCAGACAAAATCTTCGCCCAATGCATCACGACAGGCATCTGCCAGATTATGCAAGTCTTGATCGTTAATACTATCTGAATCCAGTGAACTTAATCGAATGTCAACCATGCCCGCATGTGCACAGTAGCCAATAATGAGACCTTTTTTTCCTTCGAATAAATGCTCCACTTTTTCCGCCACGGTGGATTCCCCAATACCGGCAGTACGAATTTGTAAGTAACAATCAATCTCCGGGAAAATGCCTTCTTTTTGTAGGCGGGGAATCACTTGTTCTTCAAACATGGGATGCATTTCGCGAGCGGGCCCGGGAAGCATGACGAGAATTTTGTTATCTTTTTTAAGCCAAATTCCAGGAGCAGTACCGTAAGGATTTTCTAAAATTTCTGAATTCCCCAGTCGGTAACATTGCCTGAGGTTTATTTCGGGCATGGGGCGTGCAAGTTGTTTGAATCGATCCTTTAATGCAGTTTCAATTACTGGATCAAAAACTAATTCCTCTCCCAGTGCCTGGGCAATATTTTCCCGGGTAATATCATCGGTGGTTGGACCGAGGCCACCTGTGGTGATCACTAAATCAGACCGTTTCCAGGCTTCGGAGAAAAAAAGACGAATATCTTCCGGATTATCCCGGATCACTAAATTGGCGGCGGGTTCCAGGCCGTGGTGGGCGAGTTGGTTGCCTAGATAAGTAAGGTGAGTATTTTCACGAATACCAAGGAGAAGTTCATCGCCGAGGGTAATTGTCTCGACGCGTATGTTAGAACTCATAGATAGTTGTATTTAGGATCAGAGGTTATAATTTGTATTCTTGCCAACTTCTAAAATACTCAAGATTTTATAGATTGCCAATGCAAAATCAGAAACTCGAACTTCNNAGCTTTATCCGAACCCTTCCNCAGGGCTCAGGCGTGTACTTAATGAAGGACCGATTGGGNCATGTTATTTATGTGGGGAAGGCCAAAAATCTGAAGAGACGGGTGAGCAGTTATTTTCAGGGTTCCCGTAGGTTTGTGCGGGCACAACCTAAAATTGCCGCTATGGTAGAAATGGTTTGTGAAATTTCGATTCATGAAACCAAAAATGAAACCGAGGCTCTCCTCCTGGAGGGTAAATTAATTAAGGAATATAAACCTCGTTACAATACTGACTTTACAGATGACAAACAATTCTTGTTGGTTCGGGTTGATTTGCAGAATGAGCTTCCCCGTTTTCGCCTATGTCGACATAAAAAAGAAGACGGTTCTCATTATTACGGACCCTTTGCACAGGCCGGTTTTTTACGGTCGACTCTTTCCGAAATGCGAAAAAAATTTGGAATTCTTCTCTCGGACGCCAATCCTGTAAAATTAGAGGACGGACGCTTTCGATTGTATGATGATGCACGAGCGGAGATCTTTGCCGGACATAATGAAACCACTCAGGAAAAATATCGCGAGCGCGTGGAAGAGGCCTGTTCTTTTTTGGAAGGAAAAGCAAAAAGTTGGCTGGCAGAACTGCGAGAAAAGATGCAAAAGCATGCCGAGGCGATGCAATTTGAACGAGCGGCAGAGTTTAGGGATTTAGCGGATGCACTTTCCAAAACGATTAAAAAAACTCGAAGGTTTACCAAGCAATGGCCCAAGCAGGAGGATGGGAATTGGCATGGTTTGGAACGCTTGCGTGAAGTTTTGGAGCTGGATCGTCCACCTGCGGTCATTGAATGCTTTGATATTTCTCATGTGTCTGGCACCTTTGTGGTGGCCTCAATGGTCCGATTTGTCTCGGGGAAATCAGATCGCCGTTCCTACAGGCGTTACAAGATAAAAAGTTTTGAAGGAAATGATGATTTTCGATCGATGGAGGAAGTAGTGGGCAGGCGGTATGGCCGATTGTCTAAAGCCGGCCGTGAGTTTCCCGACCTTGTCGTAATTGACGGGGGGGCAGGGCAGGTGAGCTCTGCAGTAAAGGCATTTACTTCGTTGGAAATTGACCCACCTCCAATGATAGGTTTGGCAAAGCGCGAGGAGAGCATTGTTTTTCCCGACGGACGTGAGGAAATGGTATTAGACCCGAGGGACTTGGGATTACGAATGTTACAACAAGTTCGAGATGAGGCACATCGGTTTGCAAACCAGTACAATGCAGATCTTCGAAGCAAGCGTATAAAAGAGTCCATTTTAGATGACTTTAAAGGACTTGGTGCAGTTAGGAAAGTGGCACTACTTACCCATTTTGGTTCGATTGAAAAATTACGAAAAGCCACCTCTCTTCAAATCCAGGAGCTAGACGGGATCGGAGCCAAATTGGCAGACCGATTACAGTTGTATTTATCATCGGGGAAAAATGAATAGGCACTTTCTTCCAATCTGTTGCCTTCTTTCTCTTGCGTTACAATCTTTTCTGCACGGTGATTGGCCACGATGGAGGGGAGCACAGGGAGATGGAACATGGAATGGTCCTGAGATTTCCAGAGTGTTACCGACTGCCGGTCTTAAGCGAGTCTGGAAAACTAAAGTTTTTCCGGGTTACTCCGGAATAACGATACAGGATGGACTTCTTTACCTAATGGATCGGCCGAATTCTGAGGAGGGGAAGGGGATGGAACGAATAGTTTGTCTGAATGCGAGTACAGGAGTGGAGGTATGGAGTTTTTCCTACCCGGTTGATTATGGTGATATGGGGTACGGGAAAGGACCACGGTCTTCCGTTACCGTTGAAGACGGGCGAGTTTTTACTTTAGGAGCCAGGGGACATGCTTTCGCCTTTAATTCGCAAACAGGAGAAAAAATATGGATGCGTAATTTGGTGGCAGAGGAAAATGCCACTGTTCCAATCTGGGGATTTTCGAGTTCGCCCGAGCCTCATGCGAGTGAAGTTCTTTTCCATGTTGGCTGTCAACCCACTGGTTCTGTCTTGGCGTTGTCCCAGGCGAATGGTGAAACGAAGTGGAAGGTGGGAAGGGATGAGGGTGCGGGATACGCTCCTCCATTGTTGATAGAATCGAAGGGGGGACCGCAATTAATATGTTGGGGGCCAAATCGAATTATGGGTTTACCGATTGGAGGAGGACAGGCGTACTGGGAGGTTCCATATGAGGTGAAATACGGAGTCTCTATCACTAAGCCAATTTATCACGAAGACATTATTTTGGTAAGTGGATACTGGCATGGGACTCGTGCGATTCTATTGGGGGAAAAGCTCGGTGATGCCAAAATCCTCTGGTCAGACGAGATCAATTTGAGAGGTTTAATGTCGCAGGCTTTATATCGGAAGGGCATTTGTTTTCTTCTTGATCGATCCAGTGGATTATCTGCATTTGAATTGAAAAGCGGTAAGATTCTCTGGCGTGATCAACATCAACTCACTCCGTCTGAACGAAATCCCCAGGCAAGCATCGTATGGTCGGAGCAGGAAGCGGGAGACGCACTTGCTTTGAATGCCTATGGAGAACTTGTTTTTATCAACTTAGGAAAAGAGGGTTATACCGAATACTGGCGTGACCAAATTATCGGTAAAACTTGGGCCCATCCCGCCTATTCTAATAATCGAGTGTTCTCAAGAGATGACAAATCGGTAGTTTGCCATGAATTACCCCTTGCTACAAAGTCTGTAAGAAAGTAGTAAATTCATTTTTTCATTCTTATTTGTTGAACGATGCATTTGTATAAAACTGGTGACGGATTTATTATTAAAAAGGAGGAAGATCATCGATTTGTGAACAATATTGATGATTGGAACTCTCTGATTAATAACGATAATTTGTGGGAGTGCCTTGAGGAGGAATGGCAAAGGGGGAGTTCTATTTCTGACCCTCAACAAGCTTTGATTAATTTGCTCCCTCCTGTCGGGGTACAAGAAGTTTGGGCAGCAGGAGTGACCTACCGCTCGAGTCGATTAGCAAGGATGGAGGAATCCCGGGATGCTGGTGGTGGAGATTTTTACAGCCGGGTTTACCAAGCTGACCGACCGGAGATATTTTTAAAAGCCACTCCAAGCAGGGTAGTGGGGCATGGGCAAAATTTTCGAATTCGCAAGGATTCCGATTGGGATGTCCCGGAACCAGAATTAACCTTATTTGCAACAACATCGGGAAAGATTGTGGCCTACACGATTGGGAATGATGTTTCCTCCCGGAGTATAGAGGGAGAGAATCCATTGTATTTACCACAGGCTAAAACTTTTGATAAATGTGCCTGCTTGGGTCCCTGCTTGTATGTTCCACCAGAACCTCTTTCTTTGGACACTACTATATCCATTTTGATTCATCGTGAAGAAAAGGAAGTTTTTTCCGGCAAGACGACACTTTCAGAAATGAAAAGAACGCCAAATGAATTAATCGGTTTTCTTTTTCGGGAGACCTCGTTTCCACAAGGGGTTTTTTTAATGACTGGCACTGGTATCGTACCGAGTAATAACTTTACTTTACAATCGGGCGATGTTGTCTCGATTTCGATTGATCTTATCGGTACTCTAGTAAATTCCGTGGAATAGCTTACTAAATTAAACAATTATATAATTATGACTGAAACTTCATTAATTGGTTTTTCTCGAGGAGAACAGACGAGTTCAACTTTTCGTGCGGTAGACCCGAAAACGGGAAGTGAATTGGGCACAGAATATTCGCATTCGTCGGAAGGTGATGTCCAGCGGTCCTGTGAACTTGCTCAATTGGCATCCCTGCCCATGGCTTCACTTTCGGGTCAGAAAAAAGCAGAATTTCTTAGATTATTGGCCGATCGATTGGATGGAGCAGTGGATTCAATTGTCGAGGTTATGACTGTTGAGACTGGTCTGCCAGAAGCTCGGGTTCGTGGCGAGACTGGCCGAACCAGTGGTCAATTACGAATGTTTGCAGATTTACTCGTAGAGGGTTCCTGGGTTGATGCGCGGATTGATCGAGCGGTTCCCGATCGCCTTCCTCTGCCCAAGCCCGATTTACGTGCCATGCTTCGACCGATTGGCCCCGTTGCAGTATTTTGTGCCAGTAATTTTCCATTAGCCTTTTCAGTGGCTGGAGGAGATACGGCTTCTGCCTGGGCTGCGGGTTGCCCCGTGATAGTCAAGGCGCACCATGCCCACCCAGGCACTGCTTTAATAGTGGGGAAATTAATTGTTCAATCTCAAAAAGAAAGTGGATTGCCGGAGGGGGCATTTTCTCTTCTGTTTGGTGAGGGTAGAACAGTGGGACAAGCACTTGTGACTCATTCAGTAATCAAAGCAGTTGGTTTTACAGGCTCTCGTTCTGGTGGTCGTGCTCTTTTTGATCTAGCCTCTCAGAGAAAAGAGCCAATTCCCGTTTTTGCAGAGATGAGCAGTATTAACCCCCTTTTCTTACTTCCTGAATTGAAATCGGATGAAATGGAGAATATTGCCGATGGATTATATGCTTCAGCCACCTTGGGAGGGGGACAATTTTGTACTAATCCAGGAATTGTATTTTATCCCAATAATGGAGACGGGAAAAAATTTCGGGATTCCTATGTTGAAAAAATGAAGGACTATACTCCAGTCGCGATGTTGCACCAGGGGATTCGCGAATCCTATGCCCAGGGAATTGAGGAAATGGTAAAACAACAGGGAGTTGAGGTACTCGTTCTGAGCGACTTATCGGAAGATGGTAATGGCGGTTGCGATGCAGGTAGCTGTGTATTAAACACTAGTATTGAGTGTTTTTTGAAAAATCCTCAATTAACAACTGAAGTTTTTGGTCCCACTACTCTTCTTGTTTCTTACGAAGATAAAGAAGATTTATTAAGAGTAGCCCGTGAAATGGAGGGCCAATTAACGGCCAGTTTTTTCGGTCATAAAGAAATGTTACCCCAGCATGAAAACTTACTCGACCTGATGGAAACGAGAGCGGGCAGACTTTTATTTAATCAATTTCCGACCGGAGTGGAGGTGTGCGAATCAATTGTCCATGGGGGACCTTATCCTGCTACCACAGACAGTCGGTCAACCTCGGTGGGGACTGGAGCCATTTTACGATTCGCGAGACCCGTCTGCTATCAGGGGTTTCCGGATGAATTTCTTCCCGAAGAACTAAAGGAAGAAAATCCGGGTGGAATCAAACGAAAAGAAGGTTGAAATTTTAGGAACCATATCGTGTATAATTGTTTTGCCATAAAGCACGAAAAATCACTAGCATCGGATTTATAATTTATTTTTATCTCTCAATGACTATAACACATTTTTTTAACTATGCTTGGTAAGAAAAGCACCATAGGTATTTACGATTGCATTGAAGGGCAATTTCGTATGCTCGATAAATTCCCCTTTATTGTGGGATGCATGGGAAATGCAGACTGGCAAGTACCCGGTGGAGAAGGGTGGGAGGGAGCCTGTATGGTCAAGAAGTCGGGCAGTGCCTTTCGAATTGTACCGAATAAAAAAGGAGATGAGCGCCTTTTGGTAAATGGGGGTCCATTTGCAGAGCCTTTTAATGTGGAAGACGATGAAGTTTGTACCCTTCAATTTATGGGGTATCCATTAGTTGTTTTTGCTGGAAAGGATCCGAAGTCTTGGGCGGATCAGATTCAAAAAGGTCAATGGATCCTTGCAAACGGACGCACGGGCACAGACTATGCACAGTGTAGTCGATATGAAATTTTAGAAAAGATACAGGAATTTGGTGCGGATCTTTCAGAATGTGCGATCAAACCAGTTGGGTTAGATGTTCCGTTCTGGGTGGTTCATTTGGTGGAATTCTTGCAAAGACCTGAGGAGGAGGAAGAGGAAGAAGAGGCATTATACCAAGAGGAAATTGTCGTTGATCCGGATCGTGGCGAATTTACATGTCCGACCTGTTGGCTAAAATTTGATCGGGCCGATGTGCTCAGTATTGCGGTTCATGAAGACCTGAGAGGGGACCGTAAATTGGGAGAAGATGCAATGCTTCGTTTCGTGCCAACTGAGTTTAATTCAAAGGGACAAGCGATGGATGCAATGGGGTTACCCACTACTGATGTTGCCTGTGCCCATTGTCACCGAAAACTGCCCCCCGGTTTTATGGATGTATCTCACCATATTTTTTCTATTGTGGGGGCACCAAGTTCGGGTAAATCTTATTACCTCAGTGTTTTAGTCCGTCAGTTACAACGAACCCTTTTTAGAGAGTTTGGAATTGCTTTCCGTGATGCGGACCCGAGTTGTAATGCGATTTTAAACTCAATGAAAAATCGACTCTTCGCGGGGAGTAGTTCAGCAGATGCAATGTTGATCAAAACTCAACTTGAGGGTGAAATGTATGAACGATTACAGAGGCACGATCGAGTAGTGGCATTACCCCGTCCATTTATATTCAGTTTATCTGACCCACGGGGTACTGGACATGATTGTTCGCTCATTTTCTATGATAATGCAGGGGAACACTTTGAACCGGGGATTACCAACGAAGAAAGCCCGGGTACTTTGCATGTAGCGAGTTCTTCGGGTATCTTTTTTCTTTTTGACCCAGTGGCCAGTCCGGAATTTCGCCGTGCACTTAAGGGGCATGATGACCCGCAATTTTCTATGGATGGAGGAGGGAAGAGATTGGACCAGCAAGATACGATCATGGCTGAACTTGGAAATCCGGGTAAAACAAAATCAAAATATCAGCATTGCAGATAAAATTGATGTACCCCTTGCGGTGATGATTGGAAAGTGTGATATTTTGCGCGACCAGTTGGACTGGGAGCGAATTCTTTGGCCTGTTAAGGATAAGAAATTAGACCTTGATATTGTAGAGAAGAATTCCGAGATTTTACGGGAATACATGATGGATATGCATCCGTCGATAGTGGCCAACTCCGAAGCACTCTCCCGTAATGTACGTTATTTCCCTGTGAGTCCATTTGGGCACAGCCCTGAACGGGTTGAATTAAATGGACAAAAATACATTGCCCCAGATCCAGACAAATTGGACCCTGTAATGGTAGAAATTCCTACCTTGTGGGTACTTCATCATGTCGAACCAGAATTGTTGCCCGTAGTCTCCGGTACCTAATTAGATTGGGTTTCCTTTAATGGCTCAACAACTCATTTTTACCAGTACGCCCCAGGGTTTAGAACCTGGACGTACTGGTTATTGTACCGTTGCTCGGCACAAGGACTTAAGGCATCGGCTCGTCCGGGAACTCGAAAGGTTGAGTGTCTATGATTTTGGACAGCAAGCGGGAGGCACCCGGGTTGCAATCTCAATTTTTCGAAAGATTATATTAGGGTCCGAGGAATTTTATGTTCTCACTAAAATTTGTGACGCGGGGCTTGATTATACCAATCGAACCAACTACTTGGCCCATCATTTAATTTTGGATGGCTTTGAAATCGCTACCTGTCCATCCCCCGCAGAGATTTTTCTTAATTGGAATGGATGGAAGAGTAAGTGGGAGGAGGATGCACGTTATCTAACGCCTGGGGAGGAAATTACTCTAACTGATTATAAATCCAGCGGATTGATACCCTGTAAAAATTGGTTAAGTTTTACCAATGACCCTGGCAATGCGGCGACCCTTGTTTCTCCGGGATTGGTCCCTCCCATTGTCTTAGAAAATAGCCCCGCAAAAAGTGAACATTTATTACAGTTATTTGCTGAATCTTCCGCTTTGTTGAAGTTATCTTTGGATGCATGGGATTATTCCTTTACCACATTCTTACAGGGGAATGATGATATAAAATCTTTTGCGTGGGTCGGGATTGAAGGACAGCCGGCGGGAGAACGATTGAAACAAGGAGGCTTGCGGAACTACATTGATTTACAAAATTGGACATCCAGTTCAATTGCAGATGAGGTGGACCCCGCTCTTGCCCATGTGGCTCGAAAAGGTCCGAACGTTGCCCCCACTAAGAGAGTGAAGAATGCAACCTCTTCCAATACCCGCTCTCCTCTCAGTCAAAAACAAGTTGAGCAAATTAAGGGTGCAAATTCAGGATACTTGAGCACCGCTCCGAGTGGGTCGACCGTTAAGGCTCAGGAGGCTTCCACCAAAAAAGAAAAAAAGAAAAGACCCTGGCTATTGCAATTAGCCGTTATTTCGACCGCATTGTGCTTGCTGGGTGCATTAATTGTAGGATTGGCGTACAACCTTGGAGATTGGTTTAAAAAAGAGGAACCCCCTGTAAATCAAGTAAATAGCGTAGTGCAAGAACAAGATGAAGGGGATAATCTTTCAACTGTAAATTCTGTCGTTCCCGGTGCATTTGCTCAATTGGATCAAATTGAATATTTAAAAATTGCCCAAAAGCACCCCTATTTACGCTGGGTTAGTGTTGATGTGGGAACCGATGAACCTTTCCAAATTAATATTAATGACGACCAATTTGATCGGTTTGAAGAAACTTTGGAGAAAAGTCAGGAGGGGGATGAATTAAAAGTAGTGCTTACAGAAAGGGAGGGAGAGATTGTTTTTGATGAACTNTCTATGGCTCCTGCNCCCGAGGATCGTGGTCGAGCCCAGCAAATATCTTTTAATGAGGAGGAAACAATTGCCATTTCTGAAGAGGGGGATCAGGTCTCCTTCGTGGTGGGGGACGAAACTTTTTCCTATGACTTACGTCGTGCCCAAGGCAACGAAGCAAACAGGCTCAGAAAGTTAAACAAACTTTTACAGTCCGGGCAAAAAACGCCCCTTACTCTTAGGCTTGAGGGATCGCGGGTCGTTCACATCGAACCCTTTGAATTACCGGACGATAAAAAGATTGATGATTCAAATCTTGCCAACACTGCCAAGCAGAGGGGAAAGCCAATGGTACTTGAGCAAGTAAAAGGAAAAGGTTCTGCTTATTTTGAACCCGAACAAATGAGGATTCAATTACCAGTAAATGGTACTAGTCGAAAAGCCTACACCTTCAAAGAAGACGAGAGTGCAAAAATGAAAGACCTCTTCGACTTTCTTGAAAAAGGAGAAGAGGGAATCGATTTAAATATTCGCTTAAGCGAGGATGGTGAGGAAATTACTTTTCTTGATTTTGAGTTTCCGGAAGAGAAAATTCGTCCATCGGCTGAAGAACTTATTTTATCTCCCAGTTCTTTACTCTCAGAAAAAAAATTCCTCTTTTGGATACCGGGAGTGGAAAATAATGGAAAATGGAGAATTGATAATTCTAAAAAGTCATTCGTTTATAACGATTCCGAAACGGCCGATATTTTGCTTTCTTTATTTCGCGAGTTAGCGAAGAAATCGACTAATCCAGTTGCCTGGATGACGGACTACCAGAAAGGTTCATTATTTACCAATAATCAGTTTGAGAAAGAGTCTCTTGTCGAGGAATTCAGCTATGAATATAAATTGAGCCAGCACCCTTTAGACCCAGTCAAAATTGCCAACATATCTTTTAAGTCCGGGCAGAGTTATTCCTTTGATTTTGAAATAACGGAAGGAAAAAGCATTGAAATTTCATATGGCTCTAATCACGCTTGGAATTCATTAAACAATGGAAAGCTTATTCGATTGCCCCTGCTTTCTTCCGCTGGTGGATGTATTGATTTATTTTTATTATCTCATCAACACGCCAACCTGACAGACCTTTCAGAAGTGGGTCAGGATTATGACCTGACTCGAAAAGCGTTATCCGTTTCTGACGAGTTGTTGCGCGATGGAATGTTTCAATTTTTATCGGAGGGGGAGAATAAATTACACCTTACTTATTCAGTTCTGCCCAATTCCCCTCATGCCTCAAAGGTTTTCTTTAACGAACCTGTCTGGCGTGATTTTATCGATTCTACAACGATGAAATTAGCGGGATTACCGACTGCACTAGTTCAATTAAACCCATCCCGTCCCTTGGACGCACAGGTTGAACTGGACTTAGATTACTTTCGTGGGATTTCAGAAGATTTTCTTACAGAAAGGCAGAGGTGTGAAGAGAAATTAAGTCAGTTGGGCAGTGCATTTCCGAACCCTGAAGTTTATAAAAATTTAGTAACTTATGGAAGTGAGTACCCTAATTTGCTTACCTTTCAGCCTGGTACCCCCTTTTCCTCCTTTGCTTACAAATTACCCCTTTTATTGATTCAGCAAAGTTTTTATTCCTGGGATGAGGTTCGATTTAACAATTTAAAAGGAGAACTAGACCTCGCTTATAATAATGCAGAATTACTTTCTGACCCTGCCCTTTTTTCTTTGTACTGGACCCAATTAGGCGAAGTGGTGGACCAATACATCTCGGACAGCATACAAAAAGACTTTAATTATAAAGCGGACAAGGCATTGAAAGATATGAAATTGCTTTTTGACTTTTTGACCTTAATTCTTCGCACAGAAAGAACATTGGGAATAAACGAGGGCGAATTATTGAAAAACCTGCAGGGTATCCGTTCTAAACTTGCCTCGCCCTCCGTTGAGAATCCACTCGGGTCGATCAATAAAGAAATTCGTGGGTTATCGAGTCCGCAGTTAAAAGAAGCTTTTGACCTGTACTACAAAAATTATCAGAATCAGCAAAGAGAATTGATTCCTCCCACGAAGCTTACTTTTGAAACTTTGGGTCTGGCTCTTTCGACAATTTCAGACTTAGGCAAAAATATAATCTACAAGGAAAAGGAATCGGAGATTAGGCAATATCAATTTTGGGTTCAAAATTTTGCTTCGATTAATCAGGAGATTTTAGCCAAGCAGGAAGATATTATTAATTCGCTTCCCTTGGACTCTGCGGAACGAATTAAAAGAATTATATCAGAAATCCCCTGGACACTGGCAGTCTATAAAAGGACCTCAAATGGACAATATGTAAAGCAATCCGATTTTTTACGGCTTGCTCCTCCGTCCAAGTTTTAACTTTTATAGGGAATCAACTTTACTAAAACCCAACACGAAACAATAATTTAGACCTGTGAATATTGACCGTTTAATTGATCGCATCGAAAAAGCTCTTCGTGAGGATGGAACTACCGATCCAGTATTTCATGCATTGGCGAAGGAATATGCGAAATTTCGAACTCAAATTGATGAAAGATTAGAGCACTGCGTAACTCTGATTCGTTCCGGTAAAGACTTTGCTGCCCGTGAACTTGCGGAACAATCTCCAGATGTACTTACACTTATGGAAAAACTTTCCTTTGCCAATGATGGTAAATGGAAAAAAGAATGTGAAGAGAAGGGACTTTATGTCGGACCCACATGGGCAGATGAGCATGTGGATTTGCTCAATGGATTATACGATAAGGAAATCACAGAGGACAGCCCACTTTTTCGTGAATATCGTACTGCGGCACGAAGCCGGGACCAGGAAAAAACTTTTAAGGTGTTAAAGATGATCTTGAAAGCAAATCCAGATCATGGTGCTGCCAAGAGACATTTCGGTCAATTAAGTGTAAAGATTCTAGAGGATAAAATTAAGGAATTAACGCAGTTAATCACAGCGGGTCGAGAAGCAGAGTTTCTTGATCTGATGATTGATATTGAGGATACCGATTGGGTGGTGCAACCCAAAGGAGATGAATGGGAAAATGCAATTGCAGTTCGAGAAGGAGTGGAGCGAAGAAATGCAAAGGTACGATTGGAGCAAATTTTGGTCGAGATTGCTTCCTACAGAGCTGCGGATGACTGGAAGGGATCCCTTGCTTTAATCGGAGAATTTTTTAATTTGGCCCAGGAGCATAACCTGGAAAATGAATTAGCTGAGGATGACATCAATGTATACAACGAATACAAGGAATGGTCTGAAGAATTAGCGGAGGACGCGAAATCAGAGCGTGAACTCGAGGGCATGATCTCTCGTTTTAAGAACCGCCTTGCTGAAATGCATCAGGTGGACAGTCAGGGAGGAAAAACGTTGGAGGTTTACCTGGAGGAACAAAACGAATTGCGCAAATTTCGTCAGGAATTTCAAGACCTTGGTAAATCGCTCTCTGCAGAGATTATGATGGACCTGCAAAAAGCAGAGTCCCATGTGAAAAATCGTATTCTTCGCCTTCGTGGCCGGACTAAGAGAATCTGGATGGCGGGTGTTTTTGCGTTCGTTTTAGTTGCGATTGGTGCAGTGGCAGGACTTTGGTGGTTGAAAGGTTTTTGGGATGCCCGCTCCGCTGCAGAAGCGGTTTTGGAGGTGCCCAATCCCTCACAACAGTGGGAGAAGTTATCTGCCTTTGTAGGGAATTACCCTGATTATCTAGAGGATGTCAAGGTTCGCAAGTTTGTGGATCAAGCAGTGGAGGAAGTTTTTCGAGATGCGGGTGCAAATTTAGTTTCAGAAAGTCAGGACGAATTTTTGCTCAATACTCAGGATAAAAGTCTTTTACCTATTTTAAAAAAGGAGGACATTGAACGGAGAAGGGGCAATGTGGTTGCCTCGATGTGTGGCAAAATCCTTGAAGATCTTGATAATGATCCAAATTTTCAGATTCGGGATGCCAAAAGATTTTTAGAATTATTTGAGAGTGCACCGCGAATTCGAAAGAATGATAAAGGAGAAGATTTACCCTTAAACGAGGTCGATTATTATCGTTTCCAGGACAACAAATTAGTCTTGGACAAATTACAGGAGATTGCCGCATTTTTGGCTCGGATCGAGGATACAAATGATCGAAAAGGAGATCGGTTTAATAATTTAAAGAAGGAGGTTTTAAACTTTGATGCAAAAGTGCTACAAGCATGGAAAGCCTTCCGGGATTCCGGAAAGGCGGATCATGGCATTCTTGCTCAGGAAAAATACCTCGAGGAATTGGATGAAGAAACCCGTGGTTTTTCCGGATCAGATGCGATTGACCCCAATGATTATCGTGAGGTCAGGGATGCGATTCGACAACTTAAGCAAACTTGGAAGGGTTATTCTAAAGAAGTGGAAAATAAGTCCGGTTCGTCTTACGATCAGTTGCTCAATCAAGCCGATCAATTACTGGGGAAAAGTAGAAAAGCCCAATCTCGGGATGAGAAACTTGCTTTCCTCAGGCAAATGTCAGACTCATTGAGTAAGATTACGGAATTGAACGGCAGTTCAACCGATCAGGAGCGAATGTCTAGCGCACAGGGCAGAGAATTTAAAGAATTAGTGAAGGCACAAAAGGAATCAGTCGGAGCGTTGGGCCAATTAGGAGAAGTGGAGGGAGATTTAGGGAAAGCCCAAAACTTGGACGAGTATTTTTTTGCTTTGGAAAAACTTTTGCAAAATGATGCATTTGAAAAAACAAAAGCTTCCCTGGTCCGTACTGTACTTTCTCATCGAAAGAAATTTTCAAATGAAAACGGTGAGTTAAGAAGCCGTCTCTTTATAGAGGGACCTGCCGAGATATGGGAAAAAGTGGAATCGGGTAAGATTACACTCCAGCCCGATGAATCTCGAACAGAATACGATCATATTATGGCCCTTCTTTCCCGCCCCGATCTTCGCTCTATTTGGAGCTATCAATTAGTGGAATGTACTCCATTCCAATCCGGTGCATCCGGGGTTTATTCAACCCAAAAAAAGCAGATGATGTCCCTGTACTCCTATGGTCCGGTGAAGGAGGAGGAAGTGGCACAAAAATTTGATGAACAAGGACAGCCTATTGCCAACCCGATCAAAACTAATGTGCAAGTAGGCGAATTTCATTGGAATGGAAAGGTGGAGGGCCGAGAATTTCAAACCACCATTTTTGGCGGAGGAATGAAGGGGCTTGCAGTTGAGGGGGGCGAATTGACTCCTGAATCTACTTTTTTGCAGCAACAAATCGAACGCAGACTAGACCCTAATACAAAAAGTGTTGCCGGACCTTTGATGGAAATGCTTGAGGTTGTGATTGCCGAACAATCAATTTCCCCCCTGCTCAAGGCATATCTCCATCGTGAGATAGTTGATTTGATGAAAAAAAAGCCTGCCTCTTGGGGAGTTGCTCTGAGCAATCAACTATTGAAAGACTATGATGCTCTTGTAAGTCAGGTAAAAATAAAAATCCGACCGACAGATTGGATGGATAAGAAAGCGAACGAATCCCTTTCCCAAAGTTTGGCACAGTATTACCGTGTAGTGGGTAAGCGAGATTATTTTCCCGAAGCAAAATTTACACTTGGGGTTTTACAATCCTTACAAAAAGTAAATTTTTCTTATATTGGACATGTTGATATTGAAAAGAAGGCCCGATTTACCGGAAGTAAGCCAGCTTTGTATTGGGGTATTTCTCAAGTTAATGGTTCTTTTGAATTAACCAAGGGGGCACGGGCTTCCTTTATTTCATACAGTCCCTTAGTTGGAACCAACCCCAATATTGGAGCAATACTGGCACAAAATTATTCGAAAGCGAATGTGACGAATGGAAAATTTGGAGGAGTGGAGGATTTCCTGCCAGTCGATTTTTCAAATTGAGTATGTCTTATCAAGAAAAATATTCACTTTCAAAAAGAGGACAAATCTCGGGTCCCTTCACGGCTTTGGAAATTATTGACCTTCTTCGCATGAAGGAGATCAGCACTATTCATAAAGTTAAATTAGGAAAGGATTGGCTCACCGTATCCGATTTTATTGACCAATATGAAAAAGGACTTCTTCCAGAACAGAATTTAGATCAGGTATTTGAAGATGAGCCTGAGGAGGAAGAAGTGAAGAAAGAAGAAGAGGAGACCGTCGAATTACCTGAACCTGAACCGAAACCTGAACCGGTTGAAAAAGTAATTGAAGTGCCCAAACCAGGTCCAGCAACTGAAATTCACATTAATCGATCCGGGACTCAATTTGGCCCATATTTATTAAAAGAATTAAAAGATTATTTAAAAGCGGGTAATTTAAGATTCAGCGATTTAGTTTGGTTTGAAGGAGTTTCAGAATGGGTTCCTTTATCAAGAATACCTGGAGTTGCAGATGATCTAAGTTCATTGGGTTCTGCTGCACCTCCTCCCCCTAAGCCGCCCCCAGTACCTGCTGCTCCTGCTGCTCTCCCTCCTCCCGTACAGTCTGTCCCATCCAGTCCATCTCTTTCTTCCGCGAAGCAATCGAACACAGTGTTGACGGATTCCGATCAGTCTGCAGAAAAGGAAGCGGGCGAAGATGAGGTAACTCCGGATAAGCCCAGCATGGAAATTGAAAACATTGCCCCGCATGGAGCACGGGCGATTGCGGGGATTGTGGATAGTGCTATTTTACTATTGGTAGTGGTTATTTTAATTGGTACTGCCGGTGCATTTTCAGATTTCGATAATACTCTGTATCTTGCCGGTGTATGTGCTTACTTCTTATTAGGTTGGCTTTATTATGGACTGGGAGAATCTTCTCAAGCGGGCGGATTTATTGGAAAAAGAATAAGCAAAATTAAAGTGGTACGATTGGCGGATGATGAAATTCCAGGATTTGGTGTTTCTTCCTTACGAGCAGTCCTTAAAATTTTGATCTCCCTGACTATTATTTTACCCTTTATTGTATTTTTGACTCCTCGCAGACAGGGTCTGCATGATTTAGCCTGTGGTACGATCGTAAAGAGTGAAGGAGAAGAGAATTAATTTTCAAAATGCCTTATTTAATCGTGTGAAAGGAAAAAAATAAATGGACGGAGGAGTAGGATTTGATGAACCTGAGTTAAGTTGGTCGACGCAAGATATTGAGAACAAAATTGGATTTAGTGGCGGTAGATATACCGATACAAATGCATTTTTCACTTTTTTAGTGGGGCTCATATTATCAACACTCTTTTTTTTAGTATTGGAGTTTGTGATTGGAGATTCTGGTACTGCCGCCGAGTGGAAAGAACAGAACTCGGAAATGGTAACACTGGAAGATGGTACGCAAGAGGAACAAGTGAGGGACATTCCCTTACATATAGCATTATCTGATAAATTTATAAATCGAGGACTCGGGGGGTATTTAATGGGTGCGGGAATCACCATGCTTTTTTTCTGGGCTCTTGCGATTCTGTTTGTAAAGGGTAGGAAAGTGAGTTTTCAAAAGAAAATTCTGGCTCTCAATCTGATCCCCCAGGACCCCAACTTTTTTCTTAATAATGCGACTGCCCGAGATGCGTTGTTACGAATTCGTGGTCAGGTTGATGACCCGAAGCACTTTTTGCTTTTAAACCGAATTGATGTCGCCTTATCGAATTTGCAGAACATCGGAGAAATTAGTGAGGTCGCAAGTTTGACCAATGCACAGGCTTCAATTGATGAAGATCAAGTCTCAGCCAGTTACAGTTTAATCAACGGATTTAATTGGGCGATTCCAGTTCTCGGCTTTATTGGTACAGTTCTTGGATTGGGGTCTGCGATTGGAGAATTTGGAGTGACCATACAGCTCGCTGACGATGTTGACAAATTGAAGAATTCATTGACTGATGTGACCGGGGGTCTATCCACTGCGTTTGATACTACCCTACTTGGATTGGTAGGCTCGATTGTTGTGCAAATGGTAATGACCTTTCGAAAACGGCAAGAATTTTTACTTTTGGACGAGTGCAATGAGTATTGCCAAACTTATGTTTTAGCAAAACTTAAGCTTGAAAAAACGGGAAGAACTCGTTCGTAAATCAATTTGATCGTAGCAAGCTTTCACCTACAGTAAGTCAAGATGGGGAGAAGTAGTCGAAATAGCGAGCAGAGGGTTAGTTTCTTTGCCTTTCAGGATATTATCACTGCNGTNATTGGTATCCTAGTTTTAATCGCTCTTATCCTTGCNCTTCAGGTCAACCCAAAGCGAGAAAATGAAGGCGATAGTCCNGGTAATAATACTGCTCCTGTTGAATTAATTGTGGGAGCAAATGAGGGGGGAGGGAACGCCACAATTGTGGTGGCAAGTGAGTTTAATGCGACTCAAGTAATCGAAGAGATTGCAGCATTGCACCAAGAAATAAGCGAAGAGAAAAAAGAATTTTTAGTCAAAAGAGAGAAGAAGAATAGCGAAATTGAACAACTGTCGGAGGAATTGAGAAAGCTTAATTTAGAACTTCAAGTTTTTAAAAAAAAGCTTGGGATTGAAGATTCAAATGATTCGAAAGAAACAAAAGATAAGATTGAAAGTTTAGAATTACTTATGGACCTGGCAAGGGTTCAAAAAAATGAACTAAATGAGGAGAAGAAGGGACTGGAAGATAAAATTAATGCCCGGGTATTACGGTCTTTAAAAAACCTCTCCGAACTTGAATTACAGGAGCTTGATTCCAACCTTAATTCACAGGTCGAGCAGTTAGAATCACAAGTTGAAAATGAAGTCCGGGTAATCCCTAAAGAAAATAATCAGGGAGAAAAGCCGGTCCTGGTAATTCTAGGATCATCCGAATTTACAATAGGAATTTTTAATGGGGGGCAAAGAACGATACCAGTGAACTCGGCCAACTATTATCAAAAACTTGGTGGAGCCCTGACTTCCTATGATAAGAATAAAAATTTCTTTGTTTATTTCTTTCGTCCTTCGGCATGTCAGTTAACCATTACCAATGTACCAGGTAGAAATGGGACGATTGAAAAGAATTTATTTGATTTACTATGTGACCCTAAAAATAACCTGACCCGTATGCTCGGGTACAAATACGGATTCGAGCCAATCCATGAAGAGGCAGCTGTCTTGTTTACTGACAAGATTGCTGATCCATTTGTTGAGTTTTTTCCTAATCCATGAACTTTCAGAACTCACCAATTTTTAATTTGATGTTCAACTAATGGCACGCGAAGAAGAAGAGGGTGGAAGCTTGGATATGTTGCTCGATACTTTGTGCAATACATTTGGAGGGATTATTTTAATTGCTCTCTTACTTGCTCTCAGTGTGAACAAAAAAAGCGTCGAATTGTACGATAAATTAGTTCAGACCGATGACAATCAATCTGAACTTATCAGGGAACGTGAGCAGTTACAAAATTCATTACTCGACCTCACCGATGAAAACATTGAGATTTTAGAAGACTTGGAAGATGATTCTTATTCCAAAACGAGAGGAAATTGAAGAGATAAAGGATAATTTAGACGATTTAAATAGCGATTCTTTCGCCCTTGAAAAATTAATGCAGCGTGAACAAAAAAAACTTGATGAACTCGAGGATAGCGAAGTAACAATTGAAAAAGAACGTTTAAGTATGGAGGAAGAATTAAGTCGTTTGGAAACGATTCTTGCCCACCAGGAATTAAGTAAAGAGTTGAAAAAAAAGCCCTATCGTAAGGTCAGCCTTCCTCAACAAAAAGACACGCGTAAAAAGCCACTCCCTGTTATTGTGGCACATGGTAAAATGTATCCGATGATTTCTCTGGGGATCGGTTCGGTTGAAAAGAATGAAGATGGATTGGTATGGAATCAAACTCCCGACAAGCGATTCCAGGTAAAAGTCGATCCAAGCAGGGGAGTCGATCCGATGAATGATGATGCATTGGATTTGTTTCTCTCCTCGGTTGGAGATGCCCCCCGTTTAGTTCGTCAAAATTTCTTTTTGAACCTCTTTGTATTTTCCGATTCAGAAAATTTTGCGATTTTTAATAAAATTCGAGACGAAGCAGTTTTAAGAAAATTAGATTATAATTGGATTCCCATTGCTGAACTTCCCCTCGTTCTGCGCTCGGACAATGTTCCTTGGAAAGTGCAATGAACAGAATGTTTTTCTTCAATTTGGCCGGGTAAGAATCACGAAATTTTTGGTAAGAAATCAAATTTTAGAGTAATTCCGATTATTTGTCCAAATTTGGTTACTACTGGCAGAACTATTAAAATGGATTTACTCTTACCAGTTCAGTTTCCGAACGATCTTATTCGGTCCGCATTACTATTTCTTTTTCGTAATGTTTAAAATGACTCAAATGACTGCTCTTTTACCTTGCCTAAGCTACCAACTGCTCGAATTATAATCTTTATGTCGAAAGAACTTCTTATTTCTCTTATTTTGGGCACATTTTTACTGGGTTGTGTCCTTTTGGGTTTGGTTCAGACGAGTTTACTTTCCAGCCCGTTTTTTCTGCTATTTGGCTTCGCGATTATACTCGGTCAAATCGTTATGGCTCACTTAGCATTTAATCAGTATAAAAACCTTTCAGTCCAAACCACTAAAGAAAGTACCAAAAATGAAGAAGGAAGAGAAGAACGAGGAAGCGACGGATTCGACGATTGAAGAGACTGCGGTAGACGAGTCGCAGTCTGAAGAACGGGAACTCAATCCAAAGCATCGAACCGTTGCATTATCCAGCTTAGCGGCAGGTTATGCTTTGGCATTAGGATTTGGAGCCCTTCTCTATTGGGGATCCCAACAAGACCACAGGTCGTAGTAAACGAAACTATTACCGAAGAGGGCGAAGTCGTTGGTGCTTCTGAGGGAGCAGAGATAGAATCTTCTGTCATTACCTTAACGGGAGGCACTAGCATACCTTGGCCGGTCGGCAAACTTTGGGTAGACCCTGGGTACACGGCGATTGATGGAGATGAAGATCTAACCGCATTTGTCGAAACAGTCTCTTTCGTTGATGTTTCTACTCCTGGGCAATACAAAGTTATTTACACTGTCAAAGATCCTAAGTCTGGAGAGGTATCAGATTCAGTGGAGCGATTTGTTACGGTTAACGCAGGTGGCTTTATTGCTGGTGCAAATGTCGCTTATAATGACCGACTTGATGGTGTGATATTGGATGATAAAAGAATAACCGCTGTGATTGGTGACGACGATGATGATATCGTTTATGTGGACAACGATGATCGCCATCTCCGACTCGCAGGGAATGACTTAGGTAACGGAAGGGTAGTCGGAGGAAATGGTGGGAACGGTCGAATACATGGTGGCCGAAATCGCACTGTGATTGAAGACGATGTTGATGTCGGCTTGCTAGATCGTAGATTAGCTAGATTAGACGACAATGAACTTATTATCATCGATGATAATGACGATGACTTAGTGGCCCGATTGGATCGACAGGATATCGGATTGGACCGGGGCGGAAATGATCGGGTAGATGTGGGAAATTTTGTCCCCGATGCTCGCCGCGGAAATTTTAATGATGAAGAACTGGGTGCCGTGGGAGAATTTGATAAAGATGGTGCCGGTTTTGGAAAGGGCTCGATGCCTGGAGTAGGGAAAGGGTCTGAGGTTTTTGCATACAACTTTCCTTCACAGGGTGTAGGGGCAGGAATTGGAAGTCCAGCCGTGGGAGCTGCAGCTGGATTTGCTGGGCTTGGAGCAGGAATTGGGCAGGCGGTAATGAATGGTGAAGCAGTTCCCGCATTGGGAGGAATCGGAACCTACACGCCCGCTGCACCCAGTCAACCGGAAGGTCCTGATTCAGATAACGATGGAATTTCGGATGCAATGGAATCTACTTTTCGCACGAACCCTCAATCCAATGATACGGATAAGGATGGGGTAAGTGATGCGGACGAGGTCAAGGGAATGTCCAATCCGCGTGATCCCCGTAGTAAACCGGGCACACCTGCTCCCGGTGCTGACAGTGATCAGGACGGAGTCCCCGCCTCACTGGAAGCTCTTTACGGTCTGGACCCATCCAATTCGGACAGTGATGGCGATGGATTTACTGACGGAGAGGAAATCTCCGCGATGACTAGTCCCACAAACCCGGCCAGCAACCCTGGTGAAATGGGGGGGCCAGCTCTTGCAGTTGCACCCGGAGTCGCGGGTGGAGTGGCCGGATTGGTCGGAGGTGCCGGAGCCGGTGCAGCAGCCGGTCTGGTTTCAGGTAGGGTCACTCATCCTCTCGGATTGGGAGTGGCAGATGTCGGGGTCGGGGTTGGAATCGGTATTAACGATGGCGACGGAGTTGGACGCGACGATTGGGATTACGATCACCTTCCCAAAGATGGAAATCTTTACATTATGATGCATGTGGATGGAAGTGGCTCAATTCTAAGCACAAGAAAGGCGTTGGACGAGATGAAAGATACTCTTCTTAAAAATGCCTTACTTCCTTATTACAAGAACGACGAAGATCTTTACAATCGCCGGGTACTCGTGGTGGATGGTGAAGGAGAACGCACACTTAAATTCTTTGCAGATGCGGCAAAGAAAGAAAATGTGTTAGCACTTGTCTTCCAAGATGAAGCCCAACCCGCATATCACCTTCCCAATTTCAATCGTAAACCAGAAGATCACTACATGGACGATTTGAATGATCTTAAAAAAGGGTTAAACGGATACGGTGGACTGTACCGTGGAATCATGTTCCAAGTCGACCGAGGGAAGACTTTTGCCAAATCATTTAAGGAATTTGTGGAAAACGCCTGGCGTGGAGATGGTTATCTTTCCGGTGCAGGTGAAAACTTGAAGCCGTACTACTGGCAGGAAAATGGTGACAATATTCGCAACCGTGATGGGATTGTATTCAGTGACGAATATCATGTAAATTCGGAAGGTGATCCCGCTTATTACATGAATTTGATCATGGAAGCATCCCGTAAAATTGGTTTGGATCTTGGGAAATACGGCGGAGGACAGGAAGATGGTCGCTATAATGCAAAACTAAGCGGTAATTCTTCCAGCACTTCTTCTTTGAACGAAATGTGCCCTATCAAAAAGGACCGCAAGGCAAACCCATCAATAACTGCGAAGAGTGCTAATGGTAAGACAGTCGCGTTTTGCTGCAAGGGTTGTAAAAATAAATATGCATCGGCTGATTGATCTTCACAATCTCTGAGCTCTCCTTTTTACTTCTCCTATAAAAAGGGAGCATACATTTTTTACTAGGAGAAGTTTGGTATGAGTACCAAGACCATACTTTCTCTTGTTCTTTCTTCGACCCTTGGGTTGGCGTTAATCGGTAATCTCATTGCCGGGAACCTGATTCTCTCTTCTGTTCTAGTCTTCACTGGTCTTGGTACCGGGATTCTGTGCCATCTTGCTTTTTTTGAGGAGAAGAAAAAAAAACCTCAGGGTACTGGCCCGATTCCCTGGCTCAACTTAGGAATGTCCTATTGTTTACTTCTTCTCAGTTTGGGAGCTTTTCTTTTTCTTCTGATTTCTCCTTCTGAGTCTCGCCAGACAACTATCGCCAAAGCGGGTCAAGTGGCAGGAAACGAAACGGAGGGTTCCACCGTTCCCCAAAGTGAGCGTACGGATGTGGAATCCGGCGGTGAACGTGCCCGTTTAGGCAGCAGTGGACGAGGGGAGGGTTTGGACGCACTTGGAGGTGCGAACGAGGACAATCAAAATGCCATGCGTGAAGCACAGGTTTTTAATCCGGCAATTGCAGGAGCAGATGACGGTGTTTCTGATCAGACCAAAATATCTTCTCAAAATATGGAGGAGAACATAGAACCGGGTGAGTTCGATCAAGGATTGGTCGACTCAAAAGATTTACTTCTCTCCCGGATTGGAATGGATGAAGAGAATAAAGATATTGGTGATCCAAATGCTTTGATTTTCGAAGAAAATGAAGATGATGCCCTTGCATTTGATTCGACAGTATTTAACGGAGCGGAAGACCCCAATGAAATTATTTCCAAAGCGAAAGGAGACAAAATAACTAATCTACGGGCTGCGGTAAACTCACTGGGAGTTTCCGTACCGAAGTCAATGAGCGGGCGATGCGACAAAGTGGGTCGGGTGGCAAGACTTGCCCGGGGAGGAGTGAAGAATCCGGATCGGGTTGAAACTTCTGTGATTAAGGCACTGAACTGGTTGAATCAGGATCAAAATGCAGACGGGTCTTGGGGGAATAATGCGAAAGGAGCGATGACTGGATTTGCCCTTCTTTGTTATTTGGGACATTGTGAACTGACTGACTCTCCCGAATATGGGGAGGCGGTAGCGAAGGGGATTAAGTATCTGGTTGAACTTGGTGATGAAAAGGATGGCTGGCTTTACATTACCAACAATAAACACGGATCCGCCTACGCGCATGGCATTGCAACCTACGCCCTTGCGGAAGCTTATGGCATGACTGAGAAGGATTTCATACTCCCGATCTTGCAAAAAGCAATCCATCGAATTGTCGCCGGACAAAAACAGGATGGCGGATGGGTCTACATGGAAGAAAGGCCCGGTGTGGATAATCTACGATTCGTAGATTTTGGAAAAAATGAAAAACAATCGAGCGATACATCCGTGAGTGGTTGGCAATTCCAGGCCTTAAAGGCGGCGTATAATACGGGAGCAATTTTCCCTGGTATTGAACCTGCATTGGAAGCTTCGGTCAAAAATTTTTATCGGGTCTATTCCTCTGGAAATGGAGGGTTTGGGTATCGTAAGGCATCCGATGCAAAGAGTATAAAACACAAGCTAACCGGAGTGGGTTCGCTTGGTCTTCAATCATGGAAGCATGGGCATCCTTCCGAAGAGGAAAAGAGGGCAACTTTAAAAAAGGCAATGGAACATATCTTGAAGAATAACTTGGCAATGGATTATACGAGTGCGGATGCAAATTTATATTCCTGGTATTATGATGCCCAGGCCCTTTTTAATTATGGGGGAGCCTATTGGACTGCCTGGAATCGAAAGATGGAACCCATGTTGCTCAATTCTCAACTCGCCGACGGAAGTTGGCCTAAAGAGGGGGGNGGAAAGACTTCAAGTCAGGGTGGACAGGATGCAGAAGTNTATCGTACTACTCTTTGNACCTTGATGCTCGAAGTTTATTATCGTTACGTCTATTGACGATTTTTAATTTTTTTCTANTATGAAACTAGTCTTATGAAGTTTCTTCCAATCGTTTTCTTCCTTTTTTCTCTCTCTTTATGGGGAGAAGATTTCATGATTAAAAAGGCAGGGAATTTAAAGGGGATTCTTAATGCCAAAGGAGATGCTTGGATCGAGGTTAAGGAGGATCAAGGTTTGCTCGAACGTTATCTAGCACCTTGGCAGGGAGGTTCGCCTGCCCGAGGGGGTGGTTTTGATTTAAAGACGCTTGATGTTTTTAAAGAACTCGTGGTCGGAAACCGAGTACAGTTGGATTGGTTTTGGGATGGGCATCTAAGAGTTCTTAAAGTTAACAAAATTAAGCCATTTAATAAATCAGGTTTTTTGAATGGAACTCTTATTCAAAAAGGTGACAAATGGATTGATGTGGAAAGTGAGAAGAGTTTTGTACCTTGGCGGTTTTATGCAAAATGGGTTGGTGGTATGCCTGAAGCGGGGGGGAGTTATAATCCGACCACCTTGGCATTCTTTGATAAGTTTAATGTGAATGAGCCAGTTCGTATCGTTTGGAGTTATGACCACCGTCCTCGAATCGAGCGATTTATAGAGCAAAAAAAGGAGGATGTCTTTGTACCTTTTTATGAAGGTAAGACAATTCCTATCGGCGAAACTAATTCACAAACTGATAAAACCAAGTTAAAGCCCTTTGATCAAGTTCCTTCTACTAACCCATTTGACCATGCGGTTCCTTCCATCCCTTCCAGTCCATTTGATCAGACACCTCGGTCTGTTAATGCAAATCCTTTTGATTCAGTGAATCAAACATCCAGTAATCCATTTGAAGGTGGAAACAAGGATAAGCAGAAAACTAATTCTCCCCCGAGCGGTAACCCATTTGATAGTGCGCCTAAGGTCAATCGGAAGGAAGCCAATCCTTTTGAAAATGTTCCTTTACCGGGGAATCCATTTGATACAGTCCCCGAGAACTAAGTATTTATTGCATGAATTGATTAGAATGGAAAGGGGAGTTATCATTCATAATGGTAATCAGGGAGCCATTTGAAAGGAGCCAATTTGCTTCCGTGCTACTACCTTCTTGCCATGTTCTTTTAACTTTAGTGCGTTTTCGATCAATTCTTTCATCGAGTGGAATGATACTGGTCGGTTTTTTACTAGTCCAAAGTATATCAATGATCACTCCATTAGAATCCAAGCCAACAATTTCAACTGCGGCATTTTTTTCGTAATATTGAGAGAGTTGTTCTGAGTCTGATTTTGTATCGATCGAAAGTAATGTATCTTCAGCTAATGTTCGGGCATCAAAAACAAACGCTTCATAGGTTGGTTGAAAGCGGTTTTTGAGAAGGAATCCATCCATGTTACGAATGGCGATTTCTTTTATGTGAGAGGACCAAATTGGGATAATTTTATTTCCTCTTTCATCTATTGCATAAACGAGGGCCGGAGAATTATCAGGGTTTCGATAGGATGGAACCTGAAGAATCTCCTTGGCTGCTTCATCAATTGCTCGAGAGAAACCATCTGAGCTCGCTGGATGAATTGTTTCCAATCTTTTATTATCGGGCATATTAACTACCAGTGCGTGAGTTTGAGGGTAGTAAGAATATTGCTCTTGAGAAAGCAGACCATTTTTATCAAAACTTCCTTCTTCTCGAAGGAGTTCTTCTAAGTTCAGCGTTTTACCTCTGGGGTGAAAATAAGAACGATATACCCCTACCGGTTTTCCATCCGAAAAGGAAGCATCGAGTCGAAGGTGATTTGTTACTTCTAGTTCTCCGTGTTTCATTCCCTCATCAATAAGTTTGTCATTATAGCGAGTCACATCGCTTGGAGAACTCGGGTAGTATAATCGAAATATTCCATCTAGTTCTCCCTCCCGGTACTCTTTCTGATAGACTAATTCTCCAGTCTTTCCATACGCGGTAAACAAACCATTTCGCCTTCCTTTTTTAAATGAACCACTTACCAATTTTAAACCACTTTCTTGCCAGAAAGTGAAGTTACCATCCTTTAGCCCGTTTACAAATCCAATCTTGAAATGATCACTATTATCATGGTGATACCCCACAATGTAAGCTCGTTTACTTTTTCCAAAAGGTTCTTCGACTCCTAACTGATAAAGTACCTGTGTTCCATTTTCATCTATTCTGTATTCTACATCTTCAGACTGGAGTTCCTTTTCCGAACAGGCACTAAAGGAAAAAAATAGAATACCAAAAGTAAATAAACGGTATTTTCTCTTCAGCCAATTTTCTTGCTTGTACATCGAAATTATACAATAGCGAAAAATCAATAACAGTCGCAATGGAAAACTTATTGATTTCTGGTTCGGACCTGTTCCGCTATTTCTAGTATATCACTTGCCGGTAAAGTAACGATTTCTGAAGGTCGTCTTCCAACCATTTTGTAGACAACCACTCCAAGCCAATCAGCATTTTTATTAAAAACAGGGGTTCCTGGTGCGGTATTTTCAATTACAAAATATTGTCTTGGCTTTGTAATTACTGCGTTCACCCAACCTCGACGAAGAGTGGATTGACGATAAAGAGTCTGTTTTAATTTTCCAATNGAGACTACTTCATCTAAAATGAGAGGATGGTCTGCATCCCTTGCTTGGGTAGGCACAGGTGAAAAAATAACCTCTTTATATTCCTCTTTTCTTTCTTTAATTGGTAGAACAAAAGCGAGATCAAGATCCACATCTTTGAGTAGTAATTTAGCGGGTACTTCTGTTCCATCCTGCATTAACAGCATCACTTCGGTGTAATTTACATTTACAGATGCACCCGGTGATCGAAGTCGGGAGAGAATACTGGCAGTCGGGTCAACTTTATTGAGGGACAGCACTGTTAGTCCATCTTCGGCAATAATAGTTCCAAGTGCTTCGAGTTTTTGCTCTTGTGGCGGAACACTTCGCCCGCCGGCACTTAACTCGATTCGTACAGTAACCGAAACCCAGGTTACACAGTTTGCATGTTCATGAAGAAGGTTACGCCAAGTTTCTTCTGGTTCTTTTCCCCATGCTTGAAGACATGCCCCGTTTACAAGTACGATTAGCAGCGATATAATACTTTTCATGAAGTTTTGGAGTGGTGGTTCATTAGGTGTCATCCCAATCTGGTTCTAGTTCGAGAAATAAAGTATGAATCCCTCTTTTTACAAAGAAAATAATTTGCTTACTTGTATTTTTAATTAATCGATTCATTTCCAATTCAAATAGTTCCACTTTACTCAATGTTTTTCCATTGACCTTCAGAATTAAGTCGCCCTGCCTTAGACCGGCAATTGCTGCCCATCCGGCAGGTTCTACATTTTCAATAATCAAGCCAGGCTCTTTTTCTTTGAGTCGTTGGTTAACCCGATCGCCAAAAGATAATTCACGCACAGTAAATTCAAAAGTCTCCTCTTCGTAGTCGGGTAATTCATTTGCCGGTTCGGGCCGTTTTTCTAAAGTCACATTTAAATCAAGATTATTTTTTTGCCGCAGTCCGGAAAATTGGGCAACCGAATCAGGTTTATACTCCTTGATCATATTTCCAAAAACTTCCGCATCCTCACTTCGGTATGCTTGTATAATTTGCCCATCAATTCGGAAGAGTAAATCCCCCGCTTCAATTCCTGCTTTTTCAGCGGGAGTTCTTGGAAAAACTTCGGCAATTCGGACGCCCCTTGTAGACTTGGGAAGTTTGAGAGCTTCTGTCAGTTCTCGGGTTAATACCTGAGTGGAAACTCCAAGCCAAGGTTTCCACGCTTGTACCGGACGGTTTTCAACCGGTTCGGGACCTATTTTTACTACGGTTAATAATTGAGCCAAATCTCTTTCAAAACTAACAAGAGTGGGTATTGGTTCGTTTTTTCCCTTGGTGATCATTTTGGTAATTTGTACCATATCTTTTATTCCTTTTACCGGATTGCCGCCAATAGAGGTAATCACATCTCCGGGGATCAAGTTTGGCTTGGCACTGTAAGACGCCCCCCCACGCCCCACGGAATGAATTTGTGCTCCTTCTTTGTTGGATCGACGGGCTTCGAGTGAGGACATAAGAGTGAAATTCCGAATGGTAAGCCCCCAACTTTTCAACTCCCTTTCTTTTGCAACTGCAGATTCCCGAGAAGTGGTGGTAAGCGTCCAAGTCATCTTTTTTTCTTTATGTAGTCCGGAAATTTTAATTTTTTTTCCGACTTTCATTCCGTAAACCAATTGGTTAAAGATAGGTAGATCCTCGGCAATACGGGCCATCACCTTCTTCCCGTCGT
>JGI20160J14292_10000572_pt1 | contig 33280 bp, 5 predicted proteins | sample COG_10_FD_14292 | JGI IMG/M metagenome (IMG submission 14292) | reverse complement strand
TGGGTCTATCGAGAGAACTGTTTCAAAAAGAATATCCTATAATAAAAAAACTTTCGCTCATGCGTTAAAATCGTTTGGCGATTTAACTATAAGTGGAGTAGTATCAGACTTAGAAATATCTAGACTGAAATATGAAATTCAAGTGAATAGGGCAAGGCATCACTCAATTAGGAGGAATGAGCATACTTCAATAAATAATTCTGCTAGTGGCGCAACCCCTACAAGAATGTCTGTTGATGAGATTATATGTAGATCTCAAATCGAAACAAATGAAATGGTTTCTAATTTAAATAGCTTTGGAGATATGCAAAATAACCATTTTATAAAAAACGATCAAGACTCATCCCTTGCGGTTTTCATTAATTCTTTAGAGGGCAAAAAAATTGCTTCATTTACTTGCTCCGGAAAAATAGAATCACAGTCTACAGAAATATCTGAAGGTTCTCTGGTAAAAAGTGTAATCAACTTAATTGAGGTTATAAGGTAATAATGGATTCTAGTATTTTCCAGCAAATAAAAGACAAGGCCCTTTTGTCAGAGCACGACTCTTCTATAGAGCCTTTTTCGGGTATATATGATCCTTTAAAAAGCTATAAAAAGTTCGACTACGCTTTTAGCAAGGAGGATGGCAGGTTTTTTTACGCAAAAAGAGATATTGATAATGGCGGAACCTTTGCTATTGAGGGTGCTTATAGGTTTTTTCTTGACCCAGAAGGTCCAGAAAATAATGATTTTAAGACGCATTATATTTTTGATGAAGCTAATACAATTTCGACTGAAAACGTTGGTTTCGAGCCTGGGCAAAAAATAAAGCTAGAGGGCTCAATAAATGGAGCCGACGGTTTTTATGAAGTATTAAACTATGAAAGAAATTTATCTGCCTCGAATTCAATCAGTAACCAAAGCTCTATTTTGCTTAGGTTGGATGGAACAAAAATTTTAGAAAGTTCTGGTGATGAAGATTGGTTTTGGTTTACTTCTTCATGGTTTTTGAAAACAGCTGATGGTTCTGACGAAGCTTTTCTTTGGTCTACCTCCATGCAGAATAACTTTATTTTTCATCAAAAACTAGGCTGGATGGCCTTGTCTCTTGAAGATGAAGAGAATCAATATGATACGACTCACGAAATATCTTTTTATCTTGTTGGGGCAGATGATAAGGGTCAATGGGCCTGGTCTTCTAAAGAGTTTTCGAGGTACACAAATCCTAGCACAAGCATTTCAGAGAGACCGAGTACTTTTGTATACCTCTTTGATTCAGAGAATAAAAGTTTGGGTTCCGAGGGTTGGGCTATGGTGGGGACCCCGGATACGGAAGAGTTAAAAGCCTTGTATGGTTATTATTTTTATAATTTTTCTGAAAATAAGTATTTTTTTATTAATAAAGAAAATGGAAATTCTACTATTGATTCTGCATCTATTGCTCCAGATTCAGTGCTGGGCTCTATAAATTTTGAAAACTCTTTTGGGGTAGCCGATGTTCCCTCTGCTCAGCTTCCGGAAACAAGTGAAAGCGGTTTAATTAATAAATTTACAGACTCAGTGCAAAGCAGGATTCAGATAAGAGGTTTGCCCAAAGATGGAAGTGATAATGCATATAAGTCTAATTCTGGGCTTTTTAATCTAGAAGAATCTGGTGGGGAAGAGTGGTTTTCTCAAAAAATATTTGAACAATTTGTTGGTTCTCAAGAATTATATATATTCAATAGGGGTAAGATTGGTTGGGAGAAAACTGTATTTTATTACAATGGGTACTGGAATAAGTATAACATGTGGGGCTATCGTAGCGGTAGTTATGTTAAGACCTATCATCCCGAAAAGGATTCCAGGCAAACGCATTACTACGACAGCAGTTACAAAAAGTATGGTGCCGCCGGATTTTTTGCAATTACCTCTGACCATTACAACGAATTGCTTCCGCAAAGTAATGAGAGTATCCATTATTCAAGCATGAGCTATAGTCCGCTTATGGGTTGGGCGGGGCAGGATTATTTTTCTAAAATAAATTTTGAGGTTAAGTTTAGCAGGGTAGTGGACCAGCAAGATTTAAAATCTGGTAATACATACTATGTCTACGAAAGGGGTCAAAACCCGACATCTATTAAAAATATAACAAACGACCTCGATGCTCTAACTAGAGGAAGGTCTGGGTCTGGCTCTCAAATCGCCCCCTATAATGGAGATACTTTTACCGCTCATACAGATTCTTCGTCTTTACCCGAAGGAAATCAATTGGAAGGGGATACAGTTTTTGTAGAGCTTGTTGGTCAAGATAGATACGGAGAGTTCACCTCCTCTGGCATTAATATATCTCAAGATGAAATCAGTCTTTATGAATCTCTTCCGGAAAAAACAATGCTTGTGTATGAACAAAATTTCTCGAGAAAAAAATCTCGTGGAAACAATAGTTTTTACTATATTGATTGGAAAGCGGAGAGAATAGATAATCAAGTTATAACACTAGTTCTTGGTAAGGATGTTTTCGATTTAAATCTATCTTCAATTTCGGCAATAGAGCAAAAATCTGATCACGTTATTAAAATATCTTCTATAGGAACCGACATAAGTAGCTCTGACTCTTGGACTTATGATGATTTCTTTTTCGACGCAGATTATGGGTCTACTGTAAGTTTCAAAGCTGATACACATATAGAAAAATACGGAAATGGTTATTTCGTGGCTAGGCCGAAAGATATAAACTCAATGACTTGCGAATTTAATTTAAATTTTAAAAATAGAACAAGTCGAGAGGCGAATTCAATATTACATTTTCTAGAAAGCCATCAAGGGCAGTACGAAAAGAAACGAGAAACTGAGTTTTTAGAATACAAGGCCGGTATTGAGGGATTTAGGTGGGATGGTAATTCAACCTTTCATCCATATGATTCTTTGGATAATCAGTCCAAGGATTTTTATTGTAGAGAATTTAGTCACAAAATTAATTTTGAAAATAATCATGATGTATCCGCAAAGCTTGTTTCCTATAGTTCTTCTTTGCTAAATAAATCTGAATCTATTTTTGTTAAACCTGCGGAGAGTTATAGTAATAATAAAATATACCGAGAGGATGATGTTGTCTTTGAACCTGATAATCATCAGTATTATTACTGTAAGCCAACTCTTATTAATGAAGAAACCGGAGAGCTTCAAGAATCTTTTATTGGTTTTGATCCTATAAAAAAATACATACCTCTTAAAGAAATTAAGTATGGAGACGTATACAAAGTAATAGAATCCACTAGCGGTTTTAATTATACCTTAATAGGGTCTGACTCTAATGATATTGGAACTGCTTTTTTATACAACGGTTTAGATATTGATGAAAACTTTTCTGATGTAAAAGTTCTTTTGAGCAAAAAAGCTTGGGATAGAAATGATTCTGGTTATGAAAGTATAAATAAGGATGTATGGACTCAAGACTTTAACTGGAAGCCGTCTGCAAACTTTTCTATCAATCATGAGCCTCGCACTTCTTTAACTGAAATAGGAAAAAGTTATAAACAAACTTATAAAGATGGAATTAATGTTAATCGTTTAAAATTCTCGGTATCTTTTGAAAATAGGGATGATTTAGAGGCGTACTCTATACTTCATTTTTTGGAGCATCATTATGGATGCATACCCTTTTCTTTTAAGCCTCCATCGCCGTACAAAAGAAAATCTTTTATATGTAGTAACTGGAGCCACACATATAATTATAAAAACAGTCATTCTATTCTAGCCGAATTCGAAGAATTTTCTGTAGGTATTGATTCTTCTGATATTTTAAATCTTGTTACTCCTAGCCCTGTTGCCCCAGGAAGATTAATGGTAAAGTCTCCAATAGAGATGTCTTCAGAGCAGAACCCTATAATATCCTCCAAGCCTTTCATAAAAAGAATAGAGCTAGAAAACTTAGGTTCTGGGTCAATAGAAATTGTTTCGCTTAGTTTTGATGGAGCTGTTTTTCCTTCTTATTACAAAAAATTTGGGGAAAGTTATATTCCTGAGGGCTATAGCGGCGAAGAGCTTTTGAGTGATGATATTAAGGCGATAGTTTTAAATGAGATTTTTCCATTTGATAATTTAAATGAATTTGGTCAAATTAGAAGTTGGGATGACTGGCTGAAGAAAAACTCTTTACTTTCTTCAATTTTGAATAAAACTTTGATTTGGGAAAGGCCCGAATATTGGACTGTTAGGGATTTTACTAAAGAAATGTTACGCATGGTTTATTTGTATCTTCCTGAGCATGCCGAGCAGGGGTTTAGTCGCCTTCAAGCCTCTCAAATTAATGGTATACTTTCCTCTGTAGAGGGAATTAGGGTTATACTTAGAGATATGATTGGTCGAGATGAATTTTTAGAAGAGCAGTTTATAGATCTGTATTCTGATAAATCATCGTATGAAGATACTGCTTCTATTATTCGAGCGATTTATGCGTCTAGTCAATTTAAGAGCGTAGCTGATTTAGATGTTAAGGTCATATCTAAGGATTTAAGTGATGAGGATTTATCTGCAAAAGTTAATTCTGTTTTCGATTACGCTTCCGAGCTAACTAAATTTGAGCAAGCCTTAACCAACGAGCTTCCTATTCAGCGAGAAAAGATTAGGTTTGAAAAATATAACGATTCTCAACAAAGTTTCAAGTCGGAGGATCAGACTGTTGAGGGAGAGTACTATCAAAAAAATAATGGAGATATATTCACTCCTTATAAATCTAAAATTGAGCCAGATCATTTTTTAAATAGAGAATTATTTTTAAAACACGGGTCAAATAAACTAGAACCTTTCTCGAGAGGTTATATTGATTTGGTGATAAACGAAGGGAATTCAGAAGATTTTTTTAGTTTTGTGGGGAACGAGGAGGATAAAGAAATACTATGGGATACCAGCGAGGGTGATACAGGGGGGAGGATAAAGATCTCTATTATAAACTCTGACCTTTCTTCTAATTTGCAAATTGAATGGGTGACTATCGGAGACGATCAAGAATTGCAAGAACCGAATACCCTCTCTGTTTCTGTAAATAATTGGTTGTCAGGAGATCCCCAGGAGGAAGCTATTGTAGATTCTGCAAAACCATTGTCAGAGGAAGCTATTACATGTCCTTCGGTATATTTTCTAAAAACATACAACAACCCGGTGCACTCTTCAAATATTATTAAGGGGGAAATGTATTGTGTGCATGAATACGAAGAGACCTCAGTTGATAGTTATATAGGTGTAGGTTGTAATGATTCTAATTTGGATTTAGCTTTTATAGCCACAGATCACGGTTTGAATTTTCAGTGGGGTAAGAATGATTTTGTTGTAAATGTAAGATCTTTAGATTCAAACCGGCACAACAAGGGTGGGGGGGCTATATTTCTTCCCGTAGAAAAGAAGCCTTTTTCTGAGAGCGAGTTTCCCGAACTAGACTGCAACCCTTTTCATAATAAATATGAAAATTATGATAGATATATGCGTTCTGCCATTGGCGAAAAAACATTCAAGAATAAATATTTTAATATAGATCATTTTCTTGAAGTTGAGAATGATACGCAATTTTCTAAAGAATCCAGAGGATTAACCGAAGATTCTGGCGGCCCCACTTACTCAAAAATTGCTTCATGCTCTTTAACAAAAAATAAAGACCCTAGATTTTTTCCAGGCTTTCCCTGTAGTATAACTAGGCCGCGCAATTTTAAAGGTGGAGGCACTGTTTACGATCTTGATTATGGGAAAAACTTTGGCCTGAAAGGCTTTGAAAGCTTTAGTGAAGCCTCAAATGAAACTTTCATAATTGAAGAAAATCCTGTTCTTCAGGATTTATATAAATCTTATGAAGGTTTGGGGAATTTTAACTATCAGGGTTCCACCTTCAGGAGGCTCGCTCAAGAAAGCGTAAAAGCTTTTCCTTTGGCTGTTGACGAGGGGGATATGTTTTCTATAGAAAACATTGATTCCGAGTCGCTGCTAAGCAGCATGCAGGCAAAGGAGAAATATATTATTGAGTCTGAGGATAAAAAATTTGGAGACACGGATTTTTCTTTGCTTACGAGTTGGCTCTACATTGAGCCAAATCGAACTTTAATAAATCATATAGCCCACTGCCTTACTGCTCCCCCCGAGGAGCAAATAAATCAATGGGCCGGGCTTGGTTCTTACAAGAAGCATATAAATGAAAAGGTTGACCTTGACTCATTGGATGTAGACGTCGACCAATTGCTTTCTATGGATAATATGCAAGATGTTATTGATTATTTTCTGGACAAGTTAAAAGCTTGGCAGACTAGTGTTCCGATTGACGAAATTCAAGAAGGAGATCTGGTAAAAATTTCTAGAGATTCTGAGCTTGTGAATTATTATGATTTAGGTTTAGAATATGAGGAAGATTTTATTGACCAGCCTCTCATTGGTAGGGTTTTTGTATTTAATGGGAATGATACTTGGTCTAATTTAGATCTTACTAGAAATTTATCCCAACTGAATAACGGAGATTTTTTTGAAGTTATAGAAACTAGAGAGGGTTTTGATTTTACTGATGTTGGGGCTTTCGAAAATGAAGTTGGGTCTCTTGGTTTTTCTAATGGCGCTGCAGTTTCAGAAGAGTTTAATGATATACGGGTTAAGTTATCTTTACCTTATGTTACTTTATTGAATCAAGCGTTTCCACAAAGCTTGAAAAAAGAAGATATTTTGCTCAATCAAACATACGAACTTGTAACGAACCCTATTGGGGATGAGGCTAAGGACCTCTTGCTTCAAGTTGGCTGCCTGGATGTCGAGGAAGGGTCCGACTTTGTTGCTATTGCCAATGGTCGAGATGTATTTATTGATCAAGCAGATCAAGGTATAAGGTTTATTCCTCTTTATAATTTGGTTATGTACATGCCAGAGGGCACGGTTTTTACTTGTACCTATAACCCCTTAAATGATCTTTTGCTACAATCAGAAAATAGAAAAATGGTAGATTTTGGAAGCAAGGCTACGGTTCAAATACTACTACCTGATGGGCTGGGTGCTAAGTGGTCAAACCAGAGTCTACCTAGTCCTATTTTGGGGGCGAAGTATTTATTTGAGGATCCGGATTTTCACGATTACTTTATAGAAAATTGGGCTTCTTTTGTTAAGGAAAGTTATGACCCGGGAGTTAGCTTAGATCAAACTTATGACTTTACGAGGACAGGAAACTTTCCAGAGACAAGTTACCTCAATCATTGGGCCGCATCGAACAAACCAAACCCTAATCAAGCAAGAGGTATGATTCCTGGATCTTCGGATCAAATAGGTTGGCTTGCGCCTGGGGTTGTTTATGCATTCTTTTCAACGTTTACGTACATGTTGCAGGAGTATAGAAAGAAAAACGGCATTCAGGCGAATGCTAAACTNGGTCAAAAATTATTTCAGTATGCTGCTAATATGATAGCTTATGAGTGGGTTGGTACTATGCCAACTTACACATTTGACGACAACAAAAAAGAGTGGGTTTCAAATGGAACGGTGAAATTTCCTAGTGGCGGCAGAACCCCGGCCAGGGATAATAGTTTGGCGGCTTATAATTGGGCCGATACGCGATCGGATTCTTATTACGGTGATGGTGTTCTTTTGGGTATTAGTGAGGGCCTTGCGAGAGTTTTAGCTTTGTGGAGTTTGTTTGCTCAATTTTCTTGGTGTTTGGTTGGCGCAAAAAAAATGAAGTTTCATTCTCATTATAGGAAGAACTCCAATGCTTCCATATATAAAAATTTAACATGGGGAATAAATGTAGTTCAAAGGTGGATTGAGGAGTCTCCGAGTATAGACGTCACCTATGATGAGCACCCTCACTTCGAAACTTGGAGTACAATAAGCAACGAAAGCACTTTGACTATCCAAGGAAATATAAGTATAAATAACGGCTACCAAAACCTTCTGCAGAAAAGCAATGGGCAAAGATTGAGATGGGCCGCTATGTTGTATAATAGTGATCGACTTCTGAAACCCGATGGAGGTACGCATGATGATACGGTAAGAAACTTATATTGGAATATGAGTCCAGATTTAATGAGATGGTCATCAAGTAATTTTGTTAATGCAGATACAGTAAAATCTTATTTCGAGGAGGTTCCTGTCTTGAATAATGTTCCCTTGTTTAAGTTTAAAACTTATTGGGATTGGCTTTTAAGTAAATATAAAGATAGTCTTGGTATGCCAAGCTATATTCCTGGTTCTTTTAATTATATTGACCTAAGTGGACTTGGTATTGGAATTTTGCCGACTGGGGATACAGGTGTTAGAAATAAAATCAAGTCCACAAGAATACAGAACTGGAACGCGGATCAAGTGGTCAGAAGGTTATGGGATGCAAACCCTTTGAGTGATATAACTAGTCTTCCTTCTAAAAGTGGAGAGTACAGGTTTTGGAATACGCTTGGATTCTACTATGCTTATGGGAGTCAACCTTTATCTAGTCCGGTCATACAGGGTATATTCAATAAACCTGCTGCTATGCAGTATTTTGCCGCCTCAAACGCTTCTGAATTTATTCAAGAAATGCAAACAGATGGTGGAGCTTTGTCTAAACTTATTTTAAAAGAAATTGAAGATGGTTCCATGGAGGTNGCTAATTCTTCTGAAGAAACTCTTGAAAAAATTTACGAAAAATATTTTAGCGGAGATTCAACTGTTAAAAAATTATATCCAGAAGATTCATGGTATGAGCTATCGGGAAAAATAAAATATGGAGATTCTACCGAAAATATTTTAGATGTAACTTGGGGTCAAACTTATGAAATAGAAAAAGTAGGCGACGATATCTTAGAGGCGCAAAAAATATTTAAACCTATACAGGTTCCCCTTTCTTCTATTGTTGCTGGAGAAAAATACATGATTTTATATTTTGAGGGTGGAGAAACTATAGATTTATCTGCAGTGGGCGGCTCCAGCTCTAATAAGCCAGGAGATATTGTAACGTTTGCAGTTTCGGGAGAAAACTTTATAAAAGATAATCCAACTTTTGTTGGTTCATTTTTTGTGGGAAAAGTTGCAGATGTTTCTGTGGGAAATAAGGTAAGATTTATAAACACTCCTTATGCTGCAGTTCCTATTAATGCGATTGTTACTGATATTTCTATTGTGATATCCAGGGTTGGGTCGACAGATTTTACAAGCATTGGGGGTCCTAGTGCGTCATCTCAATATGTTGGGCAGATGTTTACCTCCACTGGAAGCGGGGCAAGCTTGTCGGGTGATTCTGAAGTTGAAATAGCTTTTTTTAATATGTCTGGGTTTAAATTAAAACCAGTATACCCAAATTATGATTTACCCCCTCCAAGAGAAAATGATTCTTATACGGCTATTGTGGATGGATCCTTGTTAGACTGGAATTCTTTTAACCTCAACAACGAAAAAAGAAATTCTGTGCGCTTGATTAGAGGCGCCACTGTTATTGAAAATAAATATTCTGGAGAAATAAATTTAACTGGCGACTCTTTATCTGTGAATGTTAAATCTTCTGACGAATCTAATTGGGAAATTCCTGCTCATTTTATTTTGAAAGGAGAGGATTACCAAATAATAACTAACCCCGGGGGGGATGATTTTTCGCAAATCGGAGCTCTGTCTAATTCTGTGGGAACTAAGTTTACGGCAAGTGAAAATGGCTCCTATGTAAATTGGAGTGCTCATTCTACAGTTATTGCTACGAGCATTGACTCCAGTGTTTATCCTCATGACCTAAAAAGTATGCCAAACTATTCTCAGACGGCTTTAGTTGAGTTTGTTAACACTCAGCCTAATTTCGAGCAAGAATTTGTTGACGCTCACGAGGGTGTTTGGGTGGAATACATACTTAAGGCTTATAATTTAGAGGGGGGGCATATTTTATTTCCCAATGAAATGCACAAATATGGAATTGAATCTTCTGAAGATGTGTCTTGGCCTGTAGACTCTAAAAAGGCAGAGTTGCTTGACGAAGGAGTTTTAGATAATGAGAATCATTGCATTTTGTCTATAGAAAAAAAACCCGGAGAAAAAGGATACTCAGAGGTATATGAACAGAGGGGGATATGTAGAGCTTTTAAAGGGGAGTCTCGAGGCTCGTCGGGTAGCTCTAGTTCGATAAAATTTTATGGAGTAATAAAGTCAAGATTTTCTTCTTTTCAGGACGTCGCGAATTTAGAAGTAGAAATAACAGACAAGGCTTTTAATTACGGTTTAACTAAAAACAGAAATGATGTTTACAATATAGTTGACCGAAATGGGAACTTCGTGAACATCCCTTTTGGGAACAAACTGGTTGCTGTTAATGAATATAATTCAATTGTTAATAAGAAGAAAAATCAAAAAAAATATATAGCATTAGAAAAAACAGTTCTTAATAATTGTACTTCTGACTTTGCTCATGCTGTGCCAGCTAAGATTCCCGATAATTACAACTCCTTCTTGTGCAATCCAGATGATTTTGAATCTGTATTTGCTGAAATTATATTTCCTAGCCCATCAGGTGATCATACTGTAGTTCATGTAATATTAAGTGGAGAGTATAAATATATAAATAAAATTTCTATAGAGAGCATAAGTTCTGGGGTTAATCGATGGCAATTAAGCGGAGACCAGTTGATTTTTAAACTAAAAGATTTATCTTTAAGTCTGGAAGATTTTGTATTTCAGTATCAAGAGTTAGATATTAAAATAAAGGTTGTTAAGACTGATTCTTCGTCTTTTATGACTATGAGTAATTTGTTGGAAGATAAAAAGTCTGTTGCATTTTTTACTTATGTTTATAGAGGTAATCATCGCCAGACAACAAAAATAGTATACTCTTCAAAAATGAGTCAAGAAGATATTGATTTAATTGAAGATATAACTTATGAAAAAAATCCGAACCTAGCTGAGCATAGGTTTATGAATAAAGAAATCGCTGAGATTTTTATGCGTTATATAAGCGACGAAGATCTTCACTCTTCTGTTTGGGTTTTAGATCATAATGTCCAGCTCAAAAACTTAAAGATCACCAGGCAGTTCACAGAAACAGAAACAGACTCCGGATTAAAAACTCCCATCTTGATGGCAAGGGCTAATCTTTCTTCAGGGTTAGACCCGAGTCTTTTCTGGAACGATGGAATTTTAGTTGAACCTAAAAATATAGAAAAAGATAATGAATATTTAGTGTTGTCTGTATACGACGACGAAGTATCTGACCTGACTTCTGTAGGTGCCCATTCGGGATATCAGAATCAAGACTTTTATACTTTTATTGCTACGGCAGACGGAAGCGACTCAATAGGAGGGAGCACGATACTGGTGAATATTTCAGAAAATTTAGAAAAGGGATATATCGCTAGGTTGGTTGAGCTTTACTTAGGCTTTAGGATTGCAGACATAAACATAAATTGGCATGAATGGGATAAATACATTGGTAATTCAGATCATGCTATTCGCAGAGGTTTGGCGTGCGCTAGTCAACAATATCATTATTGCACTCTACCTATAAAATCTGCTATGGCTGACGATTCAGTGCCTAGCTCAATAATTGATTCTGAGGATATGAAGAAAACCGCATTTGCTGTTCCGCCCCTGGTTCACATGGGTAATAATATTGGTAGAGCTCCAAAGTGGAAAACGGGAGAAATCAATAAAAATAGAGAGAGCGAATTTAGGGTTACTACGGAGGACTTATTGCCGCATTATCTTGTTGATAGTGTGAATTATCTTATCCTTTCACATCTTGAGCTGGGCGTTGCTTATCCGGAGATAGGCGAGGTTTATACTATAGCTTCTGTTCCGCTGTTAGAGGAAGATTATTTTGATTATTCTTTGATTGGCGGCCCTCAGTCGAATTATTCTGTTGGGGATACTTTTACTTGCAGTAATGAAATTAATTTTTGGCAAAATGATCTAACCTATAGCGAGGGGGATCATGTGGTGTATAGAGGGAAAACATATCAGGCATTAAAAGATGATATTACTGTTGGGCAATTTATTGAATTTGAAGAGTGGGGGCAAATATCTAACCTAAATAGAATTCATGGAAATTTTCCTTCTTTGGGAGTGTCTCTGAATGAGCCTGGTGAAGAATTTATTTATAAGGGGGATTATATTGAGTTAATTCCGTTAGGCATGGTTCAGTTAAGTAATAAATCCCTACCTTCTAGTAATGTTGGTAAAGCCCGGGAACTATTGGGCTTAAAAATTGATTTTAAAAATATTGATTCAAGCGATATTGTTCCTAGTTACGATAAGGTTCCCTCTTACTTGTATGCATTAGCTAATACTTACTCCCTTGATGTAGGCTTTCTAAATCCTGGAAGTTTTTCCACTAGAGCTAATAATATTTTTTCTCCCATTGATCTCCACAATCAATTTATGCAATATGGGTTTCAGCATTTTTACGGTAAGGATACAAAATATAAGTTTAATTATGGTTGTAAAAAAGCTTTTTATTTGGGGAATTCATATGACCCTTACGAATTTTACAAAGCAATACATATTGGCGCTCATCATTCTACAAGCAACAATTCTACGCCCGGAAAATACTCTTTAGCAGAAACTCAAGCGTCGGCAAAAATGAGCGTAATGAGCCTGGTTGGTGCCTACTACAAGGGTATATCTCGAATGATTCATGTTGATAGATTTAAGCCTCCTGCTTATAAACAATTTCAAAAACCCGGTCAGTTAGTTATCGCGGATTTTTTAGAGCAATTTGAAGATATTTTTTATTTTTCTTGCTATTTCGCTAATAATAAGAGGGATTACATTGAGTTGAGTCAGGCAGAAATTAATTCTAATCCAAATTTTAATGTAAAGGGTGTGATAGACTCTTATTTGAATAAGAAAGAGCGAGCATACTCTTTGTTTGAGTTTACGAATGGAATTCCAAATAGTGGAGATTTTATTGGAAAGGGAATGTGCTTGCTTGTTGACGGAAAAATTTATGGTTGCAATACTCATCATGTTTTTGATTCGGGTATTGACGTTACGAAATTTAGTCTGATTCAGGATTTTGAAGATATAAAAAACTTTATAGAAAGCAATTTCTCTTTCGGTAACAGAGTATTTCGTTTTCAAACAGAATATCCATTCTGGAATAATCCTTCTTTAGGTGTTCGTGCTACATTTAATATTTCCTATATGTGGGTATCTAATCTTTACGAGTCTTTCGAAAATAATGATTACATGGAGGCTATATCTGCAGCCTATAATCAAAATAATTTTAGAGATTCCATGATTCATAAATTGCCAATAGATATAGGCAAGCAACTTCCAGAAGATAATCATTTGTCAAACCCAGACTCTAACCATAGAAATCCGGGCGCCAATGTATTTAGGTACGTAGGAGAAACTTTGCCTGTTCTTGAGGGCGGGGGCCTTAAGGTAAATTTTAAGGAGTTTTTGAACTTATCCGAAAATCAAAAAAATCAACTAAGGCTTGTTAAGGAAAAAATTAATAATTTAATATCTGATGATAGGGTTGTTAATATCTCTATCTTCGAGTCTGCTGCGGGTAGATTTGAGCCCGAGGACGATACTTATGCTGCAGCATCTTCGGTTCAAGAGTTTTTGGGGATGAGAAAAACTAATGGATCGTATAGGCCTGCGGCTAAATACGGAACAATCATGTTTGATCCCCTTATATTTTTAGACGAATTCTCGACAGAAAATACCTCTATTACTCAAACCTCCGATACAGGCGAAGGTCTTACTAATTTCTACTCTACATTGCTGCACGAAACTCTACACGTTTTGGGCTTAGGGTCTAAAAATGTTGGTGAAATATATAACGATATAGATCTAGTAAACAAAACTAGGTCTAGTAGTTTTAGTGGAGAATTTTTTGCTATCAGGCTTAATCTTCAGGACTGGGGAAAGCAGTTTTATGGAAAAAATGTATCCGAAGAATATAAAAGTTTGGTCGAGGCACAAATAATAAAAGATCAAAGCGTTGATGATGCAGAGGGTTATTTTACTGATACGAATGGGCAAGTTTTTTATATAGACTCTGCACCCATGAGTAATTTTTCTCACTTTGCCGAAACCTGTAAAAGTTTGGGAGAATATATTCAGCCGTCTTTTCCCTTTGCTGTTATGACTCCGTATACGCTTGGAGGGGACTATGGTATATCTGACAAAAGCAATCGCATGACTCTCGCTTGGTTAAAAGATTTAGGTTGGACTATATCTGAAAATGCATATAATATAGTTGAGCCCAATGATAGTAAGTTTATGGAACCACATATTAATCCTGATGCAAGCATGCGGCAGTGGGCTAGAGAGTGGTTAGAGAGGAATTATAGCTTGTTGTTGTGAAATCTTCGGCCGATAGAAACAAACAAATTATATCACTTAGCCCTGATGTAATAGTATCTCTTTTTGAATTGGATTTATCTCCCTTGTCTGATAATTTTATAAATTTATCTGAAACAGAAAAAATAAATTTAGGTGGTACGATATATAGGTTTACGTCTTCAGAAAACGGCACAAACCCTATAATTTGGCAGGGCAATTCTTATCAACCTTTGCCTGTTAAAATTGAAGATGTTGAACAAAAGAGCCAGGGATCTCTGCCTAGACCTAAATTAGTTTTAGCTAATCCTGAAGGTATTTTCTCAAAAATAGTTTATTACAATGAAGATTTTTTAAATTGTAGGGTTACCAGAAAAAGGGTTTTTGCTAGGTTTTTAGATAAAGAAAACTTTCAAAACAGAAACCTTAACGAAAATGGCCAAAACCCTTTTGGCTCCTCGGATTCTGACGCCGGTTTTCCTGATGATGTTTTTTATATTAATAAAAAATTAACTGAAGATAGGGATCAAGTTGTTTTCGAGTTAGCTTCTGCTTTGGAGTTAGAGAACGCTATGGTTCCTGCAAGAAAAATGATGGCAAACTATTGTAATTGGACCTATAGATGTGAAATTGGTTGTGGTTATCGAGGGTTGGCTATCGAGAATTTAAGCGGAAAAGATCTAACTAAAGACTTGAAAAGTAATTTTGGGGAAGAAGCTAATATAAAATTTGCAAAAGTAGATCCAGAAAAATACCCAAAAATGATTGACAGCATTCCCGCGTGGAATAAATATGGGCAAAAATGGGCCGGAGATAAATGGTTAATTGGTTCTAGTATTTCTGTATATGGTTACAAGGCTGGAGACCTAGTTAAGATTTCTCCGGTAGGGGTTAAGAACAACCCTTACCTTACTACTCCACAAGTTTTTGTTTGCTTGACTGATCATACAAATGCATTAGATTATCATCCATTTTTTGGTAGGTCTCACTGGGCTAAGGATGAGTGTCAAAAGAATTTCAAGTCTTGCAAAAAAAGGTTTACTGCAGAAGAATTAAGGTTAGAATCATTCAATAAATCTCCAGGAACTCCTTACAAGCCTCTTCCCTTTGGAGGGTTCCCAGGAGTTGTGAGATATGATCAATCATGAGTTGAGGGACGACCTGCTTTGCCAGTTAAGAAATTATTCTTTATCAAATAAAGAAGTTGAAATGTGTGGTGTTATTGCCAGAAGCGGAGATTTATTGAAGTTTTTCTCCTCAAAGAATTTGAGTTGTTCTCCCAGGCGTTTTTTTGAGTTAGATCCTAGGTTGATTGTTGAACACGAAGTGTGCTACATTTTTCACTCCCACCCCTTTGGTTCTTCCAGGCCTTCTTCATTTGATAAAATTAATTGCAAGCGTATAAATATACCGTATTTGATATATAGTATTAGAGATGAAGATTTTTATGTTTATAATGGTGTATAAGATTATAAGGTATAAGGATGAAAAAGGTGGTTTTATATGGTCGTTTGGCTAAGCGTTTTGACAAAACGTGGTTTGTTAATGCTAAAACTGTGCCAGAGATTCTTAGGGCTATAGACGCTAATCAAGATGGGTTTTTGAATTTTTTATTAAGAGAATATAATTCTGGTAAAAACTATCTATTTTTGAGGAAAGCAATAAGCCCAAATGAAACAAGGGAATCTTTTGAGGAAAAGTTATTATTATCAAGAACAGATGTAGAGGTAGAGGTTGAAGAAGAGTTGCATATCTTGCCTAATGTAGAAGGCGCTGGGTGGGTTAAGGCTATATTTGATGTTGTTGTTGCTTTAACTGCTAAGAGCTGGTTCTTTAAGGCGGTTTTGTTTGCCGCTATCAGTTACGGTATACAGTCTTTAATGAAGCCACCAGACCCGCCCAAGCAATTTGAGCGAAATAATGTATCTACTCGATCTTATATAATTAATGGGGCATCCAATCGAAGAAGTCAAGGAGATCCCGTTCCTATAGGTTATGGCAGACTTGTGATTGGTTCTTCTTCAATAGGGGAAAAAAGAACTATAAGTGCAAAAAAAAATCCTTCTAGCGCAAATGGGAAAGACAAAACCTACCCTTTGGAGTCAGAATCTTCTATAGAATATCTTGAATTGCTCTGCGAGGGACCTATAGAAGGGCTGGTGGATGAATTGGGTAACCCTGTGTCTTCTGATGGAGAGTATAATAAAAATTTAAAGGGCGTGTTGTTGAATGATGTTGTTGTTGTAGATTCTCTGGGTCAGTCTAATTATGTTCTTACGGAAGGAGTATCTTCAGAAGAATGTAAAGTTAATGACGGTCTTGCGTCTAATACTTTAAATTTCACTCCAACTGAGGCTACTTATATAGTAGATTATGGAAACCAGGTATTATTCGGAGCAAGGCCGGATGTGATAGGTGAAATTTATAAGTCGGGTACGACTAATCAAATAGCAATTGCCAAAAAATATAATCCCACTATATTTAATCATTTTGTTCCAAATAAGGATGTTACTAATCTTACTTTTTTTATGGCTGTTGAGCTGATGTTTAATAGAGCTACTGACCAAAAGTCTTACACTTCTTCTGCGTTTGTTGATTTTTCAATTCATGTTCTAAGAGGCGGAAAAGAATATAATATATTTGACCCTAGGTCTGGATGCTCTGTAAGTACTCAAACCCCTATTGATGGGGATGGTTTAGGTGCACATTTTGGAAGAAATTTTAAAGTTGGGCTAAGCAGATTTAGTTCTCAGGGAGGGGGATTGTCGGTGAGTAGTAATTCTAATATGTCAAAATTAAAATTTGCAATAAATCATTGGGATACTATTTCTAATAAATCAAGCATTAATTACGCCCCCGTAGAGCTACCTGATAATTTAAAAGAAAAGGTTAAAAATGGGGACAGCGATGGGTTTAGCACGGCTTCTCAGTTTGCTAGCCAATATAATGATGACAGGTTGAAGGCTGCATTGGATTCTTATATTGCTTATGTTGATAATAATCCTAGTGTCTTAAGTGCTTGGGTAGGTAATTCTTCATCAGATTTCTTTTCTGTATATGGTGTTGCGACTAGCGCTGTAGAAATTCCAATACAGGTACAAATTTATCGCTCTGAGGAATTTGGTGATGATGAGGAGGGCATAAGTTTTAAGTTTATGAAAATAACTCCCGAATTAGATCCAACAAAAAGAGCTGGGGAAAATGGTCGGACAAATGCGCCTAACGATGTTTTTCTTAGTGGAAATTATACGAGATGTAATATTGCCCTTTCTAAGGTTCAGGAAGAAATTTTACAAGAAGTTAAATACCCTAATACTGCATTTTTAAGTTTAAAAATAGACTCTAGAAATTTTGCTCAGGTGCCTAAGCGGTCGTACCACGTAAAGCTTAAAAAGGTTTTAATTCCTGAAAATTATGACCCAATAACAAGAAAATATAAGGGGTCCTGGAATGGGTTGTTCTTGGGTCAAAAAAATTACGAAGATGTAATATCGATAGCAGAAGAAAATTTAAGGTGGACTGATAATCCTGCCTGGATATTTTTTGATGTCATTTCGAATCCCAGGTTTGGGGTGTCGAAATATGGACTTGCTCCGGAAGATATAGATAAGTGGCAATTATATAAAATAGCAAAATATTGTGACGAGTTGGTTCAGACAGATTATATTCCAGAAACGTCTACGGGCTTACTTAGGCCATTTAATTTTAATTCGTCGTCAGATTATAAAGAAAATGAGAATCAAATTACTATATCTTTAAATGATTACGTTATATTTAATGATGATATTTCTGGCGAGGTGGCGATCAATGAGACGAATATAGATTCTTTAAATTTTACAATAACAGATAATAGTGGGCAGACAATAGATAGAAACGCTGCTGTAACTCCTCTTAATATAGATGATATATTTTTTGCAGTATTGGGAAGAGTGGCTACGGAGGAGGAAAAAAATACGTACATAGGAGGATCCTCGAGTCAAGTTCCAATCGTTTATGCGACAGGAAATAATAATGAATCATCTACGGCGTCTGTTCAATGGCAGGTTAAGAGCCTGCTATCCGTACTTCTTTCTGCTTCAGATGAAAGCCTTGTTAGTCAAGGAGCCCAATATTCAACAAAGCAATTTGCGAAAGAATTTGGAACTGGGTCTGAATATGCGGGAAAAAAAGTGTGTTTTTATATTAAAAAAATTAATTTAGATAATAAATTTTCAAGTAGTAGTGCGCTACCTAATTTAGTTGTTTTAGATGGAGCTAAAAATCTAACCATGCAAGAAATGCAAAGAAATCAAAAACAAGCTTGTTCTAGATCTCTTGGTTGTGCTATAGAAGAAAGGATACTTGTAAGTTCTGACCCTACTTCCAGGAAAATAGTTGTAAAGGGGCCTTTGTTTGGGGAAAATCTTCAAATAGATCAAAGCATATATGTGGGGGGATGCTGCTTGCAAAAAAACTATCCGGTAGTTGAGCCGAGGTTTACTTGTAATATGTATATTACAGATCAAACGGAAGCTTTAAACATGCTTAATTCTATAGCTTCGTGTTTTAGGTCTATATTGGCTTACAATAATGGTAAAATATCCTTGAGTCAAGATAATCCAAGGTTGCCTGTTAAGCTGTTTACTAATTCAAATGTAATGGATGGAAGCTTTACTTACTCTGGGAATGAAAAAAAACTTCAGTATACTAGCGCAATGGTTCGCTTCAATAATAAAGAAAAGTTTTTTGCTCCAGACGTAATTTACGAAGAGGATGTTAGGGGGATACAAAGACTGGGATTCAACGAAAAAGAGACCATGGGTTTTGGGGTGACCTCATCTTCTCAGGCCAGGAGGCTGGCCAAATGGACGTTACTTACATCAAGGCTGGAAACTGAGTCAATAAAATTCAGGTGCGGAATTGAGGGTAATTCCATTGCGCCAGGTTTGGTTTTTCAAGTTGTGGACGAAATGAGGTCTGGGAACCATATATCAGGTAGAGTTCTTAAAATTTGGAAAGATGAAGAAGATAAATCTTATAGAATAAAGTTGGATAGAAATTTTGGCGATGTCCTTGTTTATGGAAGATTAGAGCTTACTGTTAGCGCAGGGGTTTCTCAGGAAAATTATGAATATCTATCGAATAAGGCTGAGATGGAATCTTTGGAATTTGATCAGGATTTGGATATAGATAATATATATGCCCCTCAAATGATTAAATTTAATTGTTCTGTTAGAGAGTCTACTACTTTCGGGGAGGATGATTCTACCTGTTGTTTATATAATTTTGTATTGAAAAAACCGTTTTTTGTAGACCTTTCAAAAAACTTAATCGAGTGCGCTTCCCACGGATTAAACGATGGCGACTTGGTTAGGTTTGTTTCTGAAGGAACTTTGCCTGCGAATATACAAAAAGATCGAGTGGGGCTCGGGGCTTATACCGTTATCAATAGTACTTTTAATACCTTTCAGATTTCTGAAGCTGGCACGGATGTCGTTCATATTATTGATGAGGGTTATGATGCCCTTGGCAACTCGGGAGGTTTTCACTATTTTTGCCCCGAAAATATTATTGGCGGAGAATATGTTTCTGAGATTGGATTAACTGAGTCGGCGTTAAATCAGCTTCAGGTGGGCGCCACTTATTCTCTTAATGGTGTGAATTCTGTTCTTAACACTTCTAAATACGCAGATGTATTAATTGAAGATCAGGGCCTTATAAATGAACTCTTTTTAAATAGCTTTAACTATTTAAAATTCGGTCAATGGTATGCGTCGGAGTTTTATGGGGATGTTAAAATCGTTAACCCCTCCAGAAACTCAGATTTCGCCGAAGGGTTTGATATAGAAAATTCTATATCTAGCACTTGGATCAAAACTTTGGCCCTAGGAGACATACAGTTTCATTATTCTAGCGCAGATCAATCCTATTTAATTTTTATATATAATTTGGGGGTTTACGCATCTGCGAAAACAGAAATAGAAAAAGAAAAAAGGGGGGGGTATATTCCTTTGCATATATTTGAAACTAGGGGCGATATGTCTAGTATTGTTTTTGCGAAAAAAAATAACGAGTATGTTATTGATTCATCTGGGGATCAGAGAATTGTAAAAGCTGGATCTTTTCTTATTCTCAGGAAAGATATGTTGCAAATTATTAACTCTACCAGTAAATCTTTTTCTTTAGGTTCTGCTAATATGATTGTAGATTATGCTTTTGGTAAAATTGAATTGAAAGACATATTAAAATCTCAACCTTATGCTGTGGATTTCGACGGAAATGAAACGAGGTCTGAAAATTTTGAAAATATTACAAGCTGGTCAAATGTTTTATGTTCTTACTCTTTGGTTAGTAGGGCTATAGATTACTTTGGTGAAACTGGAGAATTAAGTAATGACGAGGTCTGGCAAATCGTTGCGGATAACGAATATATGGATTCAGTTATAGATTTATTGGATAACTCTGAAAACTTATCTAACCTTTTAAATGGTAGAAGGTATTTAATACTATCTAATCCCGTAAATGATTATGAGTTCATGAGGGATATTCATAATGAATATGTCAGGTATAGGAATAACGAAGGCAGCGACAGGCCTCTTGGTTTTAAGTGCAAAATTGCATCATTGAGCATAAATAATCGGGAGTTCGATTTTACTCAAATAGGGGCTCCTGAAGATTATGATATTGGTACTGAATTCTATATAAATTATGACCATAATGATGAACAGATAGCTTCTCAATTTTATCAAGATTCGGGAGATTTTTGGCAGCTAGGTTTAAATAAACAAAGCACGCCACTGTATCGTTATGGGGCCTATAATGGAGAAGATGGGGAGGTATTTATATTTAATAATGCCGATCAGCCCGAGCCTGACGCCTCTACAGACCTNTCAGGCGGGGCCCAGTTATTGGTTTATCCTNGCTTAAGTCTAAAGAACGGGGACATGTTTTATCCTTCTAGGGATATTAATGATTTTTCTGAAGAAGAAAAGGCTCAAGATTTATTTAATCAAAGTATAGTGAGAAATGCATATATAATTGCTTCTGTAGATAGTCAGTCCACTAATTTAAGAATATTAAACGAGCTTAGTTTTAGGGTTTCTGAGGATGGAGGTTATGATGGAGGATCTACGGCTATAGATTTGGAAAATCAAGGTGAAGACATAACTCCTGATAGATCTTCTCAGGTTATAGATCTTGATGAGTCTGATTATATTGATGCGGGAATTAACCAAGCCCTAATAATTAATGTAGATGAAGTCTTAATGCTTAATACTTTTGATTCTAGACAAATGAAAAAATCGGTTGCAATAAAATTTAAGGAGTCTGATTTAGATTCTATAGATTTAAAGAAAAATATAAAAATCAGGATTTACGGCTTTAATTTGTTTGATGGCTCACTATCCGATCAAGTTATGAATTCAACTTGGAATACTATTCTTCACGAAGGGACAACTGTGGAGCTACTTTCTTCGTCAAGACTTTATGATCTTATACATGAAGATTTGCTTGTTTCCCCTGCTGGTGTCGGTTTAGATGAAAATGGTTTTGTTTCTTATTCGCAGTTGGGTGCTGCGAATTATATTAAAAATAACGTTAATTATGAAGGTAACCTGCAAAACCCAAGATATTATAGAGCTGTAAGTGTAATAGAAAAAGAAGATGAAACGTTCGATATTACTGGCACGGAATATAATTACTCAAAGTTTGACTCAGTTGATAAAGATTTTGTCGTTAAACGTCCGTTTATGCCAATCCCGCCTCAGGCTAATATGGATATACCCGAAGCTCCAGAGAGCCTAATTCTTTCCGACTTAACTGATAGATAATTATGCAAAGTACTGTTTTAGGTTTATCTTTTGAGGTTTTAGACAGAGATGTTAATTACGTTGTTGTTGGAACTTCTGATAATTATTCTTTTGAATATGATCTAGGTAGGGGCGATACTCTAACTTTAAATAATAAGGTTGACCTCGATCTTCTAATGGAGGGCGAGCAATACAGAATTCACTCATTGGGAACTACAGATTTTACTTTGGTTGGAGCTGTTAACAATGTAGTTGGAGAGGTGTTTACTGCTAACGGAAATGTAAGAGATGTAGATCTGACGGGGGGTGGAGAGTTGATGTCTGTAAGTAATAGATATTCTACAGCAATAGATTTGAAAGGAAACTATGGGAGGTTTAGTGTGCGTGTTTACGCTGAAAACGATATCGGCATTCGTTCTGAGTTTATTCAAGATATTGTTGACATAAATCCCCCCATGTTTGATAAAACTTTTCTTTTTTCTGATATATATTTAAAGGACTCAGGAAATAAAATAAAAAACAAAATACTTAAAGAAGCCTCTCAAGCTTCAAGAAGCCTGTCTGTTGAGTCGAGTTTTTTAAATAAGGAAATAGATTTATATTGGGAGTTAGCCCCTCCGCCTGGCCACGCTCAAGAAGGGCAGTCTCTCTCTTCTGAATTATTATATGATGACTTTTTCTCTCATTTTGAAATATCTATTTATAAATACGAAGAAAAGATAAATTCTTTTGTAGAACTTTCTAAGAAGGTTATTGATGATTCTTCTTTATCTAGTAGGATAGGCACTGAGTCTGCTTTTGAATCTCTGCAGGAATACAGAGGTTTTTCTTTGAATCTTGGGGATGTTGAATTTTTGACTTTATTGTTGACTCGGTTAATAAAAATAAAAGTTACCTGTGTAGATAAATTTGGAAGAAAGTCTTATGGGGAGATTTTGTGTAGAAATTCTCTCCCTCATGTATCTAACTTTTCTTTTTCCAGGGATGGGTTTAAGTTTAATTTTGACTGGAATTGTGTTGATGAAGATTATTATCAGTCCGAAGTAGAAATATTGGCGATACCAATAAATGTTGGATTGGTTCACCCTACAAACATATCGATGAATGCTAATCATTTCGCTAAGCTTAAAAGCGCCAACAATTTTAGATACATTAAGGGGGTTAAGTATAAAAAGGGAGTTTATATCAAATATAAAGATAATAATGTATACCTTTGCCTGCAAGATATAACTTTGGGTGTTGATGAGAATGGGGATGAATATGATAATTCTCCCGAGAACGATTTTTATTGGCAAAATATGGGGCCAATTGTTGATTACTTATATAGTGTAAAAAAAGAGCGATTTTCTGTCTCGGTCAATCAAGTTTGGAACTATAATTATTTTTACTCTTTTACGGCTCATGATGGATTTGGGGCTGGCCCTAAATACATCTTTGTTGGAAGAGGTATTGAATTAATGAGTTCTGCAGAAAACCTTGTAGCAATTAATTGTGAAATAAAAATAAATAATTTAAGGTTTTCAGAGATAAATGGAGATGATTTGCTTTTTAGTTGGGATATTGTTGATGACATGGGTCAAACTGTTGATCTAGAAAAATATAAAAATTTACCAATACAAGAGGGCCTTCCGAGCACTATTGGTATTAGCGGCTCTCTTTTTGATTTAAATTCAAAGGATAGAATTTCATATATAACAGAAGGAAACTCATCGTCAAGTTATTATGAGGATAAAGGCGGAAGTATTAGTAAGATAGATGGGCTTCCGTCAGCTAAAATTTTTGACTCCTATTTATATACTAGAGAATATAATAACTTTTTATATGGTACTGGAGGATTTCCTGATAATACTAAAGTTTTTGATCCCAGTAGGTCATCGGATGAATATATTGGTTATAAGCAGGGGGAATATGTAGCCAATTTTGAACAAAAAAAGGTTTTTAAGGCTCTATTAGATTCATTTCTTGATGGAGTCAATTTACCGCCCCAGTTTAGGGGCTGGGGTGCTGAGCTAGAGGTTAAGAAAGACGCTTGTATTTTATACGAACAACAAGCTTTTAAATGTATTAAAGACTTTAATCTAAAAACCGAACCTTTTAATGGAATATTTGATTCTACTAAAAACTACCTTCCGGGCGAATATGTGATAGTCCCAGATGGAATAAAAAGTTTTCAGCAGCACTTATCTTATAGCGTGGGAGACTTAGTTCTTCATGAAGGTCAGGTATACATTTGTTCAATAAGGCAAATTCCAGGATTAGCTTTAAGCCCGAAGCTTTATCCAAATCATTGGCAAGACGTAACTTATGCAGATAAGTTTACTTATAAGTTGCATAAATGCCTCTATGACTCTGCGCCAACTATTTCTTTACCCCAAAATAATACTAATTGGGAGTACCAGACACCAATAGCGCTGTCTGAGTATTTTTATAAAGTGATAGACCCTTATGATATAAGCGATATAAAAGAGTGGTCTCCTGCTCAAGTTTTTTATGAAGGGTCTTTTGTTGTTTATCAAAATGATATATGGATTTGTTTACAAGATAATGGCCTTGGTTTTGAAGCGGGTATTCAAAAGCCTTCTCAGGGAGGAAGTTTTTGGTCTAACTCTATAAATGGGCAAGACATTTATTCTGCTTATGCTGAAGGAGACTTGGTGATTTCTGATGGAATGGTATATAAGTGTTTGCGCGATAATCCTACAGGCGCTCCAATATTAGCTATAACAAACCCCGGAAAAAACACCTATTCTTCTTATGAGGAGTCTGGCTGGATGCCTATATGGGAGCGGGACACGAATCATATGTCTCAAACGTATGTGTTCGGTCATGTAGGGATCCCACAGAAAGGGTCTAGAGGAGTAGGTCTGGAGGTGGGGATTCTATCTAATACAGGAAGGGTTGTTGAGTCAAAAAAAATTGAAGCTTATAATCCTCCTCCAGACATTATTCCTTCAAGCTTCTCGGTTGATACAACAACAAAAGCCTCTATAGTCGCTTTTGATTTTAGGTACAAAGAAGCTTATAGAGAGAAAACAACAAAGGTTGACATTTATAGATCTAAAGATCCTAATTTTGAGATAACTGGTGAAGGCAAGTTTCCTTTTGCTGAAACAAATTTATCTAACGAAGAAATAGAAAGCCTGGGAGAAGACTATACCTTCGTTAAGTCTGTGTTTGGCGCATCAGATGAAAGCGTAGGAGAAAATATAGAGCGAGTTGTAGATATCCCCCCTTTAGATATTGACCAAGATCCTAATTCTAATACATTTGGTTTATCTATGCCTACTTCTTATTTTTATAAATTATTGCCTTATGATGAATTTGGGTCTGGGGTTTTATTCAATACTTTAAGTAATTCTAAAATTCAAACAATTGAATCTGATCAAATAAATGTATATCCAAAAAGATTTCATAGTTCAGATCCAAGCTTGCCCCCTGGAGAAATAGTCAGGCCAGATCCGGAAAATCCTCCGGCTGATGATCCCCAACAGGGAGAAAACGGAGAGTGGTCAAGTGTGCCTGGGCCCGTTGCTAATTTGAGGGGGGATACAGCTTTTGAGAATTATTTTTTAGAGTGGGATATTTTTGGGGCAAATAAAGTTGACGGGCAAAGCAACTTATTTAAAAAGCATCTTAACTCTATTAATCATTACGAATTATGGATATCAAATGACCAAAACGAATCAACGCTAAAAATTACGGATACTATCACTAACGAAAATATAAATCTTTCTGCACATGATAATAGGTTTGGGCATAGGGTTCTTGATGGAAATGGAATTTTTAATCATTTTGGAGAAAAGCCCATAGAGAAAATAGATATAGGGGAAAAAATTGAGAACGCAAAAATGGTTTTGGAGATTTCCGCTAACTCTTCTTCTTTAGAGGCTGTATACAAAGGGGACACAAATGACAGAAGGTATTTTTGGGTTAGGTCTGTAGATTTTGCAGGAAACAAAAGTCCATTTACTGGCGTAAATATGCCTGATGAATATTTTACTCCAAGCTTAGAAAATACGAATCCTGGAGTCTCTGGTTTGGCCTTAACTTTGGGGCAGTTAAAAGCTTTAGATATAGCTGATTTTGAACAAGTTTTAAGCAAAAAATTTCCAGATACAATTTCTCTAATCCCTAATAATCCATTTTTAAATAATACAAAAGTTTCGGTAAATCAATCTCCTCAGTCTGGTAGTGAAGAGCTTATTTTTTCTACAGAAAGTGGAAGTATTGCTTGGGATAATCATATTGTTTACAAAAATAATGTAGGTTATTATGTCGACAAATCTTCAACAAGTGATACTTTTGTTTATTGGAATACTCCTGAAGAATACGTTCTTACTGAGGAAAATATAGGGGCAAAAAAATATTCTATAGGGGATGTTGTGATTTATGAAGATGACTTATACGTTTGCTTGGTAAATCAAGAATATTATATTAAGCCAGATGATGCTTCCGAAGGAGATTTAAACTGGCAGAAATTGAGTGACGAAGAAGGTTATGAGAGTTATGGAATAAAAGAACTATCCTTTTTAGAACTTGCTCAAAGAAATCTAACAAATTTGCCCGGAGGTGGTTCTCTAGACGACGACATAAATAATCCTCTTAGGTCTGTAAAGTATTTAATTAAATATAAAACATCAAATCATCACCCAGCTGGAGAAGGTGAAGATTTATCTTTAGGCGAAAATGGGGAAGAAGAGGTTTCTTCTACTTCTGTAGACGGAAAAAAGCCCAAACTAATTAAGGATAATCATATTATAGTTGCGCGTAATTTAAACGGAGTTGTAACTCCAATGTGGCACACTTTTGCGAACGCTGTTATAGGCAGCGCCCACATTCAGGATGCGGCTGTAACTAACGCAAAAATACACAATCTTACTGCAGATAAAATCCGTAGCGCCGAAATAAGAGGTCAGGATATTCAGGTGGGAGGAGATGGCCAAATAAGAAGTTTTGATTTTGGCGGACTGGATTCAATGGTTTATGATACAAATAACAACCCCATTCATCAACAGCAGGGTTTTGCTGTCAGTGGAGACGGAAGTTTTGTTTTTCAGAATAAAGACGGGAAATTGTTTTTTGATGGAGAGGCCCTTACTTTGTTTGGGAAACTTAAACAATATGATGGTAGCGAATTTACATTTGTAGACTTAATCGCAGAACCCTCTTCTTTCTTTTATGTTGAGCAGTCAGACGGAACTTATATTCCTGCAAATAGAAATCAATACTGTTCATTGGTTGCTTCATTTCAAAATAGTTATATTAGTTCTGATGAGGTTTTATTTGAGATTAGAAACCCTCAGGGTAGGGCGTTTTTTACATACGATGAGTTTAAAAACAGTAAAGATGCTGATGGAGTATATAGGATATCGGGGTTTGAATATAATCCCGACGATTTTGACGTAGGCGTTATAGATCCAAAGGGTCCTGGGACTGCTAAGGTTGCTCCTGCAAAATTATCTGTCGGTGGTTTTGAGGACATGATTAGATATGATAACGATAACTCTGCAAGTATATTACCTCAAGATAATTCTGTTGTTATTTTTGTTTCGGGAGTGAATAGTTCTATGCAGAGAAGCATTTCTATTGACTTTGTTGCAGATGGATCTTCAGCTGTATACGTAGACCTAAACACAGAAAGTCAAATATTTAACTACGATTTTGATGGAGATTGGTCTCATGAAACTAATAACAGCGATAGGTTAGAGTTAAATGCTCAGGCTTATAATACGTTTGGCGACGTTAGGTCTGACTTTTATACAGGGGTGAATTTAAGGCCAGAAAATCTTGTTAAACTTGGGCCTCCTGTTTTTGATGATGATGTTGTAAGGCTTGGTTCTCTTGTTGATGGACAAACTTATGAAATAGCAAAAAACATCTCAATAAAAAAGAATACAAAAGAGGGGGCGCCAGACGTTCAGGTAAATGAGGTGCCTGATACTTTTGATTATGCATTGATCGGGGCTCAAGATAGCGAGGTGGGTACAAAGTTTGTTTTTGAAGAAGAGTTAAGGTCTAATACTATTGGGTTTGAGGATACAAGTGTTCTTGTTCATTATAACGACTCGTGGACTGTTGATTTATTTGAAAATGGAGGAAAGGCTGTGGTTGATCCGCTAAGCGAGCAAGTTCCTAAAGTTTCTATGACCCCTTTTGTTGCAAAAGTTTCTGTGGTCCACGAAAATGTTAATCTTGACGGACTCGGAGAAAAAGACCTTCTTCTTGCTACTGATTTCATAACTGTTTATGGGCAGCAGCCTGGTAAAGATTCATATACTGTAGTGCTAGATAATGAAAACCATACTTATCCTTGTGATGAATACGGCAGAGTGTCTACTGGGGAATTGTCTGAGGGTAAAACTAGTGTAGTATTTAAGAGAGGGCATGATCTTTTTAATTTTGTTCCTTGGGATCCCGATAATCATTCTGATTTAAATTGGAATTATTATATGTTTAAAAAAGATGTTGATGGTAATATCATATACGACGAAAATGGTAATGAAATCATAGAAAATTCTACCTATACAATAAAAGATCCCTCTGGGGAAATGGGTATTAATGCAGATTTTAAAAATGATGTAATTAAAAACGAAGATCACGAATCTCTTATAGACTTTAAGGTCAAGAAGGTGGCGAGAGATCACCCGTTGAATGCTTTAAGTGGTATTAGTGCTGGAGATATAATATGGGATAGTTCTTGGGTAAACAATCAAGTAACGGAAGAAATTAAAAATAAAATCGGGGATGCGGTTATAGAATTAACTTATATATCTGATTCCAGAGAAGATGGCGCCCCGTTTTTTGAGGAGAGTTTTTTAAAAATACCTATTGCAGACTGTAAATACATTAGGAATTCTGTTAGTGACGAATTTCCTCCCACTGTTTTTGAAAAAAACTACACTTTCGGGAAATCACCTCAGGGCAAAAAAGGCAGAAAAGTAGACTTAATTTTAAGCCCTCAAACAGTGAAGTATGATACGATAGGATTAAATCCAGATTTTGATAAAGTTAGGGCTGAAGTAGGGGTGCATAATTTTCATAATTCTAATCCTCAATTCAAATATTTTATAAAGGGTGAACAGGTAAAACCAGAAAGCGAGTCAGATAGAACTACTGACAATTGGTTTGAATATGTTGTTCCTGATAGTGTTGATGACTCCGCGTTTCCTGTTACTATAGTTGTGGAGGCTTACGACTCCCAACAACAGGATAATCCCTCTGTTGAGGAATGGGTTAAGGTTGCCTCTGATCAAGCTACAATAGTGCCGCTTAGTCGAGCCTCAAACTCCAAGCAGGTTGTTCAAACGCAAGAATCTTCAATAGTTCCTGTAGAATATCTTGAAAATAATGTAGAGAAGGGAGATTTTACCAACACCAAAAATGAAATTTTGGTATTTGAGGGAGTGGATAGCTTTGCTTGGGTTAGTCCATCAGCTTTGACAGATTATGATTTGACTGGAGAAGGAATTAATAATAAAAGTTTTACAGTAAAAAAAGAGCATTCTGATAACATAATTGTTAATTTGCTTGACGAAAATAAAGCCGAGTGGATTGTTGGTAGTTGGGGGGGAGGTGATCCTAATGTTTTAAGTGGAGACATTACTTCAGAGAGAATAACTTATACTGTATTTACAAAAGATAGTGATGGGCAGTTAAATGAATATAAGGTGTATCAAAATATCGCATTAAGTAAACCTTCGATTCCTAATAGGTCGATATCATTAACTGCGACTCCCTTTGCTATTAATTATAGTAGCCTGGACAATTCAAAAACAACCAGTGGCGATGTAGAAATTACGACACAAATTAGAAACGCAGCTTCTCTTAAATTCCTGAAGTTTTCTTCGACTGATGGTGGGATGAAGTATATGAATGAAGCTGGTGAAAAAGTAGATTTTCCTGAGACGGAAATGTGGTTGGATCCTTCTGTTCGTGTATTTTTTGATCCCCCCTCGTATTATTCCGGAAAGAATATTTTAACTTCTATAACTTGTCAATTTTCTGAAGATTCATCAAACACAAAAAATGTTCTAGCCGAGGATCAAATTAATATTTTTTGTTTAAAATCCGGATCAGACTCTGTTTCCTCAATACTGTCTAATGAAACGCATTCAATTCCCTGGGATACCAATAATGTCCCGGACGTAACTAGCTCGGGCAGTTCTTTGTATGTTTTTTATGGCGCTACTAGGCTGGCGCCTAAAGATGTAACTTCCGATGCAGAGTTGAGTGATGGAGAATATAGAATTGATAATATAGATATTGAAGGGGGTGTAAGTTGGGATAAAGAAGGTCTTGTTTTTAAGTCTGACTATATAGGGGTCCCCGATATTGACGGTTTTTCGAGTTCTTTTTTGACGGGCTCAAGAACTTTTAGCATAAGAATCAAAAAGACTGACGGGGATTCTGAGAAGTTTTTATCTTTATCTGTAACTCAAAACTTTTCTTTGGCAGCTTCAGCTAAACCGATAAGGCAAGTGATACTGGGTGCGGGAAAACAGGCTTTCTCTTACGATGGGCAAGATAAAAGCCTGTCTCCCGTCGGACAGACTTGTGATTTAACCACCTCCGTGTTAAACGTTTTTAATCCTGATAATAGGCTGAGATATAGGTTTTCTTTAAATGGAGATGGATCTTTAAAGGATGGTAGCGAAACTTATCAAAGTGGTACATGGTCTACAAGCTCTTCCTTAACGTATGTACCGCCAGGAACGTTTGGAGAGGGTAGGATAGGGACAGTAAGGTGTGATATTGCTGAAAAAGTAGATCCTTTGGATTCGGATATTTTAGCTTCAGATCAAATTACTTTATACGGAATCAAATCCGGAAGCAACGCTGTAACTATAATAATGGGAAATGAGTCTCATGGACTTGCCTGGAACGCTTATCCTACTAGCGATACTGAAATAAGCGGCTCTTCAACAACTATAGAGGTTTTTCACGGTTCTCAAAAATTAAGTTGTGTCGATTATAATTCTTCAAATTTATACAGCGGAGAAAAAGGCACCTTTTCTATAAACCCAACAATACCTGCGGAATTTAGCGCCCTAATTGAGCAGGTAGATGATCTTGTTGATATATCGGATCCAAAAAAGCCTATAGTTAATGATTTAAAAAAATATTCCAACACACTAGGTAGCGCTTATAGGAAGTTGGATTTTTACATAAAAAAGTTTGATGGTGATGAATATCAGGTTTCTAAATCTCAGTCTTTTCATCTTGCATCCACGGCAATTCCTATTAGATCTGCAAGTCTTTCTGCAGTTCCAATAGCTATACCTTATAATAAAGTAACTTATGAACTGGTCGACCCAAATCAAAAATCTTTAGTATCTATACAGTCCGCAAGTCTTGACCCCGGAAAAATAATAAAGTATTCATTTAGTCTTGCTGGTGGGTCACTCGGCGCTTTGTTTGAAAAAAACACAAATAACCTTATAAACGAAAACCAGAAGTATGCTTTTTCTGAAATAGAATACGTTCCTAAGGATAGATATCAAAATCAAACTGTAATTGCTACTATAATATGTAAGGTTTATGAGTGTGATGATTTGACGGAAAAAGAGGTTGCTCAAGATCAAATTAGTATATATGGGTTGGCGGATGGAACGGACTCTATAACCCCAATATTAAGTAATCAATTTCATGGAATGCCCTGGGATTTAAAAAATGATGATCCTAATTACGTGGGAACTTCTACAGACATAAGTGTTTATCAGGGGGCAACTCAACTTCAAGCCGTTGAAAAACCAATTGGTTCGTCAGAAATATCTAATGGGCAGTTTTATATAAATAGTATAGATAGCGAAAATATCACCGCAGGAAGTAGGGCTATTAGTAATCTAAGTATAAGTGTTGCAGATGCAAGTGGTTTTAATTTTGGTGATAACGGAGAAGTTGGTACTCACGGATTAAATAGAGTTGCTTTGATAAAATTTAATTTAAAAATTAAACCTTTTAGTTTTGTGGAGGGTGATGCCCTGCAAGATATTTCTATCTCTCAATCTTTATCTATTAATGAAAAGGGTAGAAAAGGATCATTTACTTCTTACAGGGGTAGGTGGAGCGCCCAAGGAATTTATTCTGCTGCAGATTATGATGATAATTATAATCCAGACGGAGTTGATAGGGCTGATATTATAGAGCATGGGGGCCAATATTATGTTGCGGTTAGGGATTCTGGCCCAAAAAATGAATGGGATTCTAACGACTGGCTTCCTTTTGGAGCAGAATTTAGTAATGTTGCAACGTCTTTATTGCTAACGGATAGTTCTGTAGTAAAAAATGAAATTATTCTTGGAGAAGCTGGGGACGATAATGCATTTATTGCAACCCGCCCTGACTCCAATGATACCGTATTTTTTAAAGCAGGTATAGTCGGAGGAAAAAACTATTTTTCTTTGGGAGACGGTTTTAAGTCGGGCGAAGATACTCTTGATATTAAGTATGCAAAAATTGAAAGCGCAACATCTATTACATGTTTAGGTGATATACAAGCTTTTAGCTCTTCAGATCGAAGGTTGAAGACAAATATTTCTTTGATTGAAAACGCTTTAGAGAAGATAAAGAAGATTGATGGTGTTGAGTTTGATTGGAAAGAGGGGAAAACTTTATATAAAGGTCATGATATAGGACTTTTGGCTCAACAGGTAAATAAATATTTTCCGGAGATAGTAACAGAAAGACCTGACGGTTTTTTGGCAATAAGATATGAAAAGTTTGTTCCAGTATTACTTTCTGCTATAAACGAACAACAGGGACTCATTAAGTCTTTAAACAAAAGACTGTCGATTTTAGAGAAAAAAATCAAGAATTAATTAATTTCATTAAAATTCTGGCTTGGGACGCAGGAATATTTTCGTAGTCGTTCCAGTTTTTAACTTCGTTATTTTTATATTTATCACTAGCCCACCACTCTCTAAGAATAACTTTAAACTCTTCAAAGTTTGAACAGTTTAATTTTTCTTTCGCTAGGTTTTCGATCATTGATGAGGGAGTTAATCCTGGCGCAGAAGCCGAAGAACTGGGCGCGGGAGAACTAGATTTATCTATTTCGTCATCTCCGACAATATGTACATTTAAAAAGTTTCTTACAGCTCTAACAAAAGCTCTGTTGCAAGCTATTGTCTCGAGGAATTTTGTTGCAAAGCTACTTGTGTTATTGAGGGTTGCGTTAGCCATATCCTGAAAAACTACTGGCCTACCTCCTGTTTCGTAGTTGGGTAAAAAGGATACCTTGCATATCACGGCAACATGGTCTGCTTCGC
>JGI20160J14292_10000558_pt1 | contig 33860 bp, 28 predicted proteins | sample COG_10_FD_14292 | JGI IMG/M metagenome (IMG submission 14292) | reverse complement strand
ACTATGTGTTCTGCTATCGCAGATCCAAATGAGGTTGATGGAAAACTTTCTTCCACAGGAATCACTTTTTTTATAAAGGGAATTTTCATTTCCTTAAAAAACTGTTGTCTTCTGGGAGAACCTGATGCTAAAATAATAGTATATCCTTTTGTATCCATTTTAATCTTTTCCAACACCAATATCTTTAGAACCAATATCAATACGCCACTTTCCTTGGACCCTTAAGACCTGTTCTATTATTTCTCTTACACAACCTTCTCCTCCGTTTTTATGAGATATATATGTAGCAATTGATTTCACGTCTGTTACAGCATCTGAAGGACAACAGCTTAATCCTACTTTTTCCATTACTGGAATATCAGGAACATCATCTCCTACAAATAAAATTGTTTGAGGGTCTATACTATAATTATCTATTAGATCATTATAGGCTTCTATTTTATAGTTAGCTCCCATATAAATATCAAAAACACCTAATTCTTTAAAACGTTTACGAACTCCTTCATTTCTTGCGCCTGAAATAATAACGATTTTATACCCTTGAACTAAGGCACATTTTATTGCATATCCATCTTTAGCATCAAAACTTCTGAGAAGTTCCCCCTCGTTGGTTATTAAAATTTTACCATCTGTTAGCACCCCATCTACATCAAAAATAAATGTTTTGATAAAGGGTAATAAATTTTTATAATTTTTCATTCAAATGATGCTTTTGGATCGCAGTAGTTAAGGTTGTGTAAATCTTTTTTAATACTGGATTTTTAATTAACTCTAGATGTCTTTTCAAGGTGTTTTTATCGTTTCTTATTGCTGGTCCTGATTGTGCTTTTTGAGGTGAAATCTCGTCAATTTTATTAAAGGTTTCTCTAATTAATGGACGTAGTAAATCAAAAGATAGTTCGTTGTCTTCACAAAATAGAAAAGCTTGTGTAAACAAATGATTGATGAAATTATTTACAATTACAGCCGCTAAATGTAATTTTTCTCTTTGTTCAGAATTAATGTCAATTGGCTTTGCTTCAATACTCTTAGTTAATTCATAAATTAATTGTTTATCCGACAATTTGTTTGTTTCTATGCCAAAAGTTACTTCAGAAAAATCAATTTCTTGCTGATCATTAAAACTTTGGATGGGATACCATACACCACGTCTTTTATGACTCTTCATTACGTCCATAGAAATACTTCCAGCAGTATGAATTAACAAAACATCTGTAGGTAGTTTTTTAGATATACTAGATATCACGTCATCAGAAACCGCTAGAATATATAGATCCGCTTTTTCAATCGCATCTAGCGAGTTGGTTAGTGCAATTCCCTCGGGGCTTATTAGATTAGTTTCAGAACGATTATACCATTGAATGAGATCAATAGTTTGATTATTCACAAAAGATTTATACAATTGCTTACCAAGCTTTCCGGCACCAAGTAAAATGACTTTCATAGTTAATGTGTAAAAATACTAAACCTAAATGACGAATTAGAAAGTAATATCTGTTTTATTTTTTCTTCCTTTTATAGGTCGATTTCGTTAATGATAAATATTTATTAAAAGGATACTTTTTTAAATTTAAAATTCATAGGAAGGTTCCCATTACATGCTATATATTTGCATTCTAGGATAATAAATTTTGATGAAAAAACAGTTATTTAAATATCTCTTTTCCACACGATTAACAGCAGTACTTTTCATATTTTATCCAACAGCAATGGCTTTTGGAACTTTTATAGAAAGTTGGTATAGCACTGATACCGCTAAAATATGGATATACAATGCCAGGTGGTTTGAATTGATAATGGTATTTATGGCAATTAATTTTTTCGGAAATATTTTTAAATATCGTTTGCTTCGAAAAGAAAAATGGGCCACATTAATGATTCACTTATCATTTTTATTAATTCTATTAGGAGCATTTGTAACTCGCTATATTGGGTATGAAGGAATGATGCCAATTAGAGAAGGAGCTACAGAAAGTAAATTTCTGACTGAAAAAACGTACTTAACTGTTTATGTTGATGGTGAAATTAACGAGGAGCCTAGAAGAAAAAAATTAGAAACTGATCTGTTACTATCCGAGCATGTTAATAATGACTTTAGTTGGAATAATGATTTTAACGGTCAAGATTTCAGTATCTCTTTTGTGGATTTTATGGAAAATGCTACAGAGGGACTTGTTATTGATGAATCCGGTGAACGTTATCTTAAAATAGTTGAAGCAGGCGATGGAAATCGACATGATCATTATTTGAAAGAGGGAGAGATAGCAAACATCCATAATATTTTATTTACCCTCAATAAGTTTCAGGCGGGTGCAATTAATATCCGTTTAGATGCTGGACTGTATTTTATAACTTCACCATTCGAAGGTGAATATATGAGAATGGCTGATCAATTTAAAGGTACTTTGAAATCAGATTCAGAATCTCCTTTACAACTTCGATCTCTTTATACACTTCCTAATTTTCAATTTGTAATTCCAGAACCAGCGCTTCGCGGCAAATTTGATATTGTTAAAGCTGAAAATCAAAGTGACGCCATACAAAATGCCCTACGTCTAGAAGTTTCCTCTCAGGGAGAGGTGGAATTAGTCACTCTTTTAGGAGGCAAAGGGACTTCAAATGATCCCAAACAAATTACTGTAGGAGGGCTTGATTTTAATTTGAAATTTGGATCCTTGTCTAAAGAACTTCCTTTTGCAATTAAATTGAATGATTTTATTGCAGAAAAATATCCTGGTACTGAAAAGAGTTATTCTTCTTTTATGAGTAAAGTGACCGTGGTGGATAAATCCCCTTTTGATTATGAGGTGTTTATGAATCATGTCTTAGACCACAAAGGCTATCGTTTTTTTCAAGCCTCATTTAATCCAGATGAAAAAGGAACTATTCTTTCTGTAAATCATGACCAATGGGGTACTTGGATTACTTATACAGGCTATATGTTGCTCTATTTAAGTATGATCGGAATATTTTTTATTGGTAAAACTCGTTTTAAAGACTTGTCAAATTCTTTAGATAAAATTAATTTAAAGAAAAAAGCATTAACAGCTTTAGTTCTTGTATTTGGATTGACGTTTACTTCTCTTAAAGCTCAAGATCATTCTAATAAACAAAAAAGTGCAATTGACTTTGATTCTATTATTCAAGCGGATGCATTTTCATTAGAACATGCCGAAAAATTTGGAGAGCTAATTATTCAAGATTCTGGTGGACGAATGAAACCTGCCAATACTTTTTCATCGGAATTATTAAGAAAAGTAAGTAAAAGCGACACTTATAAGGGGTTGAATTCTGATCAGGTACTTTTATCTATCATGAATAATCCTGCTGTATGGTATAATGTACCATTGATTTATTTAAAGCGTGGGAACGATAGCATTCGAAAACTTGTTGGTATTCAATTAAAAGAGTCAATTTTCAGAAAAACGGCAGAATACGCTCCCTTGCTTTCTTTTTTTGACAACAAAGGCAATTATAAATTAGCAGGCCCTCTTGAGGAAGCCTATCGAGAGTCTGTTCCTAATCAATTTCAAAAAGACTTTATTGAGTTAGATCGTCGTGTAAATCTTTTGTATTCTGCTTTAGAAGGAAAAGTGATGCGGATCTTCCCTATTCCCAATAATAAAAACAACAAATGGGTTTCTTTTCCGGAATTAAAAGAGGCAAATTTCACTGGAAAGGACTCTCTTTATGTACAAAACATTTTACCTTTATATTTCCAGTCTTTGCGTTTAGCTCAGCAAGATAATGATTACACTCAAGCAGAAAGTTTATTAGAAAGTATCTACGGTTTTCAAAAAAAATTCGGAAGTGATATACTCCCATCTGAGGATCGTGTTAAAGCAGAAATTAGCTACAACAAATACGATATATTTAAAAAATTGTACAGTTGGTACATTTATGCAGGAACTCTCTTTTTTGTTCTTTTATTAATTCAGATTTTTAAATCAAATAAAATTATTTCTATCACAGTAAATGCCTTTAAAATTTTAATGGTATTACTTTTTGTCTTACATACAGGGGGATTAATATCCCGATGGTATATATCAGGTCATGCCCCTTGGAGTGATGCCTATGAGTCCATGATTTACGTTGCTTGGGCAACCCAATTTTTCGGATTAGCTTTTGGGAGAAAGTCAACACTCACTATGGCTTCTACAGCATTTGTAGCAGGAATGATATTAATGATTGCGCATTGGAATTGGATGGATCCAGCAATTGCTAATTTAGTGCCTGTGTTGGACAGTTATTGGTTAATGATTCACGTAGCAGTAATTGTGGGAAGTTACGGCCCCTTTGCATTGGGAATGATCATTGGAGGGGTGTCATTACTTTTAATGTTGGTAGCTACAAAAAAGAATAAAGAAAAAATAAAACTTCAAATCAAGGAACTTACCATTATAAATGAACTTGCTTTAACTGTTGGATTAATAATGCTGACCATTGGAAATTTTCTTGGTGGAATGTGGGCAAATGAAAGTTGGGGTCGATATTGGGGCTGGGATCCTAAAGAGACATGGGCATTAATTAGTATTATGGTTTATGCTTTTGTGATTCATATGCGACTGGTTCCAGGTTTGCGTGGAGCATGGATTTTTAATCTCATGAGTGTGGTTGCTTTTGCCAGTATATTAATGACTTATTTTGGAGTTAATTTTTATTTAGTAGGTCTCCATTCCTATGCGAGTGGTGATAAAATTATAACACCTAGTTTTATTTATTATGCTATTGTGATTGTATCTATTCTAGGAATAGCTTCTTATTTTAAATCCAAAATACTTTATGGAAAAAGCGACGCATAGTTTTTGATAATATTTGCAAAAATAAAAATATGAAATTATATTTTGCTCCTCTTTTTCTTCTTTTACTTATTTTAAATTGCACAAAAAATACAGAAGTAATTCCAGAAGATGAGGCTCAGCTAAATAAACAAAAGTGGAAAAAGCAAGGAATCACAGATTATGAGTTTACCTCACAAATCTCATGCTTCTGCCAGACAGACTATACTCTTCCCAAGGCTATAGTTGTGAAAAATAATCAAATCCAATCCGTTAATGGTATTGCTTATGCTGATTTAGAGTATGAAATTCACATGACATTTGATGAATTCTTTGATTACATTGAAGATCGTCAAAATCAAAATCCAATAAAAGAAAATTTAGAATTTGATTCTATTTATGGTTTCCCTAGCTATATTTATTTTGATATCAGTGAAATGATTGCGGATGATGAAATTGGCTATACCATTACTAATTTCATACCCACTAAATAAAACTTTACTTTTATATAATGTGTATTTCAACTGTGTTCATTTTAACGAAATGAATTGAGTCTGTTGAACAGTTATATTACTTAAAATTTAATATGTTAGCGAATGAAAAAAAAATGGTGGATATATTCAATTAGTGGGCTTTTGCTCCTTGGATTTGGACTTTCTTTATTAGGTGAGGCAATTATTTACAAGTTTCAAGATGATTTTAATTGGTTTTATTGGGGTACGGCAGCTCTCGTTGTGTTTAATAGTGGAGTTGCGCTAGTAGGGGATGCTATAGTGCTAAAATGTAAAATGACTGATAAAAAACCTATCTAAAAGATGCTATGAATTCTTCTTCATCGCTTCCTTTACTAATTTCTAAAAAGGATTTCTCAATAACTTGATCTACTTTGTCAACAGCAAATCCAAGACCAATTATTAGACGTTTTAAAAGATTTTTTTCAGCATCATCAGCTATGTTATCTGCAAAAACCATTCGAGACAAATCGTACAATCTTTCTAAACGACTTTGTTCANTTGTTGGAGGATTAATAGGGTATGAATCAATATTTGCTTTGATTTTTATAACCTCACTATCTTCAATTTCTAAATTGACTGCGGTTCTATTNATAAAGGATTCTTCTTCNTTTGAAATTATACCATCTGCTTGNGCTATTCTTATTATTGCAGCAAAATGATCTCTGTTACGGGATTTAAATCCTGGAGTATATAANTCTGAAAATGACATTTAAATATATTTTTATCAAATATAAAAAATGGAATTGGCAAAGGGTTTTAATTTTGATTGTATTTTTAACTTCTAGTAAATTTNTCATGAAATCAATTAAAATTTTAAAAAATAGATCAGATATTGGAGCTGGAACACGTGGATCTGACATGGGTATTGANGCGCTAGAAATTGCAGCTATAAATATGAAGCATGATTTTTTTAATCTTCATCCTTTCATTGATATTCCTACTCATAATGAAACAGTTTATAATAAAGTTAAAAATACTACAGCAAAACGAATCAAATTTGTTAAAGCTCAATGCGAACGACTAAAGGTAGAGACAAAAAAAACCCTCGAACAAGGTGTATTCCCTTTGATTTTATCAGGTGATCATTCATCTGCTTTAGGATCATTGGCAGGAATTAAAAGTGCAAACCCAGATAAAACTCTGGGAGTAATTTGGATTGATGCCCATGCTGATTTACACACTCCTTATAGTTCTCCCTCAGGCAATGTCCATGGAATGCCACTTGCAGCCGCGTTAGCACATGATAATATTAATCAAAAAATCAATCACGTAAGCCTTGAAACTATATCCGATTGGAATCAAATGAAAGAGATGGGATCTGTTTCTCCCATTTTAAAGCCAGAGAATTTGATTTATTTTGGTGTCCGAGATACTGAATCTCAGGAAGATGACATCATAGAAAGTTGTAAAATAAAAAACTACAGAGTTCATGAAATGCGTAATCGAGGTTTTGATGTTTGTATTCAAGAATGTTTAACAAAATTAACTGAAGTGGATATGATTTATATCACTTTCGATGTGGATGCTTTAGATTGTGATTTGGTTTCTTACGGTACTGGAACACCTGTTTCCAATGGATTTGATATTGATGAGGTTGTAAGGATTATTAAAGGAATAAAATCTAGTGAAAAAGTTGTTGCACTGGAAGTTTGTGAAATTAATCCTTTATTGGATAATAAAGGCAACCGCATGGCTGAGGCTGCCTTTGAAGTGATAGATTCAATTTTTTAATTGATCTCAACACAGAATCCCACAGAGATTTTCTCTATTCTTACTTTGAGACAAGACTCTTTAAGTAAGAATATTGATTTTTCTCTGCGACAGTACCAGATTTACTTCTCTTTTTGGCAATTCGATGGATTTCCTTTTTAAATGCTTCAAGGCTCGTCTTTATTATTGGATTTAAGTCTTTTTCTTCAGAAAGTTCAAGGATTTGTTCAACATATCGAATTTGAAGTGTTTTAAAGGAGTCATCTGTAGAGGCAGGCTTAATTATGAATTGTAAAAAAAAATGATCTAAAATTCCGTCAGGGTGAAAGCCCTTACCAACAAGTGTGGAATGAGAGGATAAAATTCGGTTTAAATTCTTAACACTTAGAATTCTATTTAATGCGCTGAGTTGTAAGTTTTGAAGAAGTTTTAGCACTCCTTCGTTTTTAATCTTTGAAATCAATGGCTTTTGCATTAACCAATCTTGGGTTTTCCATAAATGTGTATTTAAAAAGTTTAAGGCTTGTATTTGAGCTTGTTGATCTAAATTTTTAAAAGGAATATTATCCTGTCCTTTGTGCATAAGTGTTTCATTTACTCCTCCAATCATTCGGATGACATGGTAAATATATCTTCGATAAACACCAATCATTTCATTATATAGTTCATTTAGATCATTGTAAGATTGACCTTTGGCAGTAGTCCATTTTTCTAGATTTTTAGCAACTATTTTTAAATTTTTTAATCCGTACTCGCTTGCTTTTATGGGATCATCTCCAATGTTTTCAGTTTGGGTATTAGGATCATTTCCACCGGAACCAAACATATAGATGGGATTCATACTATTTTGATCGACCATCTCATTTAAAAGTATTTTTTCACTTTCTGGTGTTTGATTAGAAAAGTAACGATAGCCCCATTCAATTGCATAATCATCGTAAGGACCCAATTGACGTACAAAACGAATGTTTTTATCACCAGGTTGCGCAATATAATTAAACCTAGCATAATCCATTATGGTAGTGGCAATTCCCATTTTTTGTGTAAAACTACCTGAACGAAGAGAGTCTACGGGATAAGCTGAACTCGCTTTCATATTATGAGGCAATCCTAGGGCATGTCCTACCTCATGAGAAATTACCCGACGCATCATTTCACCAATTTCTTCTTCGGGCGTATCTAAACTTCTTGCTTTTGGATTCGCAGCCCCTGTTTCTAATAAATAACGATTGCGATAGGAACGTAAATGATTATGATACCATATAATATCACTTTCAATAATCTCTCCACTTCTAGGATCTGAAACACTTGGTCCAGTTGCATTACGTGTGGTGGTTGCAACATATCTAATAGTTGAATAACGAATGTCTTCAGGACTAAATTCAGGATCTTCTTCTTTAGAGGGAGAGTCTTTAGCAATAATTGCATTTTTAAAACCTGCTTTCTCAAAAACAGTATTCCAATCTTCAATTCCTAGTTTAAAATAAGAACGCCATTTTAAGGGAGTTGCGGGATCTAAATAATATATTATGGGCTTAATAGGCTCAACTAATTCTCCTCTATTATAAGCTTCCACATCAGAAGGTTCAAGGCGCCATCTTCGAATGATTTTAATGTCATCAGATTTTAATGCATTAGAGCTATAATTGTATTTTTTTAAACTGAACCAGCCTACTCTTTCATCTGTGTATCTAACAGGCATTGGAGTTTCTGGTAATGCAATAATTGAATGGTTTATTTGAAAACTTAGAGTACTTGCAGAATTATTTCTTGGTGGACTAGAAGTATTAAAGGTTAGCGTATGTCTTATCTCAGTGTTTTTAGGGAAACTCTTAACGGTATCAATGTAACTTCTTTTGCTATCTGGATTTCCGATACCGTATTCTTTTTTCAAGCCTTTCCTAATAATATTGAAGCCTGGAGAATCATTATTAAAATAATTGCTAACATCAATTAAATGAATATTTTCTTCATTATTTTTAATATCAAAAGCAGCTAAAATAGGAGGGAAGTTATTAAGATCAACACTTAATGATATTGGATCTTTTGCACTTGCAATATTCACGAAACTTTTCTGAGTTAATAATATTTTTGTTCCTTTTTTCTTGAAATTGATTAACTGTTGACTTGTTTTAGATCCAGCATTCAAATAAGCTTGATAATTAGAGGGGAGTTGAACAAAACGGCTCACCATCAGTAAATCTTTTTCCAAAAGTGAGTCTGAGAGTTCGAAAAAAACTTTATCATTTTCATAATAGGAAGTAATTAATCCAGATTGTTTTTGCATTTTTTTAGTTAAAGAATCAATGGACTTTAGCCCATTTTTATTTTTCGGTTTTTGAGCTAAAACAAAGGGACCAAAGTAAAGGAATGAGATAAATAATAATATTTTAAAGTATTTCATTTTTTGCTTTTAAAGTCATAAAATACTAATATCTGAAAAAAAGATTAGTTTGATTAAAAGATTAATAAAATAAAAGGTTAAATGGTTTTTTTTATAAAATTCACTACTTTTAATAAATCACCATAAACTATTTGTCTTTGTAATAAAGCTTTTTTAATTAAACTTAATTTAAGATGAAAAATAAAGTATTCTTTTTGTTATATGGATCATTTTTATGCTTCTTGTTTTTAATTCCTTTTCATGAAATTGAGGCTCAACGTAAACGTAAAAATATAAAAGTGGAAACCAAAGAGGTTTCTTTGGATGCATTTAAATTTAGAAATGTAGGTCCTGCTTTTTTATCTGGACGAATCGCCGATATTGTCACCCATCCAGACAACGATAATGTTTGGTATGTTGCAGTAGGTTCTGGAGGTGTTTGGAAAACTGAAAATGCAGGTACCACTTGGTCTCCTATTTTTGACGATCAATCGACTTATTCTACTGGGTGTATTACCCTAGATCCAAGCAACCCCTCTACCGTTTGGGTTGGTTCTGGAGAAAATGTTGGAGGTAGACATGTTGCTTATGGAGATGGTATTTTTAAAAGTACTGACGACGGAAAAAGTTGGAAAAACATGGGGCTTAAAAACTCTGAACATATTTCAGAAATTATTGTACATCCCACAAATTCAGATGTTGTTTGGGTAGCAGCTCAAGGTCCTCTTTGGAGTAAAGGTGGAGAGCGTGGATTATTTAAAACCTTAAATGGAGGAATCACTTGGAAACAGGTCCTAGGGAATAAAGAATGGACTGGGGTAACAGATATTATGTTAGATCCAAGAGATCCTAATGTGATTTATGCCGCTACTTGGGATCGACACAGAACCGTTGCAGCACTTATGGGTGGTGGTCCCGGAACTGCAATTTATCGATCTGATAATGGGGGTGATTCATGGAATATACTGAGTGTTGGATTGCCTAATAATCCAGACTCAAATAATGATGGTATTGTGAATAATGATGATTCTCCTATAATAAATATGGGAAAAATTGGATTAGCAATTTCACCACAACAACCAGATGTTATTTATGCAGCAATAGAATTAGAAAGAACACAAGGTGGAGTTTATCGATCTTCAAATAGAGGTGAGTCTTGGACAAAAATGTCTAATACTGTTTCTGGTGGGACAGGGCCACATTATTATCAGGAACTCTATGCTAGTCCACACGAATTTGATCGATTATACTTAATGAATGTTCGCGTTTTAACTTCTGGAGATGGGGGAAAAACTTTTAATCAATTACCAGAACGCGATAAGCACTCAGATAACCATGCAATTGTTTTTAAAGACGACGATCCAAATTACATTATGTTAGGAACGGATGCTGGAATTTATGAAAGCTTTGACAATGCTAAAACATGGCGTTATATTAAAAATCTACCATTAACTCAGTTTTATAAAGTAGCAGTTAATAATGCGGAACCTTTTTATCATATTTTTGGAGGAACACAGGATAACGGATCTGCTGGAGGTCCATCTGCTAGCGATGAGCGTGAAGGCATAGCAAATAAACACTGGTATAAAACTTTATTTGCTGATGGACATCAGTCTGCAACCGATCCAGTATATAATAATATTGTCTATGCAGAAACTCAGCAAGGAGGTTTGCATCGTGTAGATCTAACTACAGGGGAGCAGGTGTCTATTCAGCCACAAGCCTCTTTTGGTGAACCGCACGAGCGTTTTAATTGGGACGCACCCATTTTGGTTAGTCCCCATAATCCTTCTCGTTTATATTTTGCATCGTATAGAGTGTGGAAGTCTGAAAGCCGTGGTGACGACTGGATCGCTATTTCTGGTGATTTAACAAGAAATGAAGATCGAATTACACTTCCTATTATGGGGCGTCAACAAAGTTGGGATAATGCTTGGGACGTTGGAGCTATGTCAAACTACAATACAATTACTTCATTAGCAGAATCACCAGTTCAAGAAGGACTTTTATATGCTGGAACAGATGATGGATTTATACAAGTTTCTGAAAATGGTGGGGATTCATGGCGTTCAATTTCTGTAACAAAACTAGGAGTACCTACTCGTTCTTTTGTGAATGATATTAAAGCTGATTTATTTGATGCAAACACTGTATACGTTGCACTTGATAATCATAAAGAAGGTGATTTTAGACCATTTTTATTTAAAAGTACAGATAAAGGAATGACTTGGAAATCCATTTCAAACAACATTCCAAAGCGAACATTGGTATGGAGAATGGTACAAGATCCTGTTAAAAAGAATTTACTTTTTGCAGCCACTGAATATGGAATTTATACCTCACTAAATGGTGGAGAGGCTTGGCAAAAACTTCCAGGCACTCCAACAATTTCATTTCGTGATTTAACCATTCAAAAACGAGAAAATGACCTGGTAGCTGCTTCTTTTGGAAGAGGCTTTTACGTGTTAGATGATTATTCTGCCTTACGTGATTTTACCGAAGAAAATTTAGCTAAAAAAGCAAAACTATTTTCTCCAAGACCTGCTAAGTGGTTTGTTCCTCGCAGTAAAGTTGGGAATACAGGTGCAGATTATTATTTTGCTAAAAATCCTGAGTTTGGGGCTGTATTTACTTACCATCTTTCTGAGGATTATAAAACCAAAAAGCAATTAAGAAAAACAGCTGAAAAGAAGCTTAAAAATACAAATATTCGTTTTCCAGGATGGGATGCTCTAGATTCTGAAGCTTCTGAAAAATCAGCTCAGATTATTTTAACCATTCACGATACTGATGGAAACGTTATTCAAAAAGTAAATCAGAAGGCATCAAAAGGAAGTCACCGAATTTCTTGGAACTTATCCCATTTTAATCCTTTTGCAATTTCAAGTGATGGAAATACTAGAAGAAGTTATAGAAGAGGAGGAACGATGGCTACTCCTGGAACTTATTCTGCCTCACTTCATCTAGAAAAAAATGGAATCGTATCTCCACTAGATGGTCCTATCACTTTTGAAGTTACCCCTATTTATGAGGGAGTATTAAAAGGAACTAGTTATCAAGATTTCAATACTTTCCGGGTTTCTTTAGTTGAATTGTTACGAGAGATTAATAGTGTTCAAGACTTGCTGAATTCAAGTACAAGAAAACATAAAGCCATGACTATAGCTTTATCTCGATCAAATATAACGCCTGGTGAAATAGAGGGTCAGTTAGTTGATTTAAAAAATGCTATTGATGCAATTGAAAAAATGCTTAATGGAAGTAACTCAAGAAGTGCTATTGGAGAACGTAATCCTGCAGGCATGCAAAACTATCTCTCTAATGCAATGAATGGTATGAGAAATAGTTATGGACCTACAGGAGTTCATAGAAAAAGTTATGAAACTGCAAAAGAGATTCTTGTTACAATAAAAGCGAAGGTGAAAGCAGTTTATGCTTCTATCTTGCCAATTGAGATTGCCTTAATAGCAGCTGGAGCACCTCATATAAACGGACAAGGAATTGACTAGTTAATATGATTTAGATTATTAAAAGACTGTTCTAATGGGCAGTCTTTTTTATTTAAAAAATCTAATTAATAGGAGTTTGAGGGGACAATTCAAAACATACTAAACCAAAATATTGTGTGGCAGCAAGTAAATGATCAAAAATATCAGCTGATATATGTTCGTAATTTTTCCAATTTTTATCAGAACAAAAAGCATAAACTTCTAATGGAATACCTTGAGAAGTTGGGGAAAGCTGTCGACACATAATAGTCATATTTGAATTTACCATTGGGTGTTCTTCCAAGTATACTTCTGCATAGTTTCTAAATAGCCCTAAATTAGTCAAGTTTCTACCATTAATTAGCATTGACTTATCAATGTTTTTTTTCTTGTTATGAGATTCAATCTCAGTTTTTCTAGACTGTAAAAAAGGTTTAATACGTTCAATTTTTTCTAAATCCTTCAAAGCTTTATCCTCCATAAAGTGAATACTGTCAATTTTTATTAATAGGGATCGCTTGATTCTTCTTCCTTGCGATTCACTCATACCACGCCAATTAATAAAAGAATCTGAAATGAGTTTATAAGTGGGTATCGAAGTAATCGTATTGTCAAAGTTTTGAATTTGAACCGAAGAAAGACTAATGGAAATTACATCTCCATCTGCATTATTATTTGGCATACTAATCCAATCGCCAATTCGAACAGTATCATTTACTGTAATTTGAACACTAGCGACAAACCCAAGAATAGTATCTTTAAATACAAAAAGGAGTACAGCAGATAAAGCTCCAAGAGTTGTTAAAAATGTGCCAATATCCTTTCCTGTTAATACAGATAAAATCAGTATAATTCCTATGAACCACAGAAAAATCATAAATACCTGAATGTAGCTATCTATAGGCTTATCTTTAAAGGAGGGGTATAGTTTTATGTAATCCTTCAAAGTATTAAGTACAGCCATTATCAAATTAATTACTGCTACAATGGTAAGTGCTTCTAATATATTCTTTAATATAGAGGATCCTGCGGGGTAGTTTGAAATTACTTCTGGTAAAAATTCATATAAAAATAAAATCGGTAAAAAATGTGATATACGTTTAGCCGTTTTATTCTTCAATAATAAATCATCAAAACTAGATTTTGTTTTTTTAGCGAGTTTGCTAAAAATTTGTAGAATAATTTTCCTAGTAAACCAGTATATCAAATAACTGATTGTAAGGAGAAATAAAATAATTAATGCTCTGCCTAAAAATTGAGCCCAGAAATTGTTTAATCCTTTATCCGAAAGAAACGTTACAAAACGCATTACAAGATCCATCATGTTAAAATTTATTAAAGAATACAAAATTAAACAATTATGTTCTTCTTACAAGTGGCATAATAGATCCAAATTTTTATACTTTTTTAATGGATTACTATAATCTCTTTATTTATAAGTCTCAAGAAGTATTTTCGCTTGTGTTTCGATAGCAATAGACAATGAAATGTAATCTTCTTTTTGGGTTAACGGATTCATTAATACGGTTCTTAGATATCTTTTTCCTTTAATTTCACATGATGTGATATAAAAATCACCTGCATTAATCAATTGATAGCGAAGCTCAAGTTGTTGTTTGTTTGTCAGTAAATCAGGGCGATATTGAAAACAAAGGATATTAGATTCTGGTTCATAAGGACAATAAAACTCTTTATGATTGTTTAAATAATGATATAAGTCTCTTGCTTGTTGGAAGCTATTTTGAATAAAGTTCCCTATTGCTTTTTCTCCTTCTAAAGCAAAACTCCAATAGAGCTTCATTCCTAGAGCAGATTTAGTGCATTCAATCGTATAGGGCATTGAGTCCATTCCAATGACATCTTCATCATGGAATACATAACTTCCTTTTTGCTGAAAGGCGTTTATTTGAGAAATAACGTTTTTGTAGAGAACAGCGGTGCAAAGCGCAGGAACTCGCATCATTTTGTGAGCATCCCATATTAATGAATCTGCACGTTCTATTCCTTTTACATTATGTTTGTCTTTTTTAGACAACAAAGCAGCAGCTCCATGAGCTCCATCTACATGAAACCAGAGAGCATGTTTTTCACAAAAATCAGCAACATCTTCCAATTTGTCAAAAAGACCAGTAGAGGTTGCGCAGGCATTTGCAACTACTGCCATTATTCGTTTCCCTGCGTTTAATTGTTGAGTATAAACTTTTTCAAGATTTTCTATTATAAGTACTTCATTTTCATCAACAGAAACAGGAATAAATGCATTCTTACCCATTCCCATTATTGATAGTGCTCTAGCAATTGAGTAATGTGCCGTACTTGGACCTATTACAACTAAATCTTTTGGAGAGCCATTTGTCCATGCTTCAGGAGAAATTGCAGCTCTAGCAGCTGATAGTGCAGTCAGATTTGCAATAGAACCTCCATGTGTTAAAACACCGCTTCCATTATTTTTATTTAATTTAAAATCATAAAGATTTTTGCCTTTAAACCAGCCTAAATGTTGTAACATCCAATTTATCATAAATCCTTCTAATGTTGCTCCAGCTGGACCCATTTCATATAATGAACTAGGGTTGTTAACGGTACCATGAATCCAATCAGGAATACCTGAAAGATCTTGAGGAACAGCTACCTGATGACCCATATATTTCGGATTACGCAAATGATTAGTATTGTCTAAATAGATAGAAATAAATTTTTTTAATGCAGCAGTTGTTTTAAAACCATTTCTAAAATAGTATTCTGCTTGGAGTGCCTCTGCAATGCTTTTAGGACTTCTTTGTTTCAGAACAGAGGTTTTTCCTTCACGGCTTTTCTCTATATAATTTTCCAGGAGTGCACTTATTTCAAAATTCACCTCTTTAAAAGGCACTGTGTTTTCATCTTTTTGGTAATTCATCGATTTTTTTCAATGCCTAAAAATAATCAAATTTGTTTCTTTTTAAGATGATTATTTATTAAATACTATATAGACTAGGGAGCCAAAGCGTAAGTGCTGGGAAAAGAGTAATGAGTATTAAGGAAAATATCATGGCAATAAATAAAGGGAGTAATGGCTTTATAACCTTTTCGATACTTGTTTTTGCAAGTCCAATCCCAACAAATAGGACTGATCCTACTGGAGGAGTACATAAGCCAATGCATAAATTCAAGACCATTATAATTCCAAATTGAATAGGATTTATACCAATAGAAGTAACAATAGGTAAGAAAATTGGAGTAAAAATCAATACCGCAGGAGTCATGTCCATGAATATTCCAACAAAGAGCAACAAAAGATTAACAATCAATAAAATGATAATCTTATTATCACTCAGGCTCAATAAAAATTCACTTAAATTTTGAGGTATATTTTCAAAGGACATAATCCAAGACATACTCATTGAGGCCGCAATTAGAAGCATTATAACCGCACTAGTTTTAGATGCCTCCATGAGAATATTAGGAATATTTTTCAATTTAATTTCTTTATAAACCATTCCTAGAATTAAAGTGTATATAACTGCTATTGCTGATGCTTCTGTAGCGGTAAAGATTCCAGAAACAATACCTCCAATAACTATAAAAAGTAGAAATAAACTAGGAATTGCAACAATAAATGTTTTAAATATGTTGTTTAAGGAACTTTTTTTAGAAGTGGAGTATCCTTTCTTTTTTGCCCAAATAGAGGCAACAATCATTAAAAATAGTCCTGTTAGAATTCCAGGAATATATCCTGCTAAAAATAAGGCGGCAATTGAAACGCCTCCACTGGCAAGTGAATATACAATTAACACATTACTGGGTGGGATAACCAATCCAATTGTAGAGGATGTAATATTAACAGCTGCACCATATTCTTTATCATAACCTTCTTTTTCCATTTCAGGACCTAGAATAGATCCCATTGCTGATGCAGATGCCATAGCTGACCCTGCAATAGCACCCATTAGCATTGCTGACATTATATTAATTAATGCTAATCCACCACCAGGTAAAGCTCCAACAATAGTTTTAGCAAAACCTATTAGACGACTTGCAATACCCCCGTGTGTCATTAGCTGTCCAGAAAGAATAAAAAACGGAATAGCTAAAAGCGTAAAACTGTCTAAACCTGTAGCCATCCGCTGTGCAATAGTTGTTGCAGCAGGGATAAATGGAAGAGAAATAATAATAGTTAGTAGTGATGAAATAGCAATGCTCCATGCCACTGGAGTACCAATAGAAATAAAAATAATAAAACTTAAAATAAGAACAATTACAGGCAGATTTTCCATATTTAATTACTTAGGTATTTCTGTTATTTTATAAAATATAATTAAGATTCCACTGATAGGAAGGATACTATAAACTAATGCCAAAGGTATTTTTAGTGATGGTGAATATTGTTGTAAAATTAGGGTTATGTAGACCAAACGACCGCCACCTATAACTAGCGCTATAATCGCAAAACAAATTATACTTAATGTTATAAACAGAGTAAGTATTTTACGATTTTGTACACTTATTTTTTTTATAAAAAAATCAATAGAGACATGTTCGTTTTTTCCAGTAACGTAAGCAGCTCCTAAGATGCCAAGCCAAATCATAAGATAACGAGATAATTCATCAGTAAATGAACTCGGATTTTCACTAAAATAACGTGTAATGACTTGCCAAATTACATTGATAACCATTAACCCAAATATTGTTATAAGAAGTTTTTCAATAACTCGATCGAGGTATGTTTTAATTTTTTTCATTTTGAATACAATCAATTAATTGGTTCATTTCAAAATTTTTTCGAAAAGAATTATACATAGAGTAAGTAGCTTCTTTAAATTTTTTTTTCTCAGGATAACTAACTTGAACTCCAGCTTTAATTACAGCATCTAATGATTCTTTTTCTGATTGAATCCATAATTTTCGTTGGTAGGGAATAGAAAAATTAATTGCTTTTTGAAGCCATTCTTTTTCTTGAGTATTAAGTCGTTTCCATGTGTGGGTACTTATCACTAAAAAATCAGGAATCATAGTGTGTTCATCAATCACATAATATTTACAAACTTCGTAATGTCTAGATAAGTAAAAGCTTGGAGGATTATTTTCAGCTCCATCCACGACACCTTGTTGAATTGATGTATATAACTCTCCCCATGAAATTGGTGTAGGGGAAGCACCTAATTGTTTTACCATCTCTATAGCTGAAGCACTTTCCTGAACTCTTATTTTTAGTCCTATTAAATCTTCGGGCTTAGTGATTAGTTTTTCCCGAGTATAAAAACTTCTACTACCTGAATCATAATACCCCATTCCTTTTAGCCAATATTCCTTACCTTCATCTAGCAATTCTTTACCGATCGCTCCATCAAGAACTCTAAATAAGTGTTCTTTACTTTCAAATAAGAATGGAAGTCCAAAAACTCTAGTTTTTGGAGCAAAATTTTCCATTACAGCACCTGAAACTTTAGTCATGTCTAGGCTTCCAATCTGTAATAATTCTAAACACTCACGTTCACTTCCTAGTTGCTGATTTGGATAAATTTGAATACGCATATTCCCTTTTGATACGGTATTTATGTATTCATCTGCCTTGAGCATAGCCTGATGTACAGAGTGTTTAACATCAAGACCGTGTGCTAATTTAATAACTCTTATTGTTTTTGATTTAGTGCAACCAAAAAGAGAAAATATTACTAAAATAAATAGGTGACCTATCGTCTTTAATGAATGCATTTTTTAGAAATCAAAATAGTTTTTAGCATTATTATAACAGATATCAGAAATTATTTTACCAACCCATGATAGATCATTTGGTAGTCGTCCCTTTTCAATATCTTCACCAAATAAGTTGCAAACTAATCTTCTGAAATATTCATGTCTTGGAAATGAAAGAAAACTTCTTGAGTCAGTTAACATTCCCACAAAACAACTAATAAGTCCTATGTTAGATAATGTGTTTAACTGATTGGTCATTCCTTCTAATTGATCCATAAACCACCAACCAGATCCCCATTGAACTTTTCCTTTTTCACTTCCATCATTAAAATTACCAATTAAGGTCGCCATTATAGCATTATCTGAGGGATTTAGGTTGTATAAGATGGTTTTGGTTAACTCATTGTTTTGATCTAAACAATCTAAAAATTTTGATAAATTTTGTGCAATGGGGTAATTTCCAATAGAGTCCCAACCAGTATCAGGTCCTAATAGTTTAAATTTTCTGGTATTGTTGTTGCGCATTGCTCCCAAGTGAAACTGTTGTACCCATCCTTTTCTGTGGTAAAGTTTCCCGAGAAAAATCATTAAAGATGTTTGATATTGATTTTTTTCTTTTTCTGAAAGATTATTACCCAGCCTTCTTTTTTCAAAAATTGTTTCTATAGTTTTTTCTGAGGTTATTTCAAAAGGAATGAAGGTGAGGCCGTGGTCTGAAATCCTACAACCATTTTCGTGAAAATATTCTACTAGATTAATTAACGCATCTTTTAATTTTTTATAGCTTTTTATTTCACTATTAGTCCGCGCTTCTAATGAATTAATATAAGTATTATATGTATTGCTTTCAATCATAATAGCCTTATCAGGACGAAATGAAGTGCTTACTTTTGTTTTAAAACTTGATTTTTTTAGTTGTTGGTGGTAATTAAGATTCTCAATAGGATCCTCAGTTGTGCAAATTAATTCAACATTCATTTTTTCTAATAAATTCTGTGTTCTAAAGTCTTTGGTTTTTACCAGAGCAGTAGTTTCTTGGTAAATATTTATTCCATTTTTATCTGAAAGTAATTCATTACAATTAAAATATCGAAGTAGTTCCAAATGGGACCAATGATAAATTGGATTTCGGACTGTAAAAGGCATTGCTTTTGCCCATTCTAAAAACTTTTCCTGATCACTTGCAGAACCGGTAATATACTTCTCTTCAACTCCAAGTGTTCGTAAAGCTCTCCATTTATAATGATCTCCATCAATCCATAGTTTTGTAATATTTTCAAATTGAGTATTTTCTGCTATTGCTTTTGGAGAAAGATGACAATGATAATCTATAATAGGAAGGTGTGCAGCAAAATCATGGTAAAGTTTTTTCGCTGTTTCAGATTCAAGTAAAAAATCATTGGTAATAAAATTTTGCATCGAAATTTAAGTGTCTACAGGATTATTTTAATTACTATTCAATAAGCATCATTTGTTTTGTGAGTTGTTTAGCCAAATTCTAAACTTTAGGCTCCCAGCCCTTAGCATATTCTCTCTTCCATTGTTGCATTATTTTTTTATTATTCAAAACTTTAGCAGTTGTTTGATCAATTTTTAATGTTTCCCCAGCATCTTGTGCCATGTTTCCCAAATGACAAAGCATGGTTGAAATACTAGCATCTTTTATTTCTGCATTTAAAGATTTTCCTTCTCTAATTGCTTCAAAAAAGTTTTTTACATGGTTAACATCTAAATCTCCTTGACCCATTGTATCAGTAGTAGCATTTACGGATTTTTCAAATTCTGATTTTAATAGGTTTCCTTGTAAATCATACAGTTTATAAAAGTTTCTGTCCAATTGAATGCTTCCTTTGCTTCCATAGATGGTGACCCCTCGACCCGGTTGTTCAGGTTTAATTAATCCTCTGCTATGACCGGTCCAAGTAATAAATTTATTTTTAGGGTATTTAAAAGTAACCTGTTGGTTGTCTGCAAATTCCCAATCATCATTATAGGTGTATTTTCCTCCAAAAGAAGTAACACTTTCCGGAAGACCAACATCAAGTGCCCATCGACAAATATCCACCTCATGTGTTCCGTTGTTATGCATTTCACCTGTTCCCCATTTTCTAAACCAATGCCAATTATAAGGATGAATATTATCCTTATATATTTGTCTTGGAGCAGGTCCTTGCCATAAATCCCAATCTAATGTTCTAGGAACAGATATTTCTTTTCCAACACCAATTGAACCCCTGTTGTTTGAGTAATATGCTTCACCTTTATATGTTTTACCAATAATACCTTCTTTAATATCTTGCATTGCCAGTATAGAAGTTCTAGCAGAGCGTTGTTGGTTTCCCATTTGTACCTTAAGCCCATATTTTTTTTGTGCGGTTACTAATAAATCATTTTCATGTGGGTTATGACTACAAGGTTTTTCAATATAAACATGCTTTCCTGCTTTTAATGCTAAAATTGCCATGGGTGCATGCCAGTGTTCAGGAGTTGCAATAAATACTGCATCTATTTTTTTATCTTCAAGAATTTTTCTAAAATCTTTTTCGTTTTTTGGGACATAACCAATATTATTTTTTGACCAGATATTATGTTCCTCTAGAATAAGATCATCTACATCGCAGCTGTATAAGATTTTAGTATTTTTCTGACCATGTATTGCCAGTACATGTGCTTTTGCTCTACTACGTACTCCAATCACCGCACAATTAATCCGATCATTAGAGCCCAAAACATTTTCGCTTATTAATGATGTAGAAGTAAAACCTCCCAATGCCATTGTCCCTAAGGATGTTTTTTTTATGAAACTTCTTCTAGTATGATTCATAGACACTATTTTTTAAAATTCCCGGATTTTGATATTTTTAAATGAAACTCTGTCTCCATGATCTTGAAGTAAAATTTTGCCTGAAGGCCAGACACCAAATTGATCCCATTTTTCATATTTGCTTTTTTCAATTAACGCCTTAAATGTTTGACTAAATCTGCTATAGGCTACTACTTTAACATGATTAAGCCAGTGCTCAACGTATCCATTTTTGACAACAATTCTAGCATTATTCCATTGCCCAACTCCTTTAAAGTTTTTACCTCGACTACCATTTTCTGTGTTTTCAGCTCTTATTAAATCATATAGAGATCCAACAGTCCTGTTTCCATTTTTACCAGCTTTAGCATCAGGATGAAGGTTGTCATCTAAAAGCTGAAATTCTAATCCAATAGCAGAACCATTTCCCTTATTTAAGTTTGGATTTACAAGATATTTAATGCCACTATTGGCTCCTGGGGTCAATAGAAAGTCTAAACTTAGTTCAAAATCTGAAAAAGTTTGTATTGTAATAATATCACCACCATTAGAAGATTCATAACCATCTGCTGATTCCACTGATAAAATGTTGTCATGAATCTCCCATCCTTTTAGAGGAAAACCACTTAATTTTACTCCTCGCCATCCTTTTTTGGACTCTCCGTCCCATAACATTCGAAAACCAATACGTTTTTCGTTTTCTGACAATTCATTTTCTAAATAGCTAATTTCCGGTGCTGAATTTGATTTATTATTTAACTCACTGAAACCAGGTGATTCCATAATCATAATGTTTCGCCATCTTACTATTTTACCTTCATCTGAAATATCTTCGATTGAATGTACCTGAAACGCAATAAACCCTTCTGATGACATAGAATCAACAAGATTTGCACATTGAACTCCATTAATATAAGTTCGTATCTTATTTCCAAAAGCTTCAATTCTGTAATGATTCCATGTTCCATTAACAAAAGCCTCTTGTGCATTTAAATTCCTCGTAAGGGGATAGAGCCAGCCTCTACGAGCTTCATCATATATTCCACCACCCCACTTTCTTGTGCTAGTTTCAATTTCACATTGATAACCATATACTCTTCCTTCCTGAAAGTTTTGACTGCTATTGCTTCTAAACTGAACTCCTGAGTTTAAACCAATATCGATATTAACTTCAAATTCTAAAATAAAATCTTTGTATAGCTTTTTGGTAGCTAAAAAACTATTAGATGTATTTGCTTTAGAAACACCAACAAGTTCATCATTTTTAAGGTAAAATTGAGCAGACCCATTTAATTGTTTGAATTTGCTTAAAGAGTTATTCTCAAGTAAATTTTTCCAATTATTATTTTGTGCTTTTATTTTGGTTGTAGGAAATATTAATCCGATTAAAACTAGTAAAAAAAGAAGGTTTCTGTGTTTTTTCTTCAAAAGTATGGTATTGATAAAACTGTGTTATAATTATCTAATATAGAAAAACTTTTCATTAAATTGCTTGATAAAAAATCTTTAATCTACTACTGTTTAATACTAATATCAAAGATTTATGTTAAACCGAAGAACTTTTTTATCTAAAGGGGCTGCTACTTTAGTTTCTCCAATTATTATTGCTAAAACTGATGTTTTTTCAATTTTAAATTCAACGAATATAGCTTCTGTAAATGTTGCTGTGATTGGAACCGGTGCTAGAGGAAAAGGATTAATGAGAATTCTTGTTAACACTAATAATGTTAACTTAATTGCTTATTGCGATGTTCTAACTTTTCGTTTAAATGAAGCTTTAGAAATTGCTCCTAAAGCTAAAGCATATACAGATTATTTAGAACTATTACAGCACAAGAATTTAGATGCAATTATTATAAGTACTCCTCTTAATACTCATGCTCAAATTGCATCAGATGCGGTTAACGCCAACTTGCATATTTATTGTGAAAAAACACTGGTAAAAGGTGCTCAAGAAACAAAAAATCTTGTCCAAAAAGTAAAAAATGATCACACAAAAATATTTCAAACAGGTCACCAATATCATAGTTCTCGGCTATATTCTCATGCTGTTGATTTAATACAAGGCGGAAAACTTGGGAAGGTAAACAGTGTTAGAGCACAATGGAATAGAAATGGAAATTGGCGAAGACCAGTTTCTGATAAAAAATACGAAAGACAAATTAATTGGCGCATGTATCGCGAGTATTCTTATGGTTTACTTGCCGAGTTAAGTTCTCATCAAATTGATTTTGTAAATTGGGTATTTAATTCCAATCCATTAAAAGTGAGTGGGTTTGGTGGTATTGATTATTGGAAGGATGGAAGAGAAACTTATGATAATACAAATGTTGTATATGCGTATCCTAATGGAGTAAAAGCTAGTTTTACTTGTTTAACAGGAAATTCAAAAGATGATTATAAAATTTACGTTATGGGAGACAAAGGTACCATGGTGTTAGATTATGCCAAAGCATGGTTTTATCCAGAGGGTTCTTACACAAAAGAGTTTGGGGATTTAGACGGTGTTTCAGGAGCCACTACTAATTGGGAAAAAGGAAAAGGAATTCCTATAAAATTTGAACATATTGATCCGACTAGACAGGCTTTAGAAGATTTTAGAGATTCAATTCTAAATTCACAACTTCCTATGTCAAATATAATTTCTGGATCAAAAACTGCTTTCGCAATAGACATGGGAATTCGTGCTATGGATCAAAATAAAACTATTTACTGGGATTCTTCCTATAATTTTTAACAACTAATTATATGTTTTCATTACAAAATAAAGTGATTATTTTAACAGGAGCAACAGGTTCTTTAGCGGGAAGTTTAGCCTTCAGTTTAGCTAATGCTAAAGCCAAAATAATTTTATTAGGCCGGAGTCAAGATCTTTTAAATGTTTTGGTTGCAAAATTGTCTCAGTTAACTGAAGTTTCCTCTTATGTCGTTAATGTATTGAATCGTGATAGTTTAGAGAGTGTAAAAAAAAGTATTATGGATAAATATGGTCAAATTGATGTTTTAATTAATGCAGTAGGAGGTAACCTCCCTGGTGCAGTAATTTCAGATGATCAATCTATTTTTGACATTTCAGAAACTGACTTTGATGAAGTAGTAGATTTAAATTTAAAAGGCACACTTCTTCCTTCTATTGTTTTTGGTAAACCTATGAGTGAAAAAGGAAAGGGTGCCATTGTTAATTACTCATCTATGACTGTAAAGCAAGCTATGACTCGTGTTGTTGGTTATTCCGCAGGAAAAGCAGCAATGGAAAATTTCACTCGCTGGATGGCAGTCGAAATGGCCATAAAATTTGGAGATGGAATTCGAGTAAATGCTGTTGCGCCAGGATTTTTTATTGGCAAACAAAATCAAAAATTATTATTGAATGATGATGGTAGTCTAACAGAAAGAGGAAAAAAAATCATACAAAACACCCCAATGAAGCGGTTTGGTGAAGCTAAAGAACTTAATGGTGCAATTCACTTTTTGTGTAGTGAGAATGCTAGTTTTATTACAGGAATAGTTTTGCCTATTGATGGAGGTTTCAGTGCTTTTACAGGAGTATGATTATTAAAATTAATAATAAAAAAATATTTGTATGAAGGAATCTTTTAGGTGGTTCGGTCCCTCTGACCCTGTTTCTTTAAAAAACATTAGCCAAGCTGGAGCTACAACAATTGTATCAGCTCTTCATGAAATTTCAAATGGTGATGTTTGGTCAATTGAAAATATTCAAAACCATCAAACCTTAATTAAAAATGCAGGTCTTAAATGGGATGTTGTAGAATCAGTTCCTGTTCATGAAGATATTAAGCTTCGCACGGGTAATTTTAAAAAGTATATAGAAAATTATAAACTCACATTAAAAAACTTAGCCGTTTGTGGAATTACGACTGTCTGTTATAATTTTATGCCTGTTCTTGATTGGACAAGAACTCATTTATATACTCCCTTAAAATCAGGATCTACTGCACTTTCTTTTAATATTGTTGCCGTTCACGCTTTTGATTTATTTATATTAAAACGAAAAAATGCATTAAAAAGTTATTCACCAAGTCAAATAAAAAAAGCAAAATTATTTTTTGAGTCTCAAACTAGCTTAGAAATTAAGATATTAACCGATAGTATTATAGCTGGTCTGCCTGGATCGGAGGAAGATTACACCATAAAGGAATTTAATCAACAAATTGATGCTTACAGAGATTTTAGTTCTGAAAAATTAAAAAATCATTTAATTCAATTTTTAGAAGCTGTTATTCCAATAGCTGAAACCTGTAAAATAAATATGAGTATTCACCCAGATGATCCACCATTTTCTCTTTTTGGAATTCCGCGTGTTGTCAGTAATGCAGATGATTTAAATGCATTATTTACTGCTGTACCTTCAATAAATAATGGATTAACTTTTTGTACAGGTTCCTTCGGAGTTCTAGCAGAAAATAATCTTTTAAAAATGTTTACTGATCATGCGCAAAGAATTCATTTCTTGCACCTTAGGAGTACTCAGCGTGATGGAAAAGGCAATTTTATTGAAGCTAATCATTTAGAAGGAAATGTTGATATGTATGAAATGGTCAAAGCTGCTTTAACTGAAGAAAAACGACGAAAGACTTCAGGACTAAAAGATTTTGAAATCCCAATGCGTCCAGATCATGGACATCAAATGTTAGATGATCTTAAGAAAAAAACAAATCCAGGGTATACAGCTATTGGAAGATTAAGAGGTTTGGCTGAACTAAGGGGACTGGCCATGGGAATAAAAAAAAGCGTTTATTAATTGGCTTCATTTATTTCAATCCAATGTCCTTCAGGGTCTTGGATCTTAATTTGGACGCACACCATCTTTTCTGATTCTAACAATATTTTTCTTGCCTTCATCAGTCCAATAATCTATTATGTTTTTTCTTAAGTGTTCAACAACACTTTCTAGTTTTTTTGTGGAAAATGCCATGTGATTAATAATCGTGTTTGGAACACCAGCATCACTATTAATTAGATGTTGTTGTTTTCCTTCATGATTCTTTAACCATCTTTTAAGAGGATATTGGTTTGCAGTCATTTCAATTTCTTCAAAGCCTAGAATTTTAATACCAAAATCTCCTGTTTCTTGAAGCTTTATTAAAGGGAGGGCTTGATGATTGAAAGTGAGTTTAAAACACTCTTGCTGACTTAATAGTATAAGTGGGAGAAATAAAAACACAGGGAGTGCTTTCATAATAAATCTATTATATATCTTTAAAATTAAGTTTAAATAATCAAAACCATGAATATTAAAATAAATATCCTTTCATTTTTGTTATTGTTTTCATTTATAATGACAGCACAAAATGAATATTACGAATTAAGAACTTACATTATCCCTTATAATGCAGCAGAAAAAGGTCTACACAACTATTTATCAAAATCTTTATTACCCGCTTTAAATCGTCAAGGTGTTAAAAATATTGGTGTATTTGAAACTATTGGTCAACCAACGCCTAAAGAATTAGTCTTGTTAATCCCTTACAATGACATTGCTACTTATGGTAAAGTATTAAAAGGATTGACTAAAGACAATGTATTCCAGGAAAATAAAGTTGGATATGATGCAATCACTTTTTCGCGACCTGCCTATACAAGATTTACTAGTTCTTTTTATTTTGCTTTTGATGGCCTTCCTAAATTAATAGTTCCAGAAAAGGGATCACAATTATTTGAATTAAGAACATATGAGGGTTACAGTGAAGATGCAGTTCAACGAAAAACGAATATGTTTAATGATGGAGAACTAACTATTTTTGAAGATACAGGGCTACATTCAGTATTTTTCGGAAGTCAAGTATCAGGGCCATTAATGCCTGCATTAACCTATATGCTTGCTTTTAAGGATATGGAGGAACGTAACAGAAATTGGAATAAATTCAGTATTCACCCTGAATGGAAACGTATTTCTATTCTTCCTGAATATGCAAATACAGTTAGTGATATAAAGCGAATATTTTTAAAACCCTTAAGCTATTCCCAACTTTAAATTGCATTTTTTTTAATTGGTAACATTTAAAAGTTAAGTGTTTTAGGCAAGTATTTTGCAACTAAAGTTTCATAGTAAGGACGAAGTGCTTTACTATCTGGAGGAGTAGGTGCCTTTGAATATAAATCATAAGCATTAAATTTCTTTACCCATTTAAAAAGCTCATGATCTTCTTCACTCATTAAGTGATTATAGGATTCTTCTCTATGCTGAGCATAAAAGGAATGGTATCGAATCATATACAAAGCTGGTTTGGGTAAATAATTTTTTAATATTTGATATAAATATTCATCATGACCCCAGCTCATTTTAACTTTATCAAGTCCGCAGTTTTGAGAGTAAATTCCTAGAGGTGTGTTGTAGATAGGATTTTTGGCGTCAGGGTTAAAATCAAAAAATTCTGGATAAACAATTTTGTTTGAAAATTCACATCCAACAGGAAAAGTATCTCCAACTACAGCCCATTGTGGTTCTCCAAAAAGGCATAAAACTTTTCCCAAATCATGAATAAATCCAGTCAATACAAACCAGTCTTCATGACCATCAGCTCTAATCGATTCTGAGGTTTGTAGTAGATGTTGAAATTGATCTAATTCAATATCTGGATCACTATCATCTACCAATGTATTTAAAAAGTCAACTGCATCCCACAGGGACATTTTTTTTCTATTGAAAGCTAAAAACTCCTTTTCTTTTTTAGAAACAAAATCATAAGTTTGATACTGATGGTTTAACCTGTAAAAGTTTTTAACACCTTCAGCTCTGTCAGAAGTATCATAATCTCTATATTCCTCCTTTGATTTCAAATTCTTTTCTGGATAACGCTCCAATAGGTCATCTTCCCAATGATCTAATGAGTCTAAAGGATTTTTTATTTTATCTTTCATATTTGAAAATTTGATTCTATCAAATATATAAATCTTTTGTATTATTATTTAATAAAATATTTGCTCAACTAGAATTTATACTCACTTGTAAAGTAAACAGTATGATATGTTTTATATATAAAATTCAACTATTTGAAATAGATCTATTAATCAGAAAATATTCCAAATTAAATCACTTAATTTATGCTTGAATTTTAAAAAGAAAAAAACATTAAAAACTATACCTTAGGGCATGGTGTAAAGCAATTTTATATCTAATGCTTCAAAAAAGAAGTCCTATTGGGATTAAATCATTAATAATTGTTTTATATCTTTTACTTCAATACGCATGTATTGAACCTGTTCCAGCCATATTTGATTACAAAGAAGATCTTATAATAATTGATGCAGTTGCATCAACTGTACCTGGAACAACTTTTGCTACCGTTAAAAAAACTTTTATTGAATATGGTCAATACAAATCTAAATTTTTAACAGGTTGTACCGTAAACTTAATCAATTCAGATACTCAGGAAGTCATTCCCTTCTTTGAAGGTTCGAATAGTTATCTAGTTTCACCAGATTTTAAGATAACTTCTGGCTCAAGGTGGGAACTTGAAATCACTACTTTAGAGGGAAAAACATTTAAATCTTTTTCAGAAATAACACCTGATGAAGTTCGTATTGAATCTGTTTTTGAAACATATAATAAAGAAATGTCTTTTAATGAAGGTCTTGGTAAATATATTCCAGGTCATGAAATTCGTGTCGATTTTCAAGAACCACAAGATCAAAAGAATTTTTATTATTTTCAATATCGTGCATATGAAAAAGAGGTCTATTGTAAACTTTGTAATTATGGTGTTTTAAGAAATGGAGAATGTTTATCTCAAATAAATAATCCCCAAGCTAAAGATTATTACACATATTTATGTAATCAAACATGCTGGAAAGTTAGCTATAATCAAGAAATTTCACTTTTTGATGATGCATTCACTAATGGTAAAATGATTTCAAACCTCCTAGTTGGGAGAGTTCCTCTTAACAGCAAGCAAGCTGTTTTGGTTGAAATTTTACAATTAAATATTACAGAAGAAGCTCATAAATATTATAAAACACTTAAGGATATAGTGGATAATAATAGTGGTTTTAATGCTCCCCTTCCTTCTGCATTAATCGGTAATTTTTATAATCCTTATGACGATGAAGATCCTATTTTAGGAAGGTTTACTGCCGCTGCAGGTAATAACAAATCTTTATTTATTGAAAGAGGAAGTATTCCCCAAAGGGCTTTAGGTGAGTATAAGCCCTCTGTACCCGAACTTTTAGGAGATCCTTTGCCGAATCCAATAACTTACGAATCTCCCTGCATTGAAGGACGCTTTCGAACGACTATAAAACCACCGAGATGGGTAGAATAAAATCAAAAAAAATAAAATTCGAATTATTGATGTTCTTCGCTTTTTTATTTTCGGAAGGAATTCTTGCCCAACAAAATACATTAACACTTTCTATTACAGATAGTGAAACAAAAGATCCTCTTTCTAGCGTAACTATTCTGATTGATCCGTGCAGTTGTGGAGGAATCACAAACGATAGCGGACTTCTCATAAAAAAATTAAAACCAGATTCTTATACTTTAATAATTGAATATTTAGGATATAGAAAAGAAACAGTTAAGGTAGTTTTAGATAAAAATAAAACTATAAACATTTTGATGGAAGCAGAAGAGGAAAAGCTTTCGGAAATTATTGTTTTAGCTAAAAAACGAAATCAAAATGTAGAGAGTACTCAAATGGGAGTATTTGAATTAAATGCAAGAGATTTGATTAAAATTCCAACTGCTCTTGGAGAATTTGATGTTTTAAGAAGTATTACTCTTCTAGCAGGTGTTAATAATACTGGAGATGTAAGTAATGGTGTTTCTATTCGTGGGGGTTCATTGGATCAAAACCTTATGTTATACGAGTCAGCTCCAGTTTTTAATCCTACTCATTTATTTGGATTGTTTTCAGTTTTCACTCCAGATGTAATTTCTGGTGTTAACATTTATCAAGCTAATATTCCCGCTAAGTATGGAGGTAGAATAGCTTCTGTTGTTGATGTTAAAGTAAAAAATCCATACACAGATCGGTTGAAAATTGAGGGTGGAATTGGAGTTATTTCAAGTCGTTTTACTATTTCAACACCCATTATAAGAGATAAGTTAATGTTATTGGCAGGAGGCCGTGTTGGATTTACAGATTTCTTATTTCCCTTATTAATTCCAAGATTAAAAAATACTAAAGCTAATTTTTCTGACAGTACTGTAAAACTTCTATACCTTCCAAATGCAAACAACCAGCTAACATATACTCATTTTTATTCCAAAGATTTTTATCAATTGGATCTTATTTCTTCAATTGAAAATATAGTTTCATCATCCAATCAGTACGATTTCGGAACTTCCAACCACACCTTAAGATGGCTTCATGGTTTTGAAAACAATACTAATTTAGTTGGAACTTTAGTTCATAGTAGCTATTTACCAAAAAATTTATTTCCTGAAATTGATTCTAGTAATGTAATTCAATTTGAATCTCAAATTCAATATACCAGTGCTCAGTTTGAATATAAAGACAATAGAAAAGATGAATTTGATTATTATGCAGGTATACAATTTAATCAATACAATATTAATCCAGGAAGCCTAGATCCTGGCTCTGGAAACTCCATAATACCAGTTGATTTAAGTAAAGAAAAAAGTCAAGAATTTTCATTTTTTACCAATTTTAATTGGAATCTATCCAAACGTTTGTCAATTTCATCTGGTATTAGACTCACTCATTTTTCGTTATTAGGTCCCTATGATCAAGGATTATATAATAAAGATGGTTTTTTTGGAGGGTTTAATACAATAGCTTCAAATGAAAGTATTGCTAGTTATACAAATCCGGAACCTCGTTTAGGATTAAATTATAAGTTAGGTGAGAATAGCTCCTTAAAAATGAGTTATGCTAGTATATATCAATACATCCAGAATATTTATAATACCTCTACACCTTTGCCAACCTCTCGATGGAAAATATCAGACTCATACATTTTACCCCAAAAAAATGATACTTACGGCTTGGGATTATATAAAAATTATCCAAAAATAGGTATTGATTTTTCTGTAGAGAGTTATTATCGGAATACTCAAAACAACTTAACGTACAAACCTGGAGCAAACTTTTTTCTCTCTGAGTTTTTAGAACAAGAAGTAACCCAAGCTCAAGGGAAATCATACGGTTTAGAGATAAGTCTTCGTAAAACCACAGGAAAAGTAAATGGATTTTTTAATTATACATGGTCAAGAAGTCAACTTAAAACAAATGAGCCTTTAATAAAAAATAGGATTAATAATAATAATTGGTTTTCATCAGATTTTGACCGTCCACATACTGTAAATGCATCTATAAATTTTGAAGGAGATGCCTTCAATTCTTTTAGTTTTAACTTTACTGGTCAAACTGGACGCCCATATACTGTTGCTAATGGAGTTTATAAACAAGAAAATGTAACAATTCCAATCTTTTTGTCTAGAAATAATGGAAGACTTCCTGTATACCATCGTTTAGATTTTTCTTGGAAAATTGCATATAAAAAAGATCCTAATAAACGTTATAAAGGAGATTGGACTTTTACTGTATATAATTTATATGGAAGAACCAATCCTTTTAATGTTTACTATTCACAGCGAAATGGATCTCAAGATGGAAGTGTATTTTCAGATGACCCCCTAGGTTCTTATCAGCTTTCGGTATTAAAAGGCGCTTTAGTTTCATTAGCTTATAATTTTAAATTTCAATAGTCACAACTAAATAAATATTTATATTTATTTAGTAAAATAATGAGATGAGTTCAAATAATATTATTTGCTTTGGTGAAATTTTATGGGATATTTTTCCAGGAGGAAAAATGTTAGGTGGAGCTCCTTTTAATGTTGCAGCTTCTATTCATGGTTTAGGAGGAAACGTCCAGTTTATTAGTCGGGTTGGAAACGATTCTCTGGGACATGAAATTACAGAAAAAATGAAAGCTCAAGGCCTTTCAATAAAATTTATTCAATCAGATAATTTTCACGCTACAGGAAAGGTTTTGGTTTCTTTAGATAAAGATGGTATTGCTAAATATGAAATTGCATTAGATGCTGCCTGGGATTTCATTGAGCCAACTTCAACTATTGTCAATGCTGTTTCTGAAGCAAATGCATTTATTTTTGGAAGTTTAGTTTCAAGATCAGCTTCAAAAGAAACATTAGACACATTGCTTAATCATTCAAAGTTTAGTGTATTTGATTTAAACTTACGTCCTCCTTTCTATACTCTTGAAACGTTAACTCAATTTATGATCAAGTCCAATATGCTAAAGTTTAACGATAATGAGCTTTATGAAATAGCAAATGCTTTAGGATCTCCTTATCATTCTTTAGATCAGCATATTGTATACCTAGTGGCCAAAACAAATACTCCTGTAATTTGTGTAACTAAAGGAATGTACGGAGCAGTATTGTATTATCATGGTGATTGGTTCTATAACAGTGGTTATCGCATTGAGGTTAAAGATACCGTTGGAGCGGGAGATTCTTTTTTAGCAACATTAGTATTGGGTCTTTTGCAGGGTAATCCTATACAAAGTACTTTAAATGATGCTTGTGGAATGGGGGCATTAGTAGCTTCANGTAAAGGAGCAAATCCCAGTATAACTATACAAGAGCTAGCAACTTTTGTTTCTCCCATATAAAAAAATATCATTTTTATGATTATATTAAATTAAATAACAAGTTTATGAGAACTACTATTTTATTAAATTTTATTTTTTTATTTTTTATAAAAGTCACTTCTCAAGATTTAACGGGGTCTCAATTATTAGAAAAATCGATTTCCTATCATGATCCATCAGGAGTTTGGTCTTCTTTTAAGAGCGATTTTGTTGTTACTATGAAAAGCCCCGACAGGCCCACTAGAAGAAGTCAAATCGAATTAGATATTTCAAAATCATTTTTCAAGCTATCAATGGAAGACAATGGAAATAAGTTAGTTTCTACTCTAGACAATAATGATTGCTTACTTTCTTTTAATGGGAATGAAACTTTTTCTGAGGAAATTGCAATTAAATTTCAACTTAACTGTGAACACGCTTACATGTATAGAGATTATTATACTTATCTCTATGGTCTACCGATGAAATTAAATGACAAAGGAACTATCATTAATTCAAAAATTAACGAGAAACAAATTAACGGAAATTCATATTGGGTTTTAAAAGCCACTTACACCCCTGATGTAGGAGGGGACACTTGGTATTTGTATTTTGATAAGAACACTTATCAACTTAAAGGTTATCAATTTTTTCATGAAGAAGAAAAAAATGATGGAGAGTACATCATTTTAGAAAATGAATTAATGATTGGAGGTATTAAAATGCCAAAAGATCGAGCTTGGTATTATAATAAAGATGACAAATATCTAGGTACTGATTATCTAACCATAAAATAAATTTTAAATATTAACATGACTTACTTATTAATCGATTATACTATGAATAGAATAATGAAAATACTTAAATATAAATTTTTTATAGCCACATTTTTTTGTGGAATAATTTCTGCACAAAACAATGATA
>JGI20160J14292_10000536_pt1 | contig 34418 bp, 24 predicted proteins | sample COG_10_FD_14292 | JGI IMG/M metagenome (IMG submission 14292) | reverse complement strand
ATTTTTTATAGCATAATTACCAGCTGCAATTTCATTGTTGTGAAACCTATAATAGTAAAGGAGATCTTTGTCATTTTTTATAAATGTTTCGAGTTTTATGTTGGTATTTGGATTTCGAACCGCGTTGTCACCATCGAGTACAAATATCCATTCGTCCTTCTTTTCACTGTCTACCATGTAATGGTAAACAACACAGTGCTTTTTAAAGAAGAAATTCTTCACGTTTTCACATCGCTCTTCGTTTTCTGGTGTTTTCTCTACAAATGAATAATGATTTTTTCTGGCATACTCCTTCAAATTTTTCGTATTTATATTATACTTTTCTTTGTGATTCATGTCATTTACAACCAACATTGTTATTTTCATGGACGTTGGTACGTTTATTTTATCTTTCTTCAAATATGCTAACCCTGTGACAATAGAGTCTAATTTCTCTAACGTTTGATCTACCGCCTCTCTCAGCCCTCGATTCTTCACCATGACCATTCTGTAACGGTTGGTTAGTTTTTCCCTGTTAATAGTAAACGTAAGGCACGCAAACAACATTATACTGAACAATATAACAATCTTCATTTTGAAGGCAGCTCACTATACTTATAGCCTTATTTTTTCTAAGGTTTTTGACTATAAATGATTTTTATATATAATAAAATGTATTTTGGTGCCATTAGCACAGACATAAAAAAGAGTTCAACACTATGGAGTAACTTTCCTGCCTGGATGAAGCTAGCGGTGATGTACACAAACAATATAACAGAGTATGTCTTCAACAAGACAGAACTAGAAGGTGTACAACAATTACAGCTTCCGAACAGTCCAGAGGGAGACGCGTACACGTTCTTCTACCAATGTGAGGACCAGGATAAACTAATCAAACACGTGAAGCACGTTGGACATATTTTGCAAAATGTATATAGGGTAGCCAGGGATCGAAACATACTACGTATGACGGACGAAGCTATTGATGGAAACATAAAGAATAAATTGAATATTGACTTTGTAAAGAAACAAGAGTTTTTTCACGCCGTATTTGTTCGCATTGGCATTGCATTCAGTGATATAGCTCCAATTGAATACACTTACACCGTTGGGCAAACTTACGAAGATACTCACGTGTTCAAGAGTTATTGGGAAAGTGTGATTGCTGAGAGCGAGAGAGCGGAGAGCAAAGGAGCGCCTTACAAAGACGGTATAGGAGTAACGCAAGAAGGAGCAAAAGTAATTAAAGAAGACACAACAGATGAAAACAGTAGATTCATGGTGGAAGAAGAAAGTATAAAAATAGACGGTGAATCTGTTTCTTTGCCAATAGAATCAATTGCCTTAGCGGAGGCAGTGTATGGACGTCAAAGATCGGACGACGAGCCAGTGAACGGGTACATGATCTTTATCCATTACCATTTGCACATACAGTGGGAAGATGTTCAACGCGATACCCATTTGTACCGACCCATGGTAGAAGAGTTCAGGCAAGTGCACGAGCAGACAAAGATAACGATGGAAAATGATTTTCCCGGGAAGCTACATCTGGTAAAGGTGAAACGTTCGTCTGATTCAATGTTTTTCCTGGATTTAAACGTAACAAAAAAAAATACCAACGGATGGAAAATGAATCCCCAACCATCCACAGTATGGAAACGGTGCCTTCAGCTAGCATCCCACTTACCGACCGGTAGTTCCATTGGAATTAGCTACACCTGTGGTAATAGCAGTAGTGCCACTCCTTCTGGTTCGTTGAACAGAGTAGTAGATCGTGAAAAATTCCAGGGGTACAGTCGCATTGATTTTTTCGGCGATTGTGTAAACCTAGCCGCGCGAATGGCAGGGGTAGATTGGTGCTACAAAACCGAAATGTTTAAAAGTGGGAAGAATGACCACAAAAGCAGGGTAGCGTTGTGCAATGCGGACAATACAAATAAAGGATGGAAATTCTGGAAGCTTGGTGAAGGCAATCGTCCAGGAGCAAGCACTAGTAAATTTATCACTCCAATTTTTTTGGAGGACATTCCTAGGGAAACGTTGAATGCTGGCACTGGACACTTACGTACTATTTCTGCCCATGTCTATTTGGGCCAAAACATTCAACTTGGCGATGAAGTGAAATGGTGTGGAGGTGAAAATAACGATATAGAGATGACAGGTCGTGTCGTTATGCTATTGTATTTGATTGCTACCATTGAAACACCTAACAACGAGATAGTAAAGAAAAACATTACGTATTTGGAAAAAATAAGGAAACCACCGCTACAAGAGATCGCGCCACCGCTACCAAAAAGGGGAAATAAGGCATTAAAGTTAGGAATTGCCTCCTTAAAATTTTAATGGAAAGACGCCTCTTCTGACAAAATTTACACATAGTACAACAAGTTTATAGAACTATATCCCTAATCAGAACTATTAATAAATGGAAAATAGACGCTTTCTACCAAATCCCGAATCGGTTCAACAGCGTAGGTACATTGTGCAAGTTCCGCGAAAACGCCCTAAGGGAGAAAACGTATGGAAAGATAATAAAAAAAGAACATGGATCAAAGCCAGCGACTACAATGTTGGAAAATTTGCGACATGGGAAGAAGAAAGTGCAAACAAGTTCTACGTGTGGTACAACGGAGAAACGGTACCTGAAGAAGGTGAGGTTGTATTTGGAAAATTTCAGATCGACAGCATATACCGCATTGGGCGTTTGTTGCGCTGTGTTGTAGAATTAATTCATATATAAAGAAGCTTCTTTTTCAGAAATGTCTACGTGTTCACAAGATGATCCTGTGTTAAATTATAGTTTTGTATTTCTAAAAGACTGTACTACAATTGGATGGTTTTGGACTTTTGTTGGCATTTCCTTTGTGGTTCAAATTCTTCGCAACAAGATTTGGGTTGTAAATTCACAAAAAAGTAGAGAAGCGTTGAACGTAAAAGTTGGCTCACGTGAACGCAGAGACCTCGTATGGTGGCTGATGCTGTACACACTTCTATCTTTTGTCCTTCACATCATCAACTTTTTACTTATTGTCGGTGGTAACATTTGGTTTTTAACATCAATATTGATGGGCAATTTAGCAGGTACGTACTACTTCATGACAACACAACCGAGTGATAAACATAAAATTGACACGACTGGAGAGTTAGAAGGCATGTTGAAATTGTTTAATAAAGACGCTTTGGCCTCTCAAGAATCACTGGAGTTGGAAGTGTTACGCGTAAAATTAAGGAATTGGTTAGGTTTGGAAAAGGAATCCACTGTCACGGTAGAAAAAAGTCAATTTAAAAATATTAAGTATTAAATAATGCATAGTTGATTGCAATCTATTTTCCATCTATCAATAATTTGCTGACACACTGCTCGAAAAGGTTGTGACTGAAGACTGTATGGTAATTCTAGTTGATTGACACCAAAGCAGCAGTTTTCCGCGTTAAAATGTATCTTCACGCTGTTGCAATCCCTACACGTATTCTCAAAGGCGTACGTTGAACCAGCTGGACATTCACTGCAAATTGAATTGGTCGAATTGGATCCAGGGTGAAATATATGCTGCCTGCCAATTTCCTGACATTGTGCAAACGACTTATACGACCACGAGGTGCAACTATTCTGGTCCTGTATTTCATATGTGCCTGTCAAACATTCGTAGCATATACTGTCTGATACGCTGGTCCCGTTTGTGTATGTGCCTCCAACGCATTCAGAACTATTCTTCATTGTCCAGAGTATACAAGAGAGCCCATCGTCCGCCTCACGGTGGTAAGAGGGACATGGATCACATGTGGAATCAGATGTGTTGGTGCCATGTGAAAACACACCTCCTACACACCCGGCATTGTTGTGGGTGTACGAGACACAGCTATTATTAACTTCGTAACTGATATCACATTCAACGCATGTGGTGTCTGACGTGTTGGTGCCATGTGAAAACACTCCTCCTACACAATTCACGTGCGAATATGGAGTACATATGTTATTAAGATCAAAGCTGTTACTACACTCCACACAAATACTATCACTTATATTCGTGCCTGGTGTAAAAACACCCCCTCGGCATTCATTTTTATCAACCATGGTATGGTTCAAACAAGTGTAATTGTACCAAAACGTGTTGCCTATACAATACAGCTCACAGGGTTTACTTGTATTTAAAGTAGCTTCCAACACAGTGTTGCTGTTTATGTCCAACACGTTGGTGGTATATTCCAACACTTCAGTGTACATGGCACCGTAGTAAGGCGTAAAGGCGTTACTTACTAATCGACCGTTGTAATTTGTAGCTGGTAGACTAAATTGTACCTGATTAAACTGACCTATGTGACGATATTCAGCATTTTTTACTATCAATTTCAACGTTCCACTGTCATCGATCACACTGCCTCGAAGCTGTGTTATCCCGTAACCGGTCATCGTCCACTGAACGCCAACTTCTAACTGACATATTGACATGGCGGCAGAAAGCGTGTACACACCAGGGCAGGTGTTTTGAGACGTGGCAGACAAATCATACAGTGTAAATCCGGAAGCAGTAGTTAAGCAACGTTGTAGGTACACTGGAGTACATACATACGTTGAAGTCGCATTTTTATTTACATGTATAACGTAGTAATCCCCGTCCACGCGATTTCCATCAGTGTGGGCTAGGTTCCATTCTTCCACGCTACCATAGGGTAAATCAGAACATTTGTCGTAAGTTGAAACATTGAAATGTCTCTCTAGATTCAACTGGTAGGATGCCACACTGCTGACGTATCCTGGATTCGGGCCATGGTCATTGGCTTGGTCGCCAGGTCCGTTGTACATTTTTATTACTTTACCTACGTAAATTCCTGTACCGTTTGTGTACCCTGTGGTGGAATTTTTGTGGCCACCTAACGTTATTCCAGTGCTCTTATTGTAAGAACAGGGGCCCCCATATTGGGGGAGATCACGAATAGAACACAGTCCACAAACATGGTGAAGTAATGTAAGAAATAGAAGAATTTCTACTACATTCATATATATATTGATCGAAGTCATATATATAGGATATGAAGGTTTTTATTCTATCGGTACTTTTAATTTTGTTTGCTACAAATGCCCAATACCTGAACAGTGATTCGTCAGAATGGGAGACGATTAGTAAAATGCATGTTGAACATGTCACCTCACCATCTGACATAAATTTGACAAAAATTACTGAAGAGACGTGGGGTGAGTTAAGACAAAGTTGCCCATCGCTGCCGAAACAACCACGTATTAATATCTACTTCGACTACGCACTAGAAAACACATCCATTCTGGCGTTTGCATCACAAACATTGTACTTAAACAGCGATGCCGTGTGGGTATCTACAATTTACGATAGCATGAAAAAAAAAATAGATTCAACGCCAGGTTCTGCAAATGATATGGAAATCGGCTTCAATCCCTCTCCTCCAAACGGATGGTATGTGGAGGAAGACTGCTCGAACATCTCCTACAGATACGACTTAAGAACGGTATTGAAGCATGAAATATTACATGGTATCATTTTTGCTGGCTCTGTTCGTGAAGTAAACAATGCATGGATAGTGGGTTACAGTTCGTTCGGCGTGTGTTACCCCCGTCTTTACGATACAAAAATTCATTTTTCCGACAACACTTCCATCCTGAGCGTGGATAAGTCTTGTAGCCTACGCACCGACAAATTCCCAGGGTATGGTCTGTACATCGATGGTATTGAGCTCTATCATCCGTACGTTTACAGAGCTGGCAGCAGCATAAGTCATCACAATTACTACAACCATTTAATGTATCCTAGTATTAGCCCCATGATGTGTTTGGACTTAGAACATCAGGAAGCAGTCATTTTGGGAAAGTTAGGAATGGAATGTACAGTAGGGAATAGAACGTACAAGAGTGGTGCGATAAAAAATGAGTATCGGGGTGCCTTTTTTATTTTTACTTTAATAATTTTATTGTGCTAATTTGATGCAATTCCTCCTTTAGACTACGAAGGTTGTGAGTACACGTTGTTATTCTATACACCATATCGACTACCAACGTTTCCTCTACATCTGTATATTCAGGATGGGTTTTGATCCATTCTGTAGTGAAAGAAAGTCCATCGTCCATGGAATGTGGCCACCATGCGGTTGGACACATGGGATTTTGCTCGCATTTCAAAATATCACTACCATAGTATACCCCGTCCAAGTAACAACCGTAAGAATTGTACATGTTGCTCTTTGCCAACGCGGTTATGTACCCAATTTGCATCATGTCCACGTGATGCTTTAGCGGCGAATCGCCCGTGCTCTCCCAACCGAAACAACCTATGTATGGACAGTACGAGGACCCCTGCTGACCCGTTACACATTGTGATAGGTGGTGTAGGTCATTTGGACTACAGACACGTACAGAGAATAAATTCGCTACCAACTGTGTATTGTTAAACACGTTCGTCTCTATTCCAGCATAGACCCTGGTATCCTCCCCGGTACGGTACCGAATATCAATAGTATTGTCAGTATTCATGCCAACGTATTTTGTCCCGTTAAACCACAACACGCCTTTTCCGTATGTGTACAAAATCTGCTCTTCATTAAAATTGCCACAGTCTGAAATGGACACTTGAACGTTTGCCTGTACATGTATGTTCGGGTCAATGCAATTTTGAAATGGTTCCGTGTTGATCGACATACAATGCGTAAGTTTTAAATCAAACTCGTAACTTCTACCGGCGAAGATAGTGTTGCAATTTGTTGAAGTAACCGGCTGACACGAGGTAGTCAACGTGAAGGCTGACCTCGACTTATCGTTGCTGATTTGATTCGAGTCCAAATTCATCACCTCGTCAACAAATCCCAATGGTTGAGTAGTAGAAGTAGTGATGTCCCCTGCCTCCTTTACGATACGAAAATAGGTGTCAGTTACCAACACATCTTTTCCAGCATCCATCACAAAACTCATTAGCAACCGATGGCCACTGCTGTTCGTGCAATTTTGTATCTCGTAGTCTATGAATCTAACATTTACGTTCAAATCCGGTGGAATATCAATACAGGTTCCATCGTGACACAGATACGAGGTTGGACAATCGGAATCTTCCTGGCAGCCTGGAAGACATGTACCGGATGAAAAATTATACTGTATCATACACCCTATATTTTCCACGCATGCATCTACGGTACAAGGATTATTATCGAAACAAGTTTTTGTTTCAGCTGTGCACTGGCCCGACTTGCACACAGGATTTGATTCTTCACAGGTGTTCAACGTTTTGGTGCAAGACACGCCATCTCCCTTGGGAACCAGGATGCACTGCCCGTTGGTAGAGTCGCACATCCCGGTGTTGCATCCGTCGTTTAGATGGCTACAATCTTTGGGAATACCACTGGTGCAAAGGCCATTCCAGCATTTGTCCCCTTGAGTGCATAGGTCCTGATCATCACACGGTGCATCATCAATCTTGTTTGTATAGACACAGCCTCTTGTCTTGTAACACTGTCCATTTGCGCACTGGTTGAAGTCACAGTTCAAAGTGTTGCCGACGCAGGTACCAGAATGGCATTTGTCGTTCACAGTACATTGGTTGTGATCGGAACAATGTGTACCATTTTGAGTTGGTGTGACAGTGCACTTATTCGTATTCTTATTGCAAAATGAATCGTAGCATTGCGTTTTGTCGCAATCGTTGTCTCCGTTAAAACAACAATCTTTGATGTACTCGTGCCTACAGAAATTGCTTCGACAAAAATCGATACTACAGGGATTCTCAATCGCGCAATCCAGATCAGACGAGCAAGGTTGAAGAAAAAAGAAAAACAGCAGTAAAAAAAGCGCCACAATGAAAACGACCGAAGCTACCACAGTGCAAAGTGCAAACCCATGTATGCATCCCGTGCCAAAACGACAATGCCGATTTTTCCTGCCTTTGGATTTGACTATCACACGTTTTACCCTGTGATACCTAATATTAGTCATATGTTTGTTCAACCTTTCATTATATACGACAAACGCTACGAAACAATTTTTTTTCTGTATATTATATAGATCAATACAAATTAAAATATGAATAAAGTTCTAATAGTATTATTAAGTTTATTTTCAGGAGGATTTGCTCAGAGAGCTACGATCACGCTACTTCAACCTAGGATGTATGATGTATCTTCAAACCCTCTAAGTGCGTGCACGGTGAAAGATCTGTCTAATGCAAACGATCTTAAATTGGATAATTGCCCCGGTGGATCTATATGCGTTGAAGGAAGCGTCACTGGCAAGGGCAGATGCACTGTGTTTACTCTCGCGGAGCATCAAGGAGCCACGGCATTCGATTACACTGCCTCCAGAGTTCTTCGAGCAGAAACACAATTGGCTAGTGATGGAACCGCATTATCGTGTGATTTGGCCAACATAAGTGCTATTTCAGACAACAATCAGAAGTGGAGGTGCCTCGAACACGCCGTTCACTTGTACCTAGACGACTCCGAAAGCACTAGCGACTACACTTCTTCGTGCACGGTGACCTACGCTGGTAACATCGGAAATGAGATGAGCAGTGGCACAATCGGGAATGTCGGTATGGACAGTGTAACTTTAGCTTCTGGATTCGTTGCGGATTCTGCCCAGAAAAAACTTAGTTGCCATTACGTGCCACAGAATAATAAATACTTAGGGTATGGTTATGCACAAATTACCTTCACGAAGAACGCCGCCAGTTTGGGTCTTGGAGAAAAAGCTGCCAAAATCATCAAAGTACCGTTGAGATTTGTCCCGGGAAATTCAGCTGATGCTGGAGACGTGGAATCAAGTACGAATTCACCTTCGGATCCAGATTTGTCCAATGCACACGAATTGTTGTCCATCCCAAGCAGTTCCGATGGCATTATTTACAGTAGCTCGTCTTCACAAGATGGAAAATTGAAAATTGATTACAAACTCAACGTAATGGACAAGCGCTATTTAGTCAATAGTCAATCAGGTGTTGAGGTCTTGTCTCAAAATGCTGGTAACTTTAATCTTATTAAAGAAGGGTTGGAAATCCACAGTGATTATTCCACATTTTACGACGCATCCAAAAATGATTTCTTGAATGCCGGTGTAAATGCTCAGCCGTTGAACTATGCTTCGTACAAAACTGGCAACTGCACAAAGAGAGGACAACAAGCTGGAAATTCTTTGAGCGCTACTGGATGTAACGCCGCCGGCGACTATTATGGAAAAAACTACGCACAGTACGAGTTGGTAGGAACTTACGAAGCAGTCTACGGAGGTCTTGAACACTGGAAGAAAGGCTACATCGGGTGCCAGCTATGTTCAAACCGATTGGCTGTACAAGGGTTCACCAGCCAAAGCAGTGGAGCACAAATTGACGTTGGAATTGACATTGACGTTACAAGATTAAATAGTGGCTGTGTAGCTGGTAGTGGCACCACCTGTATCGAATTGAGCAACATCTTTGCGACTACTGTAGGCTCTGGTGTTGAGAACGGAAGAGCGTTGCGACTGCCTAACTGTGATTCGAATGGAAACAATTGTGGTAGTGCTGGTGGGTACGACCCACAGCACGCACAAGGCCATGTCTTGGGTGAGTTCTTCACACCGGAATTGAAAGGAACAATCGCTTATGGCGACTACGATTCCGAATTCGACTTTTTGAGTATCGCGCGTTTGGTAGTCACCGATTCTACAGGAAAATTGTCAGAGACCGGTTCGTCGGGGCTCAAAATTAGTACCGCATGTGAAACGTATGGTAAGGGGAAGGTCTACACGATGAGCAAAGATATGCTGACGGCTGCGGAAGATTTGTTCTACAACAAATGCCGCATCGTGGTAAAAGACACTTCATTCGCTAAAAAGTCCAAAATTGTCTTTTTCAAATCAGCCACCGATAAAAGTTCATGTCTAAGTAATGCAACCAATTGTGGTTCTAATAGTGTCTACGCGGAGATCACCCAGGTAGACGAAAGGCGGATTCTCGTAGGAGATGCCGAGCTCAGTTTGCTTCGAAGAAAATTGGCAACCGTTGAAAAGGCGGGTGCGGCAATCACGATGTCTATTGCTAAATACACCGAGACCGCAACGGACCAACTTTATTTCACAATTTTGGGCACCAATACAATGATGGGATACGACGCACAATCCCAAGAATGTGATTCTACCAAAGTTGCTGATACCCTTAACGACTGTGACGAAGTAGCCGTTGCAAACGAATTGCTGTTTGTCTCGTCTGCTATAAACGGAGAAAGGAAGGAACACACCATAAGATCGTCTCCAGATTGCACTGGATTTTTGGATGTTCAGTTTAAGGATTTGAATGACACTTTTGCGGTGTACGACCTTAGGATACCATGCAGTAGGACCACAGCAAAGGCTAGAGATGAAGTATCGTTGACGTACGATTTTACCTTAGGTTACGATCTTGTTACCAATTTGGTAACGGCAAAAGCATACTACTTGTCTGACATGAATAGTTTTAATGTTACAGGCAGAGATGTAGGAACTTCTACGTCGGGATTGAAGGAAGATTTGTTAGTCACCGTAAGCTACGGTTACTGTAGTTCGGCTAATGTAATTGAACGTCGTAATTCCTCTGGTGCATTCGTTGGATGTTCGGGAACCAGCGATGCCAACGGTAAATGGGCAGACCAAAGTAGCCAAAACCATTTTAAAAGCACAGGATTGAACTTGAACGAGTGGAGCCACTGTGCACAATCTGTAGAGGACGACAGTGCAAACGATGCTTACATCGTTACCACGAAAGTGGCATTGAATTACCAACGTACCTTGAAGTACACCTCTACTACTGGAAGTGTTCTATCTACCAATGATTTCTGCGCGGATAGGAAATTCATCACCACGATCAAACGTGACGCCACAGCAACGGTAACCGTAGCAACCCTACGCGCTCCAACGTTGGAAAGAGCTGTATCGGTAACGGATATTGAATGGGAAGCGTGCGCTGGTACAAACTCATTCAAATTGGTAATTAGCGTTGCCTCCAAACAAAAGGATACAACCCAGGGCGACGCAACCTGGGCAGACTCTAATTTGAAAACAGTGTTGAAAGCATCGTCTTCATCTTCCGTTGATAGCGACAGTCTGATGGTTAATCTTGGAACTATGACTGCTGGACAACCGACACACACTTTTAAGTTGCAATCAGCTTGTATTACAGTTACTGCCGATCATTGTGACGAACGTTGTCAGACTGACGGCTCCGGATGTGTCGCTCAATCGACTGCGTCGGGAGATACATCAGAAAGCGCTTACAGTCAACTTACCCACACGGCAACCGATTTGGTATTGCGTGGTGAATTTACCAACTCAGACGTTGATAGTGACGTCAACATCATTACGAAATACGTGGAATGTCCCTTAGACGAATCCAACGTAGCCAGCGGGTACTTGTTAGCAGGTGCCACTATTGACTGTGATGCTGCCATTACCACGGCGAATTCCACAACGGTTGACGGTAAAACGGACTGTACGCAAGCGTTCACCACGGACACCGGTACAGCTGATGTTAAATTGTACATTACAGACATTACCACCTCAGGTCATTTGTTGACGAACGCTGAAGCGTCCGCGGCAAGCAATGCAAACTGGAGAATCCGACATTCTAGTATCTACATCGAGCGGTACGAGAAGAACTTCGACGGTACCACCGGGACACAGTTGTCCAGTGAAGAATTTTGCGAGTGTGGTAGCAAAAGTACAGTGTACGATGCCTCAACTCCCTGTCAAAAAAAGGCGGACCGTGTGTTTGGATTGATTCCATTCTCTACGTTGGACTGTGGTAAAAATGCTTCCGGCACAATCACTTACGACCGTATGAAATTCAACTTTTTGCCGTTGGCCGATGCAACTAATGATATTTTCCGTGTGAAATTCGTCTTGTTGGCAGAAAATACAGATTTGGACGACGCTACCACTCGCAGACGTAGACTTCGTTCCATTACGCACTACCAAGTGTTGAACAGTAGAAAATCCTTATCTTCCACCAGTTCGGTATCGGCATCTGCCTCTGGAATTGCCTTCCAACAGCCTAGCTACAACACCGCCGATGATGCTCCGGCCCCTCCTGCTGCTGCTCCATCTGCTCCATCAGCTCCTGCCGTTGAGCCTTCCGCACCAGTTGAAGATGAAAGTGTAATGGAACCAGATCACAAACACACCATGGAAACCGATACGTTCTTATGGATTGTCGTCGCTTCGATCGGAATTGTACTTTTGTCGTTGGGAATTTTCTTTGGTAATCAACAATGGGGTTGTCTGGATAAGTGCTGCTGTGAACCGTGCAGGAAAAATAAGGATGACCCATCATCCGGTGGTGAGGTTGGATCTGGTCCAGGTAGTTTTGCTGCTGTTGGATTCCGTGCACAAAGGTTCTCCAACTTGAGATATTAGAAAAATAGTAGATATAAATTTAGAATTTATTTAAAGAAATATATGAAGCTTTACTTCACATTATTTTTGACCATATTAATATTAATATACATCTCCACCTTCTACATTATACAAACTCCTATTTCACGTAGTTTTTATTTGAACAGTTTTCAGAGCATGTGTTCTGTATTTGATAGTAAGTTTAGCGTGGCTCGATTCCATACCACGACTCCATTTACCACCTCCTACGTGGATTATTTCCCTCAAAATTGTAGCTCTGTAACGCCGCCAATGGCGTGGTCAAATAACTTTTGGACCTTAAAACTACGACCAATGATAGGCGATCATATACATTTACTCTACAAAATATATTTAGATGGAAAGCCTGTTATATTCCATGACCGAAACCTTTCTGAAAAAATAGCCTACGAGAAAGCTCCAGAAGCATGCCCTTCCTCCGTAGACTATGCGTACAAAAAAAGCTGGTATCATACTGGTGTACATTCCCATTGTGATCGATCACCAAGTAACGGCGGCATTATTCACGTGCATCCATGGAGCGCACCCGTTCAACTTCGGGTCGAAGGCCGTGATGTCAATTTGGGAATGTTTTTCGAAAGTGTTGGAATAGAACGTAGTACCATGGGAAAAGGATTTTTGATAAATGGAAAATATAGAAAGTTAAAATTAGCGTACTACACGAATGTAAATAACGACCAGTACAATTATTTGACGTCCGATGAAAGAGAAATACAATCCTTATGGTTGGTAGACTGTCACGGAGCAGTAATTATTTGGGATGAGAAGAGTGAAATGCCAAAAATAAGTGATTGGGACAAGATATATGTAAATAAATTTGCGTGTCACCCTAAAAATTATCCAATAAGATAAAAGTTTAACTAGTAATATGATTGACGGGTATATGATTTACGCGCACCAATTTTAGAAACTGCGTCCATGTGATCTCTTGCACTACCAGAGCAGTTGTATTGAGACAGAGCCTTCAAAAACATCTCAGGGTCACTCATACTGCTGACTTTCCGTTTTTTACTGGCGGCATGAACGACTGGTGCCTGGCGTGTTGTTTGTTCTAGTTGAGGAACGCTTTTCTTGGACATGACCGCATCGAATTGTTTTGACAGTTGCGTCTTCTCCATCAAACTTTTGTACTCGTTAAACCTTTCATGTGCCTCCATATGCTTCTTACTTGCGCAATGCGCCACTCGCAACAACTCAATCATCTGCTCAGGATGAGTTTTTGATGCATCGAGTATGGTTTGTCTGGCTGCCTCCGACATTTCTTGCTTGTCCAACGTTTCGGACCATTGGTCTACCACAGTTTTAGCCATAGCGTGCGCTTTTTCCGCATTTTTTCGTTGCTCCTCTTCTCTCTGCCTTTCTATTTGCACTTTTAGCTGACGCAACTCGTCCAACTCGCTGTTCTGCTGAGTTTTAGAGTTTTCCAACGATTTTTGTTGCTCTATGATAATTTTCATCATAGCCTCTTTTGTCATCGTTCCTGCCGCGGAATTTTTTCCATCATCAGCACTTCCGCTGTCTGTGGCTTCCTTACTTTGATCCGGTGTGGGTTCAGATACTTTTTTGTCAGTACTCATTTTGTTTGGCGTTTGTTTTAATATATACGTTGTTTTTTTTATTTCGTCTTGATTTGGTTCATCTTCTCCATCAACAAAAGCTATTTTACAATCCGATCTTCTAGGTTCACAAACTAGACTGACTTCAATGGCTTCTTTCTTAGCAGTCGAATGTTTCCCACTGGCCAGTTGAACATGGGCATGTTGTAAAGACAGACCCCCGTAGTACGGTTTTCCAGTATTCGGATTCTTGTCAACCGCATGCTGTGAAAATTTCCCTTGAAATCCAGTATGGTCTAATTTTCCTAGACACCATTTACTTCCATCTTTCTCACTCCAGCTTTTAATTATATGGCCTACCTTCATGTCTGGATGATGCTCCATTCTCACAGGAATGTTTTTGAGGTCCAACTGGTCGGCCTGCTCACGAGTAAACCCAAAGGTTTCATCTCCCTCTGCTCGCTCTTCTTTTTCATACGGACTTAGAACACTGCCGATGAAATATCTTACCATTTGTTACAGCAACCATACTATAAATACTCTTTTTTAGCACATGAAATGAGTGTACCTCCTTTAGTAAGGATCTATCTATGTTATGATCTAGAAACATGTTTCGTAAAAAAAGGTTGTACACGTGGCCAAACCAAAATTTTGGAAGTAGCCTTTAAAGCGAAAAACAGGTCATACCAGCGCCTTGTAAATCCGTTAAAACGTTACTCTAATGCAAAGGAGATCGTAGATGGGTTGGACAAGCTCGATCAGAATGCGGAGAACACAATACACTTTTGGACGAAATTGTTGATCGGGAAAAAAGCGCTACCCACCTCGTTGCGAAGAAAATCCATCATCGAGAAGGCCGAAGCTATTGCTACGTTGCTAAAACGATCCGATGTTGCTATGACCTACAACAAAAACGTTCGCAACAGCATGATGCAATCGCTTGCTCGCCATGAAGATGATGAAATAAAAGCAAAGAACGACATTCGTAAAGACGAAGACAGCTTCAATCAATTGTTCTACACCCCGGAGGAAGCAATACAGGGCATGTTGGAGAAAGCCGAAGGCATCGATATTTGGATAGCTCATAACGGAAAAGCATTCGACGAGAAGGTATTGAAGGGTCACGATCACAATTTCAATCACGTCACATTCGTTGACAGTTTACACTTACTGAGACACATGATACCTGGATTGGTAAGCTATTCACAACCGCTGTTATACCAGCATTTGTTTAATAAAAAGTACTTTGCCCACCACGCGTTGGAAGACGCGGTAGCTCTCGATAAAATTATGGACCATACCTTGGGAGATAAATGCGTATTGAAAACGGTCCAATCCTTAGTCGAAAAACGAGAGAAGAAATATGCTGAAAAGAAGGAAAAAAAGGCAAGATATAAACAATTAAGAGCCCACCCAGAATCTACGTTGTACAAGTTGAAGGGGATAGGACAGAAAACAGTAGAAAAATTGTACAAGAAAGACATAAAAACAGATGAAGATTTATTAGCCTTAGTCAATACGATATCATTCGACGCATGGTGTCGAGACTTCAAGTTTGTACACCATCACAAAACATTTTACAAAGATCATTGCACAGTCGGCACCTCTTCCGCTATCGTCTGAGAATCTTCCACAGGTTTTGTAAGTTCAACTTCATGTAATGGAACCTCTGGAAAGGAGAAGGAGCCATCATTTAATTCCTCGAGCTCTTGCTCTAATTCACTATCGTCAAATTGCAACAAGCTTGACTCTTCGCTTATGATGTTGTCAACGTCCATAAACTGATCGGTAAGTTCATCCAATTGGTCGCGAAGGTTCTCGATTTTCTCGTAGCTGTGTGACTTGCTAAATACCTTAAATACTTTAACCGTATCTTTAATTGCCTGTAATTGTAATCGAGTAATATTTAAATTTTCAAGTGCGTACTGTTTGGCCACAATCGTCGCTATCTTCTTCCTGGTACTCTCCATGTAGTGCATTATAATCTTCTTTCTTCTTAATTTGTGCATCATTCCCTGCTTCTCTCCCTTGTTGCGTAATGAGTGCAATATGTCTCGGTGTAAATCATTGTGTTGCCGTTGGTATTTACTTAGCATTTCCTCCAGGAGCGACTCTACTTCTTTCAGTTGTCTTAAGCACTCGCCGGAAGTATTCGCGGTGTACCGATTTTTGATGGACCACAGGCACCCCATTATTGTATGTGGGATTTGTTATATTAATAGAACTAAATGCATCGGTGGTTTCAAAAGGTATAGATTTATAAGAGGGTGGTTTTGTTACAATAATACCCATTTGTTTATTTTAAAATAATGTCGTTTAAATATGTAATTATTTATTTAAATAAAACAGGTCCGTAGTAATTTAAGTAAATAAAAATCCATAGTAATATAGATAGGTCCGTAGTAATTTAGTCTATATAATTATTTTAAATTAATCGTTTAAATATGTAATTATTTTTATGATTACTGTGGACAGTTTGTTGCGTTACTACTAACAGAGTCATCACCCTTACCTTTATGTCCACAACTTCTAATTTGAGCTTGAAGAAGAATGCATGCTTCGTGGTGAGCATTGATACAACAGCTTCCTTTCTTCGCACCGTCTACGGAACCAGGCAATGCCTCGGTATCTTTCTCCAACGCTGCTTTAATATCGCTTTTGGCGGAGCATTGTTTGAGTTCCCAACCAGTACCGTCGATCATAGGCACTGCTAAGCTAGTTCCAGCGACTGGTGATAGTGCATCAATTTTCTCCTGGACTTTTCCTACACTATTCAATGGAGACACTGCGGGGTAGTATTTCGCGCCAAGCGCTGAACCTAAAAAAAAGCATAAAAGTAGTTTGATAACCTTCATATTATTTATTTCTAATCCGGTGATATATAGTCGGAAGAAATAAATATCTATTATTTTTATAACATAAATTGCTTTACACACACTTTGAAAAAACACGAACTGATTGGCTCCTCTTTCGCTCACGAAAAGCACAAAGTTTACAGTTCAATACAGAACACGTTGAACGAGCTTTCCAACAGTCACAACCCATATCAGAACATCCATAACATTCCCTACATTTGTTACATGGAGAGTAACTTGTACAAACCTTCCTATCACATCCCCGTTTTAAAGGACATATAGCAGCACACGATTCATGGCCTTCAACACAATAGGTGCCTGGATTGCATTCGCTTTCTACAATATCGCGACAATGAACACCTGCCATATGTTTTGCAAACTTGTTGAAATGATGCCATCCCGTTTTGTTCCGACATGCCTCATGCATGCACTTAAACGTATTTAATACCATTTTTGTACCATCCTCCCTGATGACAGTACAGTGGTGCGCGTGCATCGCATGTTGCATGGCGTTGAGCTTACGCTGAGAATCTTCCTCACACACAGGACAGAAGTATCGCTTTACACGTTGCCCTGGTATCTCTTGAACAAATTGATGCTCATTTAGCACTAAAGTACTACAGATGTCATACTGTCTTTTTCTTTTTTTCGTTGTTTTTTTTCCAGGTTTGATAGCAAAATTTTTAGCAGTTTTTCGGTCTTCTTCGTATCGGGAGGCACTAAGCTCGCCGGACTTTAATGCCTTCAACAGCTCCAAACGCTCACTTCTTAACTTGATTGCCTCTTTTAGTTTATATCTAAGGCGAAGTCTCAACTGTTTCCTTGTCCTAGTAGTCAAAAGACTTGCTACTTGTGTAGATGGTACGACCACCTTTTCAAACACGAACTCGCCACAATTACAAGTTAAGTTCTCTTGTGCTTCTTTACAACAGTTAGGCCAGGTTGGCATATCCACTATTGTTGGTAAACTGAGACGAGAAGGGCAATCGGTGGTCCAACCACGTTCAAGAATGTCTTCATTTAGCTCATGTCTAATATACCCTTGCCATCCATTCGTTTGAAGCTCGTACAAGACATATTCGTCTTCTTCGTCTGTTTCTGTCTCGTCTCCACTAGAATCTTCTTCCGATTGTGAACCAATGGCTTGGTATTCGTTTAAACAGGCCTCTGAACAAAATTCTATTTGCAATTCATCTTCCTCATCGACTACCGTTTTGCCATCAACAAGTGTATTATTGCAATGAAGGGAAGAGCAAGTGTTTTGGTTTTTTTCATCATCATCGGTGTCTGATTCTATTTCCATTCCTTTTATTTTACGAAAGTCAATTTCACGATCGACCTCCAACTCATCCTCGCCGTCGTACATCAGATTGTCGATCGAACAGCTGCTATCGAAGTATTGTTCAGCGACCAAACACCTATCGACGTATTGTTCAGCGCTACTTTCGATTTCAATGGTTTCTTCTACCAACGCTACCATTTCAACCATTTCAGCAACGGGGTCCGTTAATATTTCCTCGTCGCGCGTCTGTTGCTCTTCAGGGTCGCCAGCGTCGCACGGCTGTTGCTCTTCAGGGTCGCCAGCGTCGCACGGCTGTTGCTCTTCAGGGTCGCCAGCGTCGCACGGCTGTTGCTCTTCAGGGTCGCCAGCGTCGCACGGCTGTTGCTCTTCTACCAACGCTACCATTTCAACCATTTCAGCAACGGGGTCCGTTAATATTTCCGCGTCGCACGGCTGTTCAAAGTCGCCAGTGACTTTACAGGCGCAAAGCCAGGACAGGTCACCATCGTTTCTTCCACACTTATAATCACACAAGTGGTGTACTTCACAATTATCATGGTAATTGTTGGCCTTTACAAAATATTTCGTACTCGTAGTAAATTCAAATCCAACTGCTGTTATGGGATCCCAATCTTTCTCAAACATCTTTTCAATAGCTATCTCATCTTCGCAAGTAAGCAGCGCACCCGCCGTAAAAGCAAGCAGCGCATCCGCCNTTTCTCGAGTTGCCTCTTCTGCCATCATAGCTTCGTCGATTGCGTCGCTACTGAGACCAGCTTCATATAAATCATTATCAGACATCATTACTGGATATATTGTGTGTTTGTAAAATACTTTCTTATTTGGTATCTTCATCTTGCTTTAATTTGATCGTACGGTTGAAACACACATATTTTGTTCTGGTTTATGTGTGTCGAGTGTATGTGTGCGGTTATCGTAGAGTTCTTAGTTATTTTATTCTATATATATATTTATATAATAATATTTTTTTTCAATGATAGAGCCATGTATTCATTTGCTCTACAAAACATGTTGATGGATGGCTTAAACAAAAGTTTATTTAGAAGCAAGTTTCAATTACACCGTGCTAGTACTCGGCTTTCAAATTACAGAAATTGATGGCTAAAATAAAATATTATTTTTATTTTTGTTACGCCGTACTAGCACCAGGCTTAGAAATTAAAAAGATAGTGTTTAGAAAAAGTTAGTAGTGGTTATAGCTATTATTTGGGCGCTACTTAGAACCCCGCCAAAAATGCCAAAAATATTATTAATTGCAGACCCCTAACAAAAATATTTCTCCCTATGTTATCTCTATGTGTTACTTTTTTGGTAACTATATTACTACGGACTTTCCTTAAGTCAAGACATCGTACATTGTTACGCCGTAATAGCAGTAGACTTAGAAATAAAAGAATCCCGTGTTTAGTAGTGCTTATAGTTATTATACGTACATCAATTGGACCCAATTGGCCCGATTGGCCAAAATAAAATATTATTTTTATTTTTGTTACGCCGTGCTAGCACTCGGCTTTCAAATTACAGAAATTGATGGCTAAAATAAAATATTATTTTTATTTTTGTTACGCCGTACTAGCACAGGCTTAGAAATTAAAAAGATAGTATTTATAAAAATTTAGTAGTGGTTAGAGCTATTATTTGCACACGCGCCCACAACCGCCAAAAATATATGTCACCCCTTTTTTCCACCAAATATTTCTCCCTATGTTATCTCTATGTGTTACTTTTTTGGTAACTATATTACTACGGACTTTCCTTAAGTCAAGACATCGTTTTCTCTTTTTTTCTTTCTTCTTCTTTAGTAGTCTAAGAAGTACAGTATCCTCGAAGCACTGCTCATCTCACGTTCTGCCTTGTGGTAGGTTAGGACCTATCTTAAGTCGAGACCTTTGGAGCTCTACTTCCACCAAAAATATTTCTCCTCTCTATGTGGTACTTTTTTGGTAACTATATTATATTACTACGGACTTTCCTTAAGTCAAGACCTTCGTTTTCTCTTTTTTTCTTTCTTCTTCTTTAGTAGTCTAAGAAGTACAGTATCCTTTAAAGCACTGCTCATCTCGCGTTCTGCCTCTGATAACTGTGGAATAGATAGGACATGCTCGTCGCTTGTGGTAGACAGTGTAATAAAATTACTCTTTGTGCTTGTTGTACTATAGTACTCCTTTACTATCCTATCTAACATGCTAATTAGATGGTGAATCCCTTTAACCTTCTTGTTATTTACCTTTACAATTTGATCATTCTCCTGTAGGTCCGTGCTAAAGCTCGTATAGCTCTGTGGCGGAATGTGCGTAAGAATTACCATAGAGGACATACCGTAGCTGGTTTTCAACGTGTTTAACACACCGTGATCAAAAATGTTATCTACTTCCTCCTCTTCCTCTTCGTCCCCTTCAAGCATATTAAGGTGAAAATCTGTGAATACAAGGCCTCCAAATATTGTGTACTGTAGATCTTCGTATGCGGGAAATCTGGTTCGCACCTTAAAATCTATTGCTTCCATTGTAATGGCTTTACGGTATATTTTCTTTTTACGGTAGTAGTGCATAAATAATGTAGATGGATCTAGATTCAACATATACTCCACACAATCAATCCGTACTCGCTTGTCCGTTGATGCAAACGTAATTTGGCCAAACGTATCAATGTTGTATTTGATAGTTTTACCGCTCTTATCTATAGTTTCGATTCCCATCAGTATGTCTCCCTTTTTTAAACCACATTTGTCAGCCGGTGACTTCTCGATAATATCTTTTAACAAAACACCTTTGAATGCCCTATCAACTCCTTTGAAGTCTAAGTAATCATCCGTTACGTTTTTCAACGTAAACCCCCAACAAGGTAGTCGAAGTATTTGTTTTTTAAAACAGCAAAAGTAATTAAAGAAACGAAATATTTCTTGAATGGGCACTGCCAAACTTAGACGCTCACTGTCACAGATAGTTGCGGTACAGATGCCAATGACCTTGTTTTTGTGAAACAGTGGCCCCCCTGAATTTCCAGAATTGATAGATAAATCGCAACTCAACATGCCAAGACCACGCGATGATAAACTGCCGTTGGATATTTGATAATCTTGACATAAATTAGGGAATCCTATAGCAGTTATTTGCTGACTTGCCCCCTTGACAATATCTTTGGTGTTCAGAGGGCAGTTTTTAATGCCTTCCAACCACTGTATATGGTCCCCACTCCACCATTTCACTTGCGGTAACGATATGTCCAATTCGAGTACAGCAACATCGAGATTGGGAGCCACAAACATCACTTCTGCCATTAAGTAGCTTTTGTTACGTTGGGGGAATTCTAATATGCACTGCTTCGAGACAAAATTTTGGACGACATGAAAGTTCGTTAACAAATACCTAGAATTTCTTTTTGCGGTAAATTTGGAACCAAATTCAACCGGATCTACAAAGAACCCGGTACCTCCACTTTCGTACTGTTCGTTCAGGCTGTAAGGGATATCGAAGTTGTATAAACGATTTACCCCTAACACCTTACACACGGAATTTTTTATATCGTTAATAAATCTTACACTCATCTTTATTAATAAAAAAAGTACATATATAGTAACTTTTTTGGTGGATTTGCATTTTTTTTTAATATTTATTGTAGAGTAGAGGTAGATAAATGGACTACTATGTCCAGACGAAGAGACTTCTAGTTTTGTACAGTGGGGAAAATGTTAATATTTTACGGCACTTTTTTAGTCAACTTCAACAGCTTCGTCAACTCTACTCGATTGCTATAATTAACGCCATCATCTCCAGTCAAAATTCCAACGTTACGAACGAGTATGATTTGATCAAGACATCGATAACGAGGGAAAAATACATGCAAAAAGTATCTCTAGTAGACATTCGGAACGTCATTGTGTTTATTATCAGAAGGGATTGCAACAAAGTCATAAATGTACACCCGTTCATAGATAAGGATGAGAAAGATCAGGCTTTCTTGAAGTTAAATAGGGTAAGCACTATTGGAGAAAACATAAAATATCTTCAGACGTTGATAGAAACGTGTTACTATATCAGTCATATATTTTATGTAACTCGAACTCCCGATGTCATTCAAAGGGACAGTTGGAAAATGGCGCACGATTACTTCCACGACACGCCATTAACAGTAAGCGTAAAACACATATACGCCCTGTTGAAAAACCTCATTTAACTTGGGTCAGGAACAGACAGTCTAGCAGAGCTATTCTTTTTCACTCGCTTTCGCTTCTTTCTCTTTGGCGAAGTCAGATCAACGGTTGATCCTCTTCTCTCTGCTTTTCTATTTTGACGCATAATTTCTTTACACGTCAAACGGTAAGCTGGTGGTAAATCAAATGCCGAAGCACAATTTATTTCACGAAGCGTTTTCTTCAAAGCAGTCATCAGCTCCTGCTTTGTCGGGAACGTTTTCACAGGCCGATTTGCATGAGCGTTCGCCGTATAAATGACTTTGGACCATTCACGGCAGTTGGATTCGAAAAGGTCTATGTTTGAATCACGGAGGCGTTGAAGAGGAGCTAATATTGTCCAATCTGTAACAAAGCCTCTCGTAGGATCATCCTCTTCTCGTCTAGTATTGTAGCAAAATACAAGCCCTGCTCCGTCTGCCGCGTTAAGTACTGTGAGTTCGGTTTCTGGTTTATAGTAAGGGAGGTCCAACACAACGTTTGTTCCACGCTTTACCGCTTTGTAAATCTTTCCAAGGCAAAATGGGCACTGTGGTTGCACCAGCTCATTGACGAGTTCTTTCTGACTGGTGACGGCTCGTTGAATGCAGCCGAGGCACATTTTAGTCTTACATATGTTGGCCTTATTTTCGTTTTCGTAAAGCTCACTGTGAATAAGTCGCCAATCTCCAGTGGCATCCATACAGATAGGACATTGTTCTTCTGCCTCTGCTTTAGGCTTTGCTTCTTCTTCTTTCTTTTTCCTTTCTTCTTCTTCTTCTTCAACCAAACGAATACATTGTTGATTAGAAAGTCGGCGTTGCCACTTACGGTGCAACTTTCCAGATGTCGCTTGAGGCAAGTCGCTACCGACAGAAGCTACACGAACGATTGCCGCAACGGTGTTGGTTCCCAGGCCGCGGCTCTCTAGAAAAGTTTGAAACGCAGATACAATATGGGTTTGCATTTTATTCGTTGCGTTGAATGTTGTGATGATTAATGTTTATTCTACTTTCTATAACTCTTTTGCGTTTCTACTTTAATTTATTTGTATGTATGCGTAAATACATGCTTGTTTTTGCTTCTTGTAGTGTTTTTTTATGTTGCTCTACAACTAAACATTTTTATACCTCTAAATTTGATGTAGCATAGAAATACTATGGACTTTCTTCTTGACCAATCGATGTGCGTGATAAATTACTACAGAGTTTTAAAATATTGAATCAATTAAACATGCGGCAAATTAGCATGTAAATAGCATTGATTCTAAAATATCAATTAAATCGCTTGGCCTAGTATGGACTTAATGGTAAAAAATATCACTATATAAATAAAAAAATATTCAACTAAGAAAAATTGAATGATGAAGACAATGAACAGTAAAGAACACACCAGGGATACCTCTACAGTTGTTGCAACGAATGATACTCTTCTGCGTAAAGATAAGAAAGATAAACTAAAGAAGAAACGAAAAAAGAAAAAGAAACAAAGCTATCAATCAATATTAAACGATATATTGAAACCAGCATCTTCCAACGAAGATAAATACAAAGAGAAAATATTACAAAGTATTGGTGGAGGAAATCACCAAAAAGTTTTGCAAATATAAACCCGCAACTATTATAGATTTAATTTATAGCGTACCCTGACTTTCCTTATATTACTACGGACCAGTGGTCACATTTTTTCTATATATCAAAAATTCCAAATCTTCATCGAAAGTAAAGCAAGAGCGTGGGTGGTCAAATCATGGTGATCCTGTTCTGCTCCCCCTACGCATTTGCTTTTTTCCCCTAATGTCCTTAATGTCCTTCATGTCCTTAATGTTTTTTATTATTTTTTTGCCTTGCTACTTAGATATTATTAGTTGAGGTCCTCTTTCTTCTTATATTACTACGGACCTTGAATCGGCACAGCATAGTTTTATGCATATTATTTTTATTGTTATTATTTATCTTATTACTTTAATAACAAAGACACAACACTATGCATCACACACAACTATTGAGCGTCCGTCCGTCCGTCCGTCCGTTCGTCTTCTCTAAAAAAATAAAAAAAATAAATTATTCTTTTCTATTCACTACACGCATACACTCTATCAATGCCGATCCCGTCGTCGTCGGCCACGCACATGAGTACAAATATATAAAACAAGAGAATAAACAAAGGTAGAAAGGAAGAAACAACATCCTTCGAGTATATATACGGCAGCAGAGCACAGTAAGTCAAACGCATAATGTCTTCTGCTGTTGCATCGAGTAATTCTTCTTCTCCGGCACCGGCGGAAGGTCAAGTGTGGAGAAAGCCAGATGGGCTTTGCGCTCTTGTCCTCGGGACTCATAGGACTAGGAGCGGCGTTATAGTACATGTATATGAACAATTAGGAACGGCCGAGGACGGTTATTCGGTTAAGGAAGGAATCCCTGACTTGTTAGATTTTATTGAAACAAATGAATACGTAGGAGAATTTGACGGTAGTCAATGGAGATTTTCGTATGACAACCCTAACCCTGTAACCGTTCGCCTTACCGATGACAACAAGGTCGCGTTCGGCGTCGACACGTTCGACATCATGGAAGATGTTGACACTTTTTTAGAGCTTTCAACATTTGTGTCTGCTACAAAGATCATGGCTTCTATTGTGCCGGCAAGGGGTCAGCTGTGGAGAAGGTCGGGTGGGGGTTACGCTGTTGTCCTCAGGAATTACGGGGATTACCTGAATGTTGTCTTCGTCGGTGTGATGGACAAGTACGAGGGCGTGGCAGAAGTTAGTGAAGTATTAAGACCGCGTTTGTCAGCCTTTCTTGAAGACAATAGTTACATAGGAAACTTTGACGGTAGTGTTTGGGAATACATGGATAAGTACAAAGACTACGGTAAAGTAACCGTTCGCCTTACCGATGACAACAAAGTACCGTTCACAGTCGGGGAGCGTTCCTGGAAGAAAGAAGTTCGCTATAGTTTAAGTGGGTTTTTACGACATGCAACACTTCTGATTGTTGGCCCTGCATCGGAATCGGCGGGAGCTGGTTCTAGTTCAATGGGTTTACAGAACTTAAAATTTTAGACTTTACTTACCCTAACTTAGGGACTCTTATAAGATTTATTTTAAAACCCATCCTCCTGGTACGTATTTTCTCCAACACCACTGATTGTTGACAGCTCTATCGAAACCGCCATGGTGTAGAATAACCCGACAAACATGGTGAAGAGCTTTAATCCATGCTGTGTAGCACGCAAAGCTATTGGCACCCCTAGTTGTAACACTTTACTTCCTACATATGCTATTAATATAAAGACTATCATATCACCAATATGTAGGCGAAAACAGTCGGACTCGATCTCTGTCAGTGGCGTGCGGTAGATCGTATTTTGAAACATACTGTCAAGATTTTCAATCCTTCGAAATAGCCATAGAAATGGCGCAGTATTGTACAAAAATATCAATGCTTCTGGAAAGTTCAACCGAAACCAAATCAATGGAGCCCAAAATAATCCCAATTTTTCTAAATCTGGTATGTTATCAGGGCATGTTTTGTAGCTGGTCTGTACTGAACATAGGTAACAATTATCCAGATTACAGGTATCCGCAAGTCCTGGCCAATACTGACACCAGCAGTTGGGAAAGATACGGTCGTTCGCGAAGGCAAATATGTCGTCTACTAACATATTAGGCACGTTCGGGAAACATGGATATGTCCACCCGTACGTTGTCAGTAAAAAGATAAATACCATGATGTAAATCAAAAATGGAGAAATGAGGCCGAATAGTGGAAGTTCTGTGAACCAAGTAAACAAGAATATACCAACGACAGTGTAAAACATGTATCCAAAACTTGCTTCCATCTTGTCCAACCGCTTCTCTGTCGTTTCGTAACCCGGTTGTGTTCCGTAAATTATGTCCATTGGACATTCACCGGCAAAGGGATATGTGATAAAGTAGGAAGCGCTATGAGCAAAGAATGGAACATAGCTACTATCAGTCACCGAAATAAACTTCTCTATTGCTTCAAGAAGAGTGACATTGTTTCGAAACTTTAATTCCAACAGCAACATGTCCCAATCCTTGGCAGCGCGCTTATAATTATCTAACAACCCATCTGTGTAATTTGAATGTAATTTATGTCTCCCTGCCAATTTGTAACCTCGTTGAGATGCTTCTATATCTTTTTGTAATTCTTCCTGTGCCTTCCTAGTGCTTTCTTCTGTAAATGCACTGATGTCTTCACCAGCTTTTTTTGCAGCCTTATCCATCATTGCTCCGACGTCATCTCTCCATGCGCGGGCTCTTGCCTCCTTTTCTTCGTCATTAAAATATTCTAAGAAGGACGGCAAGACCACTGGCACGTAGGTGTACTCGTAATACTGCCCCATGCGTTTTCCTTCATTTATTATGGTGTTAAGTAGGTTATCAACAACCAAGCAATTAAGACATACGTTTGTGTCACTCTGTTCGTCACACGGTGTGATGTCAGTGTTCAATCCAGCAGCCCGAAGTATGAAACGTCTGGATTTCAACTTGTATGGATTTTTTGTTTTGGAAGCACGCAACGTAACACGCTTCATATTACTAACAGTAAAGTGTTCTGGTATGGGGTTGGAAGGCAATGACATATTACTTATTTGCAGAGCTTTTCCTGCTTGTGTCAAATCAAATTTCAAATCAATACTTTGCGTGTGATTATAAATGGCCTTCGCTGCTGTTGAGGAATGCTTGTATATTCTATAAACATTCCCCCACGCTGTGTCGCTTGTTTGAATATCTTTGTCAAACGAATGGAATACACCATGAATTACTTTGTCCAAGTGGCTAATCATTGTAAATTCACGTACGTATCGTCTAACGGAATTCCACAGTGGAACGTATATTTCCGTATCAACACCGGCAAGTTTCATTTCACGCATCATCTCTTTACCATTTATTTCATCCGTTGAAAATCTGACGTATATAATTCCAGATGTGAGCAAGTGATACAGCATGGTATATTTACGTCTCCAATTATATATCAGGTCATGCGGAAGTTTAATTCCTAAGCTTTTTCCTAGCTCAACGGCAGTTGCTCGCTGCTCAACACATTGTAGTAATTCCACGCGCTCGATAGGACGAAGATCAGTAAAGTTAAAATCCTTGTAAGCATGAACCATCATATCGCACGAACTGACTCCATTCCATTCCATTTCATCATGAAGTATTTTCGGAAGATTGTGATAGGCGGAGTGTAACCGTCTTCCAAATATATCGTCAAAGAATCCACCAATGGCTTCCCCTGCTGCTGCTGCTGGTGCTGGAGGAGACGATGGTCCTCTGCCAGGACACCCTAAATCGCACATGCCACCGAAGCTCAGCGTACAAATAGCATCTTGTAAGCCGCCACAAATTTCTCCGCTCAATTCTCTGATAAATTGACCAACAGGTCCTAGCATGCTTAAGATAGCATCGAGAACTTTACCGGCGTTCTTCAACATCATTTCTAGGAATTTTGTAATTAATCTCCATAGATCGGCAAAGAATTCATTGTACAAGCCTCCACCAGTGAATAACTCGACCACTCCGCCGAATACCTTTAGAATTAACGAAAGCATCTCAATCGCCGCATCCGATAAGAACTGGCGGAAAATGTTCAAAATAATTTTGAATGTCTTAAATATAGCACCAGCCCCACGATGTATCCCTTCAAATAAATCTTCGAAGCCGTCGAAGAATAGTTCTATCCAGTCAAATAGAATATTGATCTGTGCAATAATGTGATTGAACACTGGCTGCGTGATACTCCTACTGAAACCAGCACTTCCGCGGACAATCTGTTCAATGAATTGAATGTTTTGGTTCATGGAGTTTAGAAGCTCAATCGGAGCATCAAGAAGTGTAAATATTATTTTTGCAAATCCGGTTCGAATGCCATTTGATACGAGACCCACTGGGAACATAGAAGAAATTGTACTTGAAAATCCAGCTGCTGTACGTTGAAGATCACATAATCGATTTCCTAGATTCACTGTGATACCGTCTGCACTCCCTCCAATCAGTTCAAACAATGTCATTATAAGTTCTCTCACTTCATACACGACTAAATAAAGACCATTCCTTACAGTCATCGTTACGCTACAAATAAAATCATGCGACCCATATACTTTACATGACTTCTTAACGTAAGTCATCTGTAAAGCGTCGAACAGACGTTTCTGCTCGTTGAACCTGTCTTCATTAAACGCTAGTATAGATGTAGCACCTATCTGGTACGACATTTCTTCACAGAAACTGTTTGCCGACGTATCGTAAGCAGGGTGCAATTTGGAAAAGTAACGGTCAATCACTTTGGAAATTTCTGCAAGTTGATAAAATGCCCACTCAAAATGAAATGTGTTACACCATGCAAAGCTGTTATCGTATGTTTTCTTCAACACATCGTTGGTGAATGCGGTTTCACTGATCTCCTGAGCGGTATCGGGAAAGCTGTAGATGCAACCACATCGAGATGTTTCCTCTATCTCTAGTCCAATGTTACACTGGCACCCATCCTTATTCTCACCTTCGCACAACGGTTTTTTATTTCCCTTGTTGCTCTGAGTATGACACATGGCGTGTCTAATACTATCATGTATTGGCAAGCACGCATTGGGATTGTACACGCGAGGGTCGGGCTTATACACCATGTATCCTGGTTTCGGCGTGAGACAATCCTCAATTGTTTCCCCTTTATCGATCCACCATTTCTCCAACTGATGTTCGCTTACTCCATACCCACAATTGACCTTGTTGTGGAAAAAATTCATTGTAAGAATGTCTGGAACGTTCAAAATGGTCTTTATAAAAATTCTTACTCCTTCCATATACAATAAAGCATACGTTGATGATGTTTCCTGTGGCAAACTAGGGATTTTACCACCTTGGCGAATTAATTTAATGAGGCGATCAATGTTTGCAAAGACATTGGCGTTGAGGTTCGGTTGACCACAAAAGGGATCGTAGTTAGGCACACCAAATGGGTACATTTCTGAATATTCTGCTTCTTGGTACCCTGTTGGAATATCACATTTACATTTAGAACTATCAGTTGTCATATCCCATTCATTATTTTTCCGGTATTGGCAGGAAACGAATGCATTTCTAGGATAACTGGGGCCGTCGTATCGTTGGAGAGTACGCAACACACTTTGCTCCTGGTTGAATATTGACTTCCACAACAGCTCTCCAATAAGATTTGTAGCCAGGTAAGCTATGTTAGCAACGGAGGTGTAATACAGGTATGGCACACACGCCGTTGCTACCGTCCATTTATTACTTGGCTGACAGTCTAACCTCACGTGTTTCGGTATTCCCACTATTTCAAGCTCCTTGCCAGTATGGACAGATCTCGATACTGCCTTGGTAAAGACATCGGCAATTTCTAAAAACCAAAATCCATTGTTGGCTAAGTTCAACATGAAAAGATCAAACTGTTGTGCCGCTTGGTCGAAACGGAACGCCTTTGTCATATAGTCACTATTTGTTATAAAAACAGGTACCGGGAGCATTATATGCATCAACGATCTGTATATCGTGTGAGCAGAGTGCGATCCACTCATGAATAATCGACTGACGGTTGTAAAAACAAACTCTTCCGGGACACCTCCAAATTCAAAATCGTCAATGAAGAGCTTAATACTTTTCTTCAACCCTTCCTCCAAGACACGATCAAAATACTTCATGATGTTAAACACTGCGCCGTTCACATGGTACAATGGTTTTGTAAGGGTTGGAAACTTGGGCCCAAATAGTGGTAAGAGCTGAAAAACCGTTTGCATTAGTGACACCGGCACGTTCACGGCGTGGTTGATTGCTAGGGGGAGCTCATCTTGTCGGACCACAGTAAAGCCAATGTCAATCACGTCCTTCAACCCCTCACAAATGCATGACGTTATATTTTGCTGGTGGGACAATATGTGCTGAGCACGGTCAATTACATCTGCCACTGGCAACTCATTGACAAATATGTTGTTCTCTGTAGACATAGCGCCGACGCCCGTCCACGTAAATAGTGACTGAAAGCTAGCAATAAACAAATTGACGAACATTTTAATGGTGGACAGAACAGAGCTAAAATCGCATTTGATTGCTATAGCTATACTCCCCCTCGTGGCCTGACTAGTGACTACATAGTTGTAGTTATAGAGTGGCACGAAAAAGTCATAAATTACCCTCAAAATCTGCCCAACACTCAAAATCACGTTTTGAAACAGTGGTTGGATCACACATCTCCAACTGGTATCACCTGAACGCAATACAATATCCGTATTGTTCGACACCTCTAGCAAAATTAATGCCAATATTACTAGCTGTAAAAACTGCTTTGCATTTGAAAATACATTTCCAGCAAACCCAAAAGAAGTTTGTGAACTTTGTGATATGATATCACCAACAGCATCTGTTATGGTGCTTATCAAAAGCTGAAGTTGAACCATGACAACATTGTTTATTGTTGGTTCTGGATGTCTACCACTTTGTTTTTGCAACACCGTAAACAGGTAGGTTAGGAACAAAGAAGCTGTACAGACCGCTACAAAAATAAGTAGAGAAGTAAGAAAGACATACATGAATTTATATAAAACATAGACATAATATATACTATTAATCAGCAAAATGAATACCAACAAAGACCAGAGTCACGTCTCTTCTCAACTTGTAATTTACCAACAAGCTTCAAATTTAAAAAATTACATTTTTCTTGTTCAGCGGCACATACCCTACATACATTATCAAGCGTTTCCAAACAGCTTTCCTTCTCGTCGATATTTACAGTGAAAAAGAAGAAGCCATACTTGTTTGCTACCTGCTTGCCCAAATTTGGACTCCCAAATGATAATATACAGTACCTCTTACCAAACTGTTCCGCTTTTACATAGGCTACAAGCTCCATCATTTTTTCAAACGAATTTATATCTTTGTACACGAACACACACAAGTCTATACCTTTTAAAAAATTATCTACAACGCCACGAAAGCGATCGGAGCCACTAGTATCCCATATTTGGAGGTTTACTTTATCTTCATGTCTATATACAATATAATCCACACCAATGGTTGGGCAGTAATTTTTCATCTGATTCTTACGCAAATGATTTAAAAATTGTGTTTTTCCAGTGCCACTCTTTCCCAACAAAATAGTCTTTATGTTCATTTTTTTATACATATAATAAATTTGTATTTTATAATAAATGTCATCTGTTGAAGCAAAAAGACCCGTATATTGGATACCCGATTCAAGCACTGATGTCTGTAAATTGTGCAACATAAAATTTGGCTATTTACTACGGAAACATCATTGCCGCCTATGTGGTTTCATTTTCTGTGGTACTTGCGCTGGCCAATTCAATTCTATACCATCTTATCTTGGTAAAACACTACGCTACAGCGACGTGGATAGTCAGGTTAGACTATGTACACCATGCTCGTACGAAATTCAAACGGCGAAAAAAAGCAGAAAATTTGTTGACATCATCTCTTTCTTACCATTACGTCTTTCCGATTACAAGACACTCCGTGTATTAAGTAAGGAGTGGTTGAATGCTACTAATTATATTGTAAGCGTTATAAAGGGCATTCAGTACAAAATTCCATACGACAAGTACAGCAAATTGGAAAGACGAATTATAAAATCTCACTGGCGCGCATTCACAGGACATTCAACGTACATGATACAAACATTACGGTGTTTTGTTGGTATAGTATCCGATGAATATTTTTCTAACGTCATACGACACTACAAAACACAACCAAAAGAAAATACATGCGACACGCTGTACTGTGAAAAATGTAATTCGTGTTTTGAAGTGTTTGAAATACTAGAGATTTTATACGGATTCCATGGAACACAAATCTTAAACAATGCTGAAGCTGAGGTGTTCTTTGGGACGGTACTAACAGGCGTTGACATTGACTGGTTGAGCATACTCATTCCCTATTTTTTGACAATCGGCACGACCAACGCATGCCAACGACTCGTACACAATTACATATTACCGCGGGTGTTAGAAAATAAAAATTTTCTTTTTAAATTCTATTACGAGTGTCGTCTGTGCCGTGATGGGGATACAAGAGTCACCGATTACTATGTTTCTTTGATGGAACGGGCGCTTCAACTAATAGATCAACCATTGCGAGATGAAATAGCTAAATGTGATTTATTAATTCATTTCTTAGAGAACCCACATGTTGACAAGCAACAGAAGATTGACGAGTTGTGTCCGGTCATTATGCCTTACAACACATCTATTGTCATTCATGAGGTTCACCTAGATCGACTACAGCAATTGAATTCATTTACAAAGCCTTACATCTTACCGATGACCACAAACCTTGGAGAAAAAAATATTTTACTAAAGAAGGAAGACTTAAGAAAAGATAGACTTTGTGTCATTATAAAGTATATACTAGGCAAGATTATACCAAACTTAAAATTGTTCCCGTACTCCACGTTTCCCATACATGGTACGTATGGTTGGATTGAAATGATACCCGATGTTGAAACACTGTTTGATATTCAAGAAAGAACGACCTTACAAAATTATATATTGGAAAACAACAGTACACTTAACATTGTAGAGATTAGAAGGAACTTTATACAAACGTGCGCCTCCAATGCACTCTTAACTTACATGGTAGGGGTTGGGGACAGAAACTTACATAATATATTGGTAAAACCAACGGGTGAAATAGTCAATATTGATTTTTCGTACTTGTTAGGAGACGATCCGAAATTCAAGACACACACCATGAGCATTACACCACAAATGGTGGAGGTACTTGGTGGGCATAACTCAGAAGGGTACGTGTGTTTTCAAGAGTTCTGTTCCAAAGGATTCTCAAAAATACGACAATTCTCCTCCTTCTGGTTCATATTGTTTCTGTACTTGGCAAAAACAAAACCACCCATTTTAAAGTTACACAACAATGTACAACACCTAAGAAAATTTCATGAAGAGAGATTGATGTGCAATTTAACAGAAGAAGAAAGCACAGTAAGAATAGCAGAAATTGTAGATCAAAACTCAAGCTCGTCATGGCACCAATACTTGTCCGACTACAGTCATAGCGTTGCCACATCCATTACAAATTTTATATTTGAACTTGAGATGTAATCTAATTATATTAATTATATAATAAAATTCACGTTGAACAAATGAAACAAGACGCTACTCGGTATGTGAGGTTTAAAGACAATTGTGAGGTTCTCGAGTACCACAATAATAATCACTGCTCGAATATTTGGCTGGGATTAATATTTGTCGTTCTGCTTCTACAAGCTATTGTTGTGCTGAGCGCTGGCGTCACTACCGTGCTTATTTACAATTCAAACCAGGAAAAGGTACAGGCGTGGATCAATTTACCGTGGGGCGACATGGCGCAATCGGTAGACGATGGGTACGCTGGCTTAAAAGCAGCACCAATAAGCGGAACATTCAACAATGCTTACAAGTCAGCAGCAAAATTGCGTTCCATGCTTGAATTTCACGATAGAACTACGATGAGAAAGGTTCAAATTGTAGTCGATGAGTTGATGAAGAACAAGGATGCCATTTCACAAATAGCCAACATCACTCACGAAACCCTGCCAGCGTTGAAGAAAATAAATAAAGTGTTAGCAGATCAACCAGTGAAAGACATTACTGGTGTCATACACAAGGCCAATGCTTTTATGGATTTCGTTTCACAGGATTCCAAGGAAGGAAATAAAAATTATCAACGTGTCACTGGTATAGCCGACAACATAAATCATTTGGTTTCACCGCATAATGTTGAGCGTACCATAGCGTCCATAGAAAAAATATCAAAAGTAATGGATTCAACACTCACCACTTACAATGTAAATAAAACGATTGACGCATTGTCAGATTTTGATAGTTCAATTCACAAAGCAGAGAACAGAATGGCACTCATTGGACAAATATTAGGTAAAAATTAGTATAATAGTATCCAATAATGAATTTATATGAGAATAAAAATAACTCACGTCTTACATTTTTTATTACTGTATGGCAGTTGTTCACACACCAACGCTTATAAGCCGGCATATCATTCAACTGATACATTACTGACTAGAATTAAACTCAAATGCGCCACTGTGCCGCAATTATCCTGCCACATGAAAGACGATATTTTAATTGTCGATTGGAATAAACATGT
>JGI20160J14292_10000532_pt1 | contig 34442 bp, 42 predicted proteins | sample COG_10_FD_14292 | JGI IMG/M metagenome (IMG submission 14292) | reverse complement strand
ATAAACCCAAAACCCCCCTAGGGGGGTTAGGTTTTATATCTTTTATGTGTGCAAGTATGCGAGGATAGGTTATATTATATATGTACAAAACGTACAGACAACCTCATTGCAAAAGGATAATAAAATGAGTAAGTTGATAAAATGCGAAACAGCAAATCCCGATACCGAATGTAAGATTTCGGCTATTTCGATAGGTGACTCTGACGATAGAGGAATGGGAGATATTGTCAATAGAGTGTTCTTGGATAAGAAGTTTTTAAAACGTGTCCTAACACAAAATAGACCTGAGTATCACGAGCATCCCGAAAAGGCACATACGTACTATCTGTATGATGTTCTTGCAATAGACGGCAGTGGTGATGATGTCTTTTGCGACAGCGTAGTAGTTCGTTTGGATTATAATAGCACCTTTGTTCAGCATAACACCCCGTTGTGTTGGATGTAAGGTTAAAACATAGACACTTGGCAGTGTCTATGTTCTATAATAAACACTAACCCCCCTGGGGGGGTTGGGATTTATTGCTTTATTTAATGACAGACACACGTTAATGCGTTATTATATACTTGTCACAATGATACAACATTATTTCAAAAGGATAAGAGATATGACACAAGATGAAATGCAAGAGAGGATAGCAAAACTAACCTCTAAGATTGAGAGCCTTAAAGACGCACCTGAGAGCAAGAGAAGATCAGGTATGTTCAGAATATATAAAAAGTCTTTGCAAAGACAGTTAAGCGAGGCTATGGGAAAATCTAAGGAGAAGTCTGAAAGAGTAAGTACGACAAAGGTAAAGTCTAAGATTAAAAGACAGATTAGGTTTTAAGCCAATGCGTAAGCACTTCTGTGTATGAGAGATAACCCACCAATGCTATGGTGGGTTTATATTGTAAACTCTTAACCCCCCTAGGGGGGTTAAGGTTTATAGCTATTATTCTTGAAAACATATTTGCACGTGTTATTCTATATATGTCAATCAAGACTAAACTTAAAAGCAAAAGGATAAATGCTATGAAATACGGTTCAGAGAGCGAAGAAGTAATAAATACAATAATGTTTTATATGTCTTTTACAGACATTAGAGTATTAGAGGAAAATGGTGGTATGATGTACTTCGAATGTACGTATCCAATAAGCACAGACGAGCAAGGGCACGCTTATGAATTTGGGTATGACTATATCTCAGTAGGGCTTTCTATTTGCAAATCATATATTAAATATATTGACAACACAGGATCTTATCAGTTTTGGGTAAAAGCATCTTCTTACCCAGAGGTTGTAGAGTTCTTAAAAGATACTCTTAGCCATTATAAGAATACTAGCGAAATACTGTTAAGCAGTGAGGAACTAGGATTGTCTATTGACGAGTTGCCATTTTAATATGACTTAGAAGAACAGGCACGTGCCTGTTCTTCTTTATTAGAGAAGAAACCCCCCTGGGGGGGTTTTTCTATTTTTTTACACGAAACTATTGACTTCCTGTTGCAAATGGGATATATATACACACATACTCACAAAGGAGGAAGGTATGAATAATGGATCAATGGATATATCAGAAGAAACAATAGAGTTGCTATTTACAGCGACGGAGAGTGGGATAGCGATTTTAGACGGGGCTTTTGATTTCTTAAGAAATCTTTCTATACCAGAAATAGAAGTTATGGTTTCAGATGAAGGATTTGAACTTTGCTTAGCGGGAAAAGTTATGCTATCTATGTCTGTTGAGGATAAAGAATCCTTTGACATTGTAAGGTTTAATATGTCTAACTCTATTGAAGACTCTTTATCTGGCGATAACTCTATGGATATGGAGAACTTTGAGTTTGCATTATTTCTAATCACAAAGATAGTTAAAAATAATGCGATTTGCAGGCTTAAAAACCTTATGATGAGAAGCAGAAAAGATGTAGAGGTTGTTCTGAAAAAGAAAGAAGAACGTGCAGATGAAGATGCAGACTTTGGTTGGATATAGTTTTTCAGCAGAAAAGATACGCACTGGGAGCGTGTCTTTTTCTCACACGCACGCAAACCCCCCTAGGGGGGTTTGTATTTTGCTTTCAAAATAAAGGTTGCGTGAAAATTTTAAGTGTGTTATAATAAGTTGTGGTGAGCAGTTCGCTTGCCGTATTTAAAAAATAAAAGTTAAAAGGAAAAGACTATGACTTTCAAACCATCTCTCTATCAACAGAATGTATATAATTTTATAAACAATAGCAAAGGCTCTGCAGTGGTTCAAGCAGTGGCTGGATCAGGTAAGACTACTACTATTATAAACGCGCTCAATCATATTCCCTCCAGTAAGAATGTATTATTGCTTGCTTTTAATAAAAGTATCGCAGAAGAACTTAAAACTAAAGTGCCAGAGAACGTAAGAGTTGTAACTTATCATAGTTGTGCTTTTAGTGCTTATAGGTATCAGCAAAAATCTGTAAAGGTTGATAACGGAAAACTTACTAGAATTATAAAAGATATGCTCCCTGAAGATAAGTATCAATACTTCGGACTCATAAAGCGTCTAGTCAGTCTTGCAAAGGCGCATGCTGTTGGTTATTTAACAGAAGGAACTCGATCTGACTGGATTGATCTAATTGATAAGTTCGACCTTATAAGTTCAAGAGTTGATAGCGACTTTGATATAAACGAACTGATCCATTACTCTGTTCTTACATACAAAGAGAATAATCTTATAAAGAAAGTTATTGATTTTGATGATATGATTTTATTCCCTTTAATACACAACTCTTCTTTCTTTAAGCAAGACTATGTGTTTGTGGATGAAGCGCAAGATACTTCTTCTGTTCAAAGAGCATTGCTTAAGAGAATGCTTAAGAGAAACGGTAGAATTATTGCAGTTGGAGATTCTGCTCAGGCTATATATGGATTTAGAGGTGCAGACTCAGACTCTATGTCGAAGATTATTTCTGACTTTAACGCAAAGGAACTGCCTCTTTCTATTTGCTATAGATGCTCAAAGGAAGTGATCAAAGAGGCTCAAAAGTGGCACCCTAAGATTTTACCATTCGACAAATCTCCAGAGGGGTCTGTAACTCATATGGTATCTTATGAGCCTAGAGATTTTAAAAGCACTGATGCTATTATCTGTAGAAACACAGCCCCTTTAATCTCTATGGCATTTTCTCTTATCGCTAGAGATATACCCGTAAATATTTTAGGTAGAGATATCGGCAAAGGTTTAGTTTCATATATTAACTCACTTCAGTGCGATACTATTACATCGTTATCAAGAGAGGTTGAGAAGGACTATCAGAAAGCCTTAAAGAAGTTTGAGTCTGATGAGAATAGCAGTAAAGTTGAGAGCCTTTCTGACCGAAAAGAAGTTATTAACATCTTTATTAGAAATAGCATTGACGATCAGGTCGATACTCTTTGTTCTTTTATTGAGAACTTCTTTGGAGTAGAGAAGAATCGCCATTTGACCCTATGTACTGCTCATAAATCAAAAGGTTTGGAGTGGGATAGGGTCTTTATCCTCAACTCTGAGTGTTTTATGCCAAAGTGGGTAAAGCAAGACTGGGCTATTCAGCAAGAGAAAAACATTGTATATGTAGCGATAACAAGAGCCAAGAAAGATCTTGTGTATATAAAAGAAAAGTGCTGGAAGTAGAGTCTGTGATCTTTTAATCTGAGGGGAATGTGGTTTCATATTCCTCTTAAATTTTATTAAATTTAAAACCCCCCTAGGGGGGTTAGGGTTTCTATTCTTATTCCTTGACAGGTTGGCAAAATCGAGATATAATATATACAGTTGAACATAGTTTGACGGTAACCCATAAGCAAAAGGATAACGATTATGGAAAATCAAGAGCCTAGATATACAAAGCAACATCTTATGATACTAAAATGTATTAAGCAATACTTAAAAGATAAAGGCAAGTTTCATTGGGGCGATGGTGCTACTTGGAAAAGAGCAAAGGCTATGGATGATAAAGTATCTTTTGGATCTTACTGCCAAGAAGTTGAGCATTATGTAGATGAGTTTGAAAATCTTTCTTTTCTAGGTATATCGCCATTTAATATCTTTGGAAAAGAGAATAAGCCTTTTGATAATGCAACCTTTATAAAGTTTATGACAGGAGAGAGTGTCAGTTGGACTACTGCTCAGATGATAGCATATCATGCAGTATATAAAACCAATGAAGATCACAAAGGTCAAGAGTCTGGATGGTCAGACAAGCCAGATGATGTTAGGATTGTAAATCAGTGGTATTATAATAAGAAGTTATGTGTAAAGACAGTGTATGGAAATATGTTTGAAACAGACGCAAAGAGCAGACTACCTTGGTCTTTCAAGGGAACTATTGATGATGAAAATAAAACAATAAAGGTTATTCAAGGGTAACCTTTTAAAAACTTAGAGTGTGTGTGTTCGTTTGTATATGCACACTCTAAGTCCTTGCGAGTTCTAAACCCCCCTGGGGGGGTTGATAATAACTTTCGTTAGCGACTTGACAAAAAAATCAGATAGAGTTATATTATAATGTATCAGTAGGATATTTCTAAAATACAAACAAGGGGAAAGATATTATGTCGATTAAAGAAAATATACTGTCATGCGCAGAGGCGTGCGATAGCCTGAATAGAAACAAGATAGAAATAATAAAAGATTTAGATTCTCCCACAGGAGAAAAAGTTCTTGCAAAATATGGAGGATCTTATGTTGTCATCTCATATAGTCTATTTATCAAAGAGACTGCAATGTTTCCTTCTGATAAGGAAGGTAATGTCTCTTCGTATATGGAGATGTCATCTTCAAAGTCTAACATTCTTGACTTTATAATAAATTTTAATTCACTCGTAATGTAGAATAGCATAGGGTGTCTTGTATGGTTAAATCATTTAAGACACCATCTTGAAGGGTGTTAAAAGTTCGGAAGCCAAGCCTGCGTGCTCTTTTATCACCCTAACCCCCTTAGGGGGGTTTAAAAAAAAAACAAGAAAGTTGCACAATATTGTTGAATTATTGTGCGGAACGGGCTATAATATATGTGTAAGGAACGAAGAAAAATAACTTCAAGTCTTGCAATGTGATGGGGAAACCCTGAAAAAAAAAAGATCATTGACATTGTCGAAAACTTATAATTTTTATGGACCCATAGCTCAATTGGTTAGAGCGCCCGACTCATAATCGGTAGGTTCTAGGTTCAATTCCTAGTGGGTCTACTTTTTATATTTTAAGTTTGTTGTTTTGAGTGCGAATGCTTTTTTATCCTTTTTGCGTTCGCATTCTTTACAATTTTATAATATGCACCCATAGCTCAGCTGGATAGAGCATCTGCCTTCTAAGCAGAGGGTCCCAAGTTCGAATCTTGGTGGGTGTACTTTTTTTACTCGGATGTCGATCCAGAGTATAAATTATAATACGAAGAGTGGGAAGACTTACATTAAGTTTTCTTTAATAATTTATGCGTAGGCTGTTAGCTACTCTTAGTATTTCGAGAAAAGGTAGTCGTTTTCAAAATCCTAGGTTGATGAAGACAGTCCAGAGAAGCCTTGATTGCTGTAAAGAATCACATATCATATAAAAACACGGAAGCTAAGTAATTTGATATGAAGGAGTGAGGGTGGAGATCCTGCGCAACAATACTGCTTCCATTTTTTTATAAAAAAACCCCCCTGAGGGGGTTTAAATAAAAGTAGTGCCAAATGTTTGACTTTAGTTGCGCTTCGGGTTATATTACTATTGTAAGGTTGATATGATTAATTTCTAATATACTTGAAATACTAATTATTTTGAATTATATACGGGGAATTAGCTCAGTTGGGAGAGCATCTGCTTTGCACGCAGGGGGTCAGCGGTTCAAATCCGCTATTCTCCATTTTTTATTCTAGAGTTAATTTAAAAAAATATAATAATGTTTTCCAAGAACTAGACTTTTTTAATCCTTTATGTCTAGTTCGTGGTTTTTTAAGCAGACATATACAGATTAACTAGTCATCAAGCCTAAGAGTTTAGTATGAGTACAGAGTTTTATTTAAAAGAAAAGAGAGCTGTGAACGATGAGTCAAATCGTATCGCATTTAGATTTTACGGAGGAGACTCAAGAGGCTTGGTAGTTCAGTTTGGTTTCGACAAAGAGTTAGTTGCTTATCTCAAAGATGTAGATCTTATCGGTGATAATAATCAGGCAATAACGGTTGGCGAATTATTTAAAAGTGCGAAAACTGTAGATTTTAAAAATGGATTAGACTATAGTAGCACTTTTTCAAGCGTAATATGTGATGTGTTAAAATGAGAAGACTGTGGAGCAAGCTAGTATGCCTGTTAGGCTTTCATATGTACTATAAAATTAAAGAACTCTCGGACTATTCTATAAAGGTGGGTTGCTCTTGTTGTTCAAAGCAATGGGGTATGCATCATCCAACCAAATCCTTTATCGAATGGGATCAAGATTTGGCTGAGATTTATTCTACAAAAATTATCTGGGAAGATGAAGAATGAGAAGTTATTCTAGTTGAGTTTTACTATTGCTAACCCCCCTAGGGGGGTTCTTTAGTATCTACTCCTTGACAACTTTGTCTGTACGGGTTATGTTGATTCTGAAGCATAGACTCGAAACAGCAATAAGGGGGATTTGAATGATAATTTTCAAAGAAGAGAACTTAGGTCATCATATTATTTTAATAACAATGATAGAAAATCTGTTAAAAGAACTGATGTTCTCGGATAAACGGCATGGCTATTCAACATATCTTTTTGAAAAGGAAATAGAAGGTGTAGGTTCAAAGTTAGAATTTATTATCAATAAGTACAATGAGAATAAGGTATTCGAAACTGAGACTGATCAGATTTATAATAATATGGGAACAAAAAAAGCAACTCTGGGCTTGTCTCCGAGTGTTACTTTACTATTAGACAATAAGTTTTGTCATCAGCCACCAGTAGATGAAGAGATTCTATTTGAAGAAGAAGATATAGATAAGATCATTGAAGAGATAAGAGACTCTGTAGAAAGACTTTCTTCGCTTGGCAGTACGTTAGAAATGTACGAATGTAATGTTTGCAACAAAAAGCATATGCACTTTGCAGACGGAAACCATTCCTGTGTCTGTGATTTATAGTTTTTATAAGTTAAGGATTATCCTGCCTTGCTTGCAGAAACATTGCCTAATAGTTAATGTTCGTGTAAATAATTATCAAATATAGATGCGTCATAGTAAAAATATTAAGCATATCTTAATGTTTTTGTTTGTGAGCATAGAGATGAGGAATGCAAACCCCCCTAGGGGGGTTAGGATTTTAAATATATTTTTCACCTTATTTTATTGACAAGTGATAACGAACAGGATACATTAGTATTGATAATGATATTCGTCATTATTATTATAAACTATAAAAAGGTAAGTAAGAAATGAAAAAATCAAGAAAAGGCTTGTTTAGCAGCATAAGAGCGTTGATAGGATCAGATGAAGATAATCAGTCGTTCCGAGCGCACGAGATAAGAAAGATTGTAAGTATGATTGGCAATAGCGAAGAAAATGATAAATCTACTCGATTGCTCTTTCACAAAAGAGTTGATGGGTGGAATAAGAACACTACTTCTAGCCATCAGCCAAGTCGTGAGAATCTTAATATAATTATCTCAAAATTTAATGATAAGATTTTGGCAAGTAACCTTAAGCCCTCTAAGTTACCTACCGATGCTTTTGACTCAAAGGCTCTTAAGAAGTGGAGTTCCATCGTCAAGCAGGTTATTGGGTCAGACTCTGAAAATCTAAAATCTATATCTATTGAAGAAGAAAAGGTAACAATCTTCTTTAAGTAAAGGATTTATAAGTGCAGAGATATAAGGGCGATTGGAGTTTCCTCTCGCTCTTTCTTTTTATAAGAAAGAAAAACCCCCCTAGGGGGGTTGGGGTTTATTTGCAAAAAGACTTGACACGTCGAGCCTGCGTGATATATTTATACAGGTACAACACCTAATCAACAAAAGGAAATAATATGGAAAACTTGATAAATGAAAACTCAGATGTATATGATATAGAAGATATTTTTGATGCAAATAAAGATAAAAGAATATCTTATTCTGAAATCTTAATGGCCATAAGGATAGTCTCTAAGACACAGAAGGATATGAATGATGAATATAGCAATGGTGATCCGATGCTATATCCTCCAGAGTGGTATGATAGATATATTTCGCCTTTAGACTCTTTAAAGAGCAAATTAGAAATCCTGCTATCGGATAAGATAAGAGGTGATGACGATGATGATGATGACAATGAAGATTTTTCAGAAGAAGAGTCTGATTTTCCTCTGTACTGATCTCTAGATTTGCCTTTCAAAAGGGAGTTTGCAACAGACTCTCTTTTGGTTTTAAAAACAGAAACCCCCCTAGGGGGGTCTTGTAATAAAACTACATTAAAACGACATCTTTCTATTGACATGACAGACCTGAACGGCTATACTATATATACCTAGATAATACAAACAGCACACAGGAGCACGTATGGGTAAGAGAAGCGTAGATCAAAAGATAAAATCTATAAGATCGGTAATCGGAATGGAAGATGGATCGCCTTCGAGGAGATATCTTCTAAAAAAAGAAATGGAAGAAGTTGTACGTTTTATAACTGGAGAGCAGAAAACTTGTAAAGACTATTCTCAATACTTTTATGAAAACCTAAAAGATTTTGGGTTCTCAAGTCAAAAAACCATTGACAGTCACCCTAATAATAATAATCTTAATGTTATTATTAAGAACATTAACAAGAAACAATCTGATAATGTAAAGCAAAGCGAAGACGTTCAGCTAAAACTTCCATTTGCTGACTCAGATATGAACATATCAAGTACTCTTGTAGACAAGATTGGTAGTCAAAGCATAGAGCGAATTGAAGTATCGGAAAAGTCTGTAAATATATTCTTTAAGTAGGGTTGCAGCCCTTTGTTTAAATTTGAGAGAGGTCTTACAACTTCTCTCATTTTTTTATACCTTTTTTAAGGAAACCCCCCTAGGGGGGTTTTTATTTAAAAATAAAAAATTGACCAAAATGATTGACATATGTTCTGAAAAGCATTATATTGATAGTGTAGCCAAGCCATTTCTGGCTGTTACATTTTAAACAATAAAACCATTTTCAAAAGGACATATAGAAATGGACATTAACCAAACAAAGACAATCATTAAATCATTTCCAAAGCGATCTATTATGCTACATGCAAAGCATGGTGTAGGCAAGTCATCTATTGTAAAGCAGTGCGCAGAAGAGTTAGGCATTGACTTTAAAGACGTTAGACTTTCACAGTGTGAAGTTGGAGATATTAAAGGATTACCTTATAGAGATACTGATGATCAAGGTAACCACTCTGTAAAGTTTGCAAAGCCTGAATGGTATCCCACAGAAGAGGGCAGTTCTGGTATTTTATTCTTTGATGAATTAAACAGAGCAAGTAAAGAAGTATTACAGGCAGTATTTGAGATATGCTTGGACAGACGCTTAGACGGTAATGATTTGCCAGATAAGTGGATCATCGTATCAGCAGTTAATAGTGAAGATGATTACGATGTAGTAGATTTAGATCCAGCATTACAAGATCGTTTCTTCCATATTGACTTTGAACCATCAGTCAGTGACTGGATCTCTTGGGCTAGTAACAATGGTGTTCATAAGGCGATACTTCAGTTTGTATCCAGAAACAAAGAACTTTTAGATCCACCTATGAATAACTTAGAAAGTGGAGAAGTATATCCTTCCAGACGTTCTTGGATTGCTTTTGATGAGTTTATTAAAAGTCTTAACTTGATCAATGGTAATAATGATGAAATGCTTGTTCTTACTGCAAAAGGCTGGTTAGGAAGAACTGTTGCTATTATGTTTCAAAAGTATGTATCTTCTGAGTTTAACATTCTTGAGGCAAAAGATGTTATTGACAACTTAGAAGACAACAAAGCAGATGTAGAGGCTTCTTGTTCGGACATTGAGATAATTTCTTTACTTGCCAAGTCTGTTGTTGATGAATGTAATACTCGCAGAGCAAATAAGTTTGGAGATAAGCAGAAAGAAAATCTTTTTAACTTCTTTATGATGTTACCAAATGATGTTGCATCAGATGCTTGGGTAGGCATTATAAGTGGTGTTAAGACAAAGAAACTTGCTATCTCTTGGAAGTCAAACCCAGAGTTTGCAGAAAGATTAACCGAGATTTATCTCTCATAAATAGACGCATATGGTTTGAAAGAGTCGGCAATACTCCTTTTGCTGACTCTTTCTTTTTTTAAAAAGAGAAACCCCCCTAGGGGGGTTAGAATAATGTCTATTTTTGTATTGACAGAATTACAGAATTATGATACATTATTTATACTAGCAATAAAAAAGGAGTTTTGTTATGGATATAAAAGATTTTAACTGCGTGAAAGGGATTGACATTTGTCTGATCTCAGAACTTGTTATATATGATTTAGGTACGAGGTCTAATTACAGGTTTTGGGAGAAATTGGAACTGAGTTTGGAAAGTAGATATAGAGATTCTAAGGTTGCTAAATATTTTAAACCTAATCATAATAACCAAGATGAAGGGGTTGCTATGATTTACTTTATGGATAAGGATGATCTTATATTTAGAGGTATTCAGAGGAGTTTTAGAGAGAAGATGAACTATATAGTTTTAAAAAAGTTCAAAGAGTCATTTCATAAGAATGGAATTATTTCTTTTGAGATCCCAAGCACTTTATATGAAGACTCTGAAGATACCAGAAAATACTTATCTATGGGTGAGGAGAGATATAGTCTTTTGAGAAATATAGTCTTAGATGCTCGCTTCAGATCTCATTTTCAAAACACTATAAGCGCATCACAAGGATTATTTTTATTCTGTTTTTTAGACTATATAAAAGATCAATGCTTTATTGTTAATTATATTAAGTCGCTTTCTATTGAAGAAAAGATTACCTTTAAAAGATACTTAGTATTTATCATGAAACACTGCGAAACTCTAAGTAAAGAAGATAGAGGCAGGTTAGAGAAAGTTTCTCTTGATCTTATGGAATCTTATAAGTCAGACAGCATGCCTTACTTTTTAGAGGCTTTTGAGGCAATTAAAAAGTCACAAAGTATTTTCTTAAAAGATCAAGCAGAATTCTGTATTGATAAACACATAGGTTATGCGGAGACCTTAGAGAGAAAGTCTGACAGGACTTCTTATTTTCTAAAGTCTTTGATTACTTTTTATGAAGACGAAGAAACATCTGAACTTCTTTTAAAAATAGCAAACTTTTGTAAAGACTCAATGAAAGATTTTAAAGATCATCCAGTATTTGAACGCAAGATTGAGGGGTTTATGCTCAGCATAGTAGAATCAATAGAGGAAATAATACCCATAATAAACCCAAACTTATTTCTTAAAATTGAAGAAGAAAATATAAAGAAGTGGGCAGTAAATATTAAGACCAGATCTTCTTACGAAAGGCTTATGTTTTATGAAAAGATTATTACATCTGGAAAGTGTAACTCTAAGATTGCCAGAAGAATTAGATCAGACTCTTCTGAGAACGCATCTTATCAGGCATTAGAATTTTTATTCAGATGGAGAGGTAGATATTCAAAGAGTAACTTTGACTTGATGCTAAATCAATTCCTAGATACCAACTACCGTTCTGTGTGCAATGTATTTACATACGGAGCGCAATATGTGCCAGAAGATATACTGCTGTCTTTTATAGGAAACAAAAAGGCAGATAATGATTCTATATTTAAAAAGATAGAATCTCAGAAGAAAAAGTAGTTTTTTTAGTTAAGCCTTAAAGGGTAGGTCACTCTACCCTTTTTATATCTTAATATAAAAACCCCCCTAGGGGGGTTTTGTATTCTTTGATAGTATATTGACAATAGTATTAAAACAGGTTACTATGTATATGAAGATAAAGTCTAAACAAAAGGAGTTTATAAAATGTTTTCATTCAAAGTTAATATGCCAAGCATAACATACACAACACATAAGATAAGAAAGAAAAGCGGAAAGACTAGAACTATTACAGCACCAAACAGTTATCTTAAATCTTGTCAGAGAGAGATTATGATACACTTAAATAGTTTCCCATTATCAGACTCTGCTCACGGTTTTGTAGAGAAAAGATCAATAGTTTCAAATGCAATAAATCATATTCAGAAAAAGTATGTTTTGAATATTGATCTTAAAGACTTCTTCCCATCCATTCAAAGAGATAGGGTTGAAGATTTGTTTAAAGAGTTAGAGATACCACTTCAGTATGTTGATCTTGTCGTCTTTAATGATGTATTGCCACAAGGCAGTCCCTGTTCTCCTGTTATATCAAATCTTATGTGTAGGGGTATGGATAAGGATATGGAAGAATATGCCAAAACTCTAAACCTTTCATACTCTAGGTATGCAGACGATATGACGTTTTCTGGAGATAATGTCAGTAGAGATGTTATAGATAATATATACTCAATCATACGCACGCATAACTTGGTGGTAAATAAAGAAAAGACTGTGGTTCTAGGTAGGCACAAAAGACAGATTGTAACAGGGCTTGTTGTTAATGAAAAGGTTTCTATTCCTAAAAACACAAGAAGAAGAATAAGGGCTATGAAGCATCAGTTCGAAACCCTTACAGAGTATGAAAAACAATACTTAGAAGGTATGAATGGAGTAGAGCAAATGGTAATAAAAGGGGCTTTATAGAGTTGTAATAGGTAGGTGCGCAAGCGCAATCCTACCTTTTACGCTTTATAAAAGAAACCCCCCTAGGGGGGTTGGGGTTTATAGAATACTATATTGCAATCTTTTGCAGTCGTGTTATATTATTAACATCAGAAGGTTGAGCGTACCGTTTAGCGTAAATGAATAAGATAAACAAACAAGTTTGATTATCTTCAATATCGGATGAGATTCATTCTTTAAAAATAAAAGTTAAGATCTAAAGCTAGCTGGAATTTAAAGAATTAAGATTTAACGAAAAGAGCAAAAAACTTATAAGCACTCGCAAGAGTGCTTGTTAAGGGTGCATCCAAACCCCCCTAGGGGGGTTGGGATTTTGCTGTCAAAATAACTATTGCGCTTTGCTAGCAAACGGGTTATAATAATTAAACAATTAAAACAAGGGTAGGCAATATGATAAATGCAAAGAGTGAGATTCTAAAAGAAACTAAGTGGGAGGTGTTGCTTAGAAGTGACTATGTTGAAGATTTTAATGACCCTTTTATTGAGTTTCTATTTAACGAATACTATAATTATAAATCTCGTAGCAAATTATGGTCAAAAGATTTAAATAGGGTTAAAGGCTTTCTTTCTAGGATTGTAGTTAGTTTTTGCTATCACGTATGTCGGAACATTGATGAAAGATCAAGCAGTCTTTATTTTTATAAAATGAGAGAGGCTGAGATAAAGACAGCACTGATAATAGAGAAGTCCTCATTTTATAAAAATAGTTCTATAGAAATGAATGACTTTAAAAACGTAATGCTTTTAATGAGAAATAAAGATTACGACTACAAGTTACTTTCTAATGGTGGATTTGCAGGAGTAGCTCTTATGTTTGATAGAGATACTCTATATAGAAAAGCCAGTGAGATTGGGAGATCCCCTAGTTATATGGAGAACAGATATTTTTATATTGGTGCTATTATAAAGTATGGCTTGATAGATGAAAAAACTGTCAATTTTGTAACATCCAATTTATCTGTTGGTATGAAAAGAAATGCTTGCAGGAGAGCAATGCTTACATCGGAAAACTTAAATCATCTGATTGAAACTATCAAGAAGAAAGGAGAGTCTTTTAATCCTACAGAGCTATCTCTTAAATCTTTAGAGTTAAAATTATTTATGACTAAAATGATAATATATTCTACTATAGAGTATCTTCAAGGTCATAATAAAAGAAACTTCTTTGCGTACAATATGACACTAGATGATGTGCCTCACTTAATGCCAATCGTGCCAAAGTTTGACGGAAATGATAGGCGTTATTTCTTTCAAAGAATTGACTTTTTAAAAGCAAAAGCCTATAATGAGATTTCTCAATAAGCCTAGACATATAAGATAAAAGGGGTTTCTAATCAACTCCCCTTTTATTTTCAAACAAAAAACCCCCCTAGGGGGGTTAGTGGTTTATATCATTAAAATTGGCAAGATCCTGAGAGTATGTTATATTATAAGTGTAGAAAGAAGATGGTTGTTTCGACCATCTAATAACTAAAAGCAATTACCACGCTCGGAAACAGTTCGCTGGACGCACTCACAAAAACCTCGCTGTGGTAATTGCTTTAAAGAAAAACAAAAATAGAGAACCCGTTACTTTAACATGTAGATGATACACGCCGTCGGCAAGTTAAAAGTAAAAACAAGGTATACATCTCTAGCGTTGAAGAAGAACAACAAGACACTCAACGAAATCAATACATAAAACACCTCGACTTCTAACAAAGAACTCTCTGTCAGGCTTACTCATTGAGTGGCAGAGTTTAAGGCTAAGGACTTCGCGACCCTTAATCTTAACTCTTTGTTAAAAGGTCTTTTCTAAACCCCCCCAGGGGGGTTGATGGTTTATATCATTAAAATTAGCAAGATCCTGTGAGTATGTTATATTATAAGTGTAGAAAGAAGATGGTTGTTTCGACCTTCTAATAACTCAAAACAATGACCAAACTCGCTAGTTCGAGGGACGCACTCACAGGTACTCGTATTGGTCATTGTTTTAAAAATAATAATAAAAACCCGCAGCAGGAAGCAAGGTTAAAAAACGGATCTGGCAGAATATTATGAAACCACGTCCCATTCAAGATTTTTAAAACTTGTTACCATAGTTATAGCACCGATTAACATACGGAGGCTATTGACATCCCGCGATTAAGAGGTTACATTATAAGTAACGAACAACCTATAAAACACCTCGACTTCTAACAAAGAACTCTCTGTCAGGCTTACTCAATGAGTGACAGGGATTAAGATTAGGGACTTTGCAACCCCTAGTCTTAACTCTTTGTTAAAAGGTCTTTTCTAAACCCCCCTAGGGGGGTTTTTTATTTGAAAATAAAAAGGTTGTAAATAAAATTGACATATCCGTAAGGGCGTGTTATATTTATTTATAATATAGATCACACAAAAGGAGGAAGTATATTATGTTTAAAAATATATGTTATTTGGACACAGAGACAACGGGTTTAGATCCAGAGACAGGTCAGGTTATTGAGTTATATATTGCAGACTATGACGTGAATGGACGCAAGACTGAACACTTATTTAGATTTGCATTTGACGAAAGCAAGGCAGATAAGAGAGCATTAAAGATAAACAAGTATTATGACAGAAAAGAACTTTGGGATAATGCAAAGCCTTTTAAAGAATACCTTATGCTTATTTTAGATCTTCTGATGGAGAAAACCATCGTGGCTCATAATGTTTCTTTCGACGCATCATTTCTTTTAGAAGAATTTAAAAGATGTGGTATAGCCAGAAAGCCTTGGAAGAGACCTCTTGATACTTACTCTATATCAAAGTTTCTACTTGAGGGTTCAAGTCTTTTCTCTTGCTCTATGAAGGCTTTAAGATACTTTTTTAATCTTGAAAAATCATCTTCTCATACTGCAAAGGATGATGTTGAAGATTTAATTAAGATCGTAGAGCATATGCAGAGATATCGAGATAGCCGTTTTGCTAGGTTAAGATACAATGTTTCTTTTAAAATAAGAGATATGAATAAGTATGAAGCAAATATACCTTGACAAGAAAGAAGAGTGTGTCTTTAAAAGCATGCTCTTATCTTTTATATCCATAAAACCCCCCTGGGGGGGTTTTGTTTAAAGAAATAAGAAGTAATGATTGATTACTTCTTATCAAGACTTTTAGACTTTATAGCAAAACCTTGAGCAAACCCAGTTGTTCTTCTTTGATAAAAACATTCTTGCGTTACACTTAGAACACTCTCTTACTTTTAAAGTTTTTGACTTAAGGGCTAAAGTTCTAACTGCGTCAGTTATTCTGTTTGCAATATTGTCCATATCTCCTACTCTAAACACACGAATAGCTTTAGATACAGGCATCTCTTTTCCGTCTTTTGCTAAAGAAAGAAGAACTACTCTTATGGCATCTCTCCCAACACCTCTTGTCATATTTGTTCTTTTTTCTACTGTTGTAAAAACTTTTATTAAGTATCTTTCATCAGAAGAAAGTCTTTTCATTATAATTTCTCCTGACATTTCATTATCAAGCTCAAAGAACTCATGATCCTCTAGCTTGGATGTTATTTGCCCTGCAAGTAAAAACCTATGTCCGTAGTTGTGATGATCGTATCGCATAATAAAACTCCTTTTTGTATATACTAAACTTAACCCGTTGCTGTCGAACTGTCAAGGGATTTTTGCAAAGAGGGCAGGGAAACCCCCCTAGGGGGGTTTTGACAATCGTCAAAATAAGATTTAATAACGTCAAAATAAGATTTGACAAAATGATTGGAACAGGTTAAATTTATATTGTAGCAGTGTTTTATCTTCTACAATACCATATAAAATCTATAAACGGAGTAAAGAGAATGAGTAAAAAGATAAAAAATAGAATGGAGAGTGCTATATCCCAACTTATGGCACGCTATCCGATATACGGAAAAGTTTTCTACTTTCTAAACAAAAGACCTAGCACAAAAGTAAAGACAATGGGTGTTGGTGTCATTAGAAAGACTGACTTGGCTCTTTATTATAACGAGGAGTTTGTATCTACATTAAGTCTAACAGAACTTATGGCAGTCTTAAAGCACGAGGCTTTGCACGTTTTGTTGCACCACCTTACAAGACAAAAGTTCTTTTCATATAATATGAGAGGATATAACATTGCCGCAGATATGGCAATCAATACACATATTGCAGGACTTCCAGAGGGCGCTTTATACCCTAAACAGTTTGGCTTAGAAGATGATAAATCCTCAGAATACTACTATGAGAAACTTAAAGAGAAGGCAGAAGAAAGTGGAAAAGGAGAGTCTTTCTTTGATGAGTTTTCCGAACTTGATGATCATAGTATGTGGGACGAACTCGACAAAGAGATCATCACAGAGAAGATCAGAAAGATTGCAGACGATGCTATGAAGGCGCAAAGCAAGATGGGTTGGGGATCTATAAGTGGCAATCTTGTAGATCAGATTGTCACAGCAAACAAGCCTATTGTTAATTGGAGAAAGCAGGTTAAATACTTTATAAACCAACTTGTTGTAGTAGGCAGAAAGGGAACTAGAACTAGAGATAACAGAAGAACATCGGAACTTTTTCCGTATCTTTATGCTGGATCTAAAAGACGTTATTCTAGCAAGTTACTTGTTGCTTTTGATACCAGTGGATCAGTATCAGACGCAAAACTAAAAGCCTTTCACGCAGAGTTAAATGGTATGGTAGAGTATGTTCATACAGACGTTATATTCTTTGATACTCAGGTTTATGACAAGCCAAAAGAGTATAGCAAGAAAAGCAATAAGTTAAACATTGTGGGTCGTGGTGGGACTGACTTCGCCCCAGTTATAAGTCTTGCAGATCAACTTAAGTATGATGGACTTATTATTTTTACAGATGGCTATGCACCTATTCCACCAAAGCCTAAGTCCAGAGTTATGTGGTGTCTTACCGAAGATGATGATGTTCATAGTTTTCCATATGGCAAGACAGTTATTATTCACGATAAAAAATAAGAACTGGTTATACTCGCTAAATTAGGGCACTTGAGAAATCATTTGCCCTTTTTTATTTTTTAAAAAAACAAAACCCCCCTAGGGGGGTTTGTAATTAATTGTTAATATATTATTGACAATGTTGCTTTAACGTGATACTATTATGGTATCCGTTAAACAATAAAACAAAAGGGGCTGATATGGATTATAAAGAAGCGTTAAGAGAGACAAAGTGGTTTCAAGTTATTAACGAAAGTTCTTATGAGAGTGTAAGTTTAGAACTTCTGAGTTACATCTTTTCAGATTATTATAAAGATTTAAAAGGTAGCACTTCGGACATAAACAATAAAAAGATGAGTGCGGAGTGTATAGGGGCGTTTAATCTTATAGACGAAATTATATCAATAATGTTTCATAGAATTTTGAACCTTGCGCAGTCAGAGTTTCTTTATGGATTAAAAGATTTCAACACCTCTGTTGTCAAGTTGCTTTTAGGTTCAGAGATTCATAATGATTATCTTCTTTATAAAGATGTTGGAAATATCAAATACTGTCTTTTATCTGATATAAAAAGAATTATTGACGGAGAAGACTATGATGATGCGATGATAAGAAAATACGCCTTTCGTTATTCTGAGGTTGGGGAAAGTCCATTTTGCTTTGATTTAGATAAGTTAAAATCAAAAGCGATAAGTCATAAAAGATCATCAGGATATATGGAAAGAAGATATAGATCTATAGCACCTATTGTGAAGTTTGGACTTGCAGACGAAGAAACCTTTTCTTTTATCAATGAAAATCTAACAAAGAAGTTTAGAGTTCATTGCTTTCACTTGGCAAGTGTTACATCTGAAAAGATAAAAAGGCTGATTAAACTTAAAGAGAAAGATGACTCTTATTCTGACTATACCTTTCAAGAACTTGAGACAAAGTTATTCTATAACAATATGATTACATATAATACTATGAAAGATTTGGGGCATTGGGATCAGGTAAGATACTTTAAAAACAATATGGAACTAGGAGACATACCTCACCTTACCCCTCTAATAAAAGACTTTAATTCTCGAGCAAAAGAATACTTCTTTTCTGAATGTGATAGAATTATGAGAGCAAATAGATTGTGCAAGGGTAATCTTAAGTAAAATAAAAGTGTTTGCTGTCACTTTAAAAACAGCATTTTATATTTTATAAAATAGAAACCCCCCTAGGGGGGTTAGACTTTGATTGTCAGTATATTCTTGACAATGGTATCCTAACGTGATACTTATATGGTATCCGCAAGATAATAAAATAAAAGGAGTTGATATGGATTATAAAACGATATTAGAAAGCACAAGATGGTTTCAGGCTATCAATATTTATTCTTACCAAAATATAAGTTTAGATCTTTTAAGTTATATCTTTACAGATTATTATAAAGATGTAAAAGATGGTAAGCTGATCTCTGACGCTACAGAATTAAATGCAGAGCGAATAATGGCGTTTAACCTTATAGATACAGTTATATCAAGAATGTTTTATGAGGTTGAAAGTCTTGCGCAAGAAGAGTTTGTTTATGGCTTAAAGGATTATAATACTTTCATTATGAATTTGCTTTTAAAATCAGAAGTCCATAAAGATTACGTTTATCATAAGAACATTAATAACGAAGGGTACTGTCTTTTATCAGATATAAAAAGTATTGTTGATGGAGCAGAGTACGATGATAGTATGATAATAAGGCATCTCTGTAGTTCTTTCGAGATTAGAGAAAGCCCCTTTTACTTTGATTTAGATAAGTTAAAATCAGAAGCAATAAGTCATCAGAGATCATCAGGGTATATGGAAAGAAGATATAAGTCTATAGCATCTATAATAAGATTTGGGCTTGCAGATGAAGAAACCTTTTCTTTTATCAATGAAAATCTAACAAAGAAGTTTAGAAGAAAATGTTTCGATCTAGCCTTTAACACGTCAAAAAACATACAAAAACTTATTGCACTTAAAGAGAGAGATGACTCTTACTCCGACTATACCTTTGAAGAGCTTAATATAAAGCTATTCTTTAACAATATGATTATGTATAACACCATCAAAGACCTTGAGTATTGGGATCAGTTAAGGTACTTTAGGAATAACATGAAAAGAAATGATATACCTCATCTTACCCCACTAACAAAAGACTTTGATCCTCATTCAAAAAAAGTATTCTTTGGCGAGTGCGATAGAATTATGAGAGTGACAAGATAGTAGAAGGTTCATATTAAGCAAAATAACATCATTGTTTATTTACAATAAAGTGTTTGCTGTCACTTTAAAAACAGCATTTTTATTTTATAAAATAGAAACCCCCCTAGGGGGGTTAGACTTTTCGAAGAAAAGTTTCCTATTCGCCTTGACAACTATTTGGGAACGGGATATATTATCAATGTTGAGAGAGTTTCTTTCTCTTAATGTAAAAGCCATATAAAGTTTATTTAAGGAGTAACTAAAATGGATATTAACCAAACAAAGACAATCATTAAATCGTTTCCAAAGCGTTCTATTATGCTACACGCAAAGCACGGCGTAGGTAAGTCATCTATTGTAAAGCAGTGTGCAGAAGAACTAGGCATTGACTTTAAAGACGTTAGACTTTCTCAGTGCGAAGTTGGAGATATTAAAGGATTGCCCTATAGAGATACTGACGATCAAGGAAATCATTCTGTAAAGTTTGCAAAGCCTGAATGGTATCCTACAGAAGAAGGCAGTTCTGGTATTTTATTCTTTGATGAATTAAACAGAGCAAGCAAAGAAGTATTGCAAGCAGTATTTGAGATTTGTCTTGATAGACGTTTAGATGGTAATGACTTACCAGATAAGTGGATCATTGTTTCCGCTGTTAATAGTGAAGATGATTACGATGTAGTAGATTTAGATCCAGCATTACAAGATCGTTTCTTTCATATTGACTTTGAACCATCAGTTTCTGATTGGATTTCTTGGGCAGGTAATAATGGTGTTCATAAAGCGATACTTCAGTTCGTATCTAGAAACAAAGAACTTTTAGACCCACCTATGAATAACTTAGAAAGTGGCGAAGTTTATCCGTCTAGACGTTCTTGGGTTGCTTTTAATGAGTTTATTGAAAGTCTTAACTTGATCAATGGTAATAATGATGAAATGCTTGTTCTTGCAGCAAAGGGTTGGTTAGGTCGTACTGTTGCTATTATGTTTCAAAAGTATGTATCTTCTGAGTTTAACATTCTAGAAGCAAAAGATGTTATTGATAATTTAGAAGATAATAAAGCAGACGTAGAAGCTTCTTGTTCGGACATTGAGATAATTTCTTTACTTGCTAAGTCTGTTGTTGATGAGTGCAATACCCGTAGAGCAAATAGGTTTGGAGATAAGCAGAAAGAAAATCTTTTTAACTTCTTTATGATGTTGCCAAATGATGTTGCATCAGACGCTTGGGTAGGTATTATAAGTGGCGTCAAGACAAAGAAACTTGCTATCTCTTGGAAGTCAAACCCAGAGTTTGCAGAGCGATTAACCGAGATTTATCTTTCATAAAAAAAAGTTTATAGACTTTTGTCCTTTATGTCTTAAAACTTCCAGTATAGTCTTTGTGATTATACTGGTTTTTTTTAGTCTTAAAAAACCCAACCCCCCTAGGGGGGTTCTTTGAAAAAGATCACAAATATACTTGACAGAGTGACGTATTTAGAATACATTAGATATGACAGTTAAGTCTAACAAAAGGAGAGAAGATATGTCAAAAGGTATAACCCCTAACGGAAAAGCAGACAGGCTATTAAAGAACATAGAGAGTTCTAAAAATCCAGAGATTATAAAAGATCTGTGCGATTTATTAGAAGATATGCTGGAACTTAGAAAATTTCAAGAAAAGATTAGAAACCTTGAGAGTGAGATGTTTTCAGGGCTAAGAGCAGCGTTCTTTGTTGATGTAGATGGACTTTCAGATGTTGATGTTTTATATACATTAGAAAGGGCGAATGCAAAGAGAAAGAGAATGAGTGAACTTGAGAGAAGGAGTAAGAGCAAGGGTGCTGATCTTTCGGAAGAGCAATCTAAAAAGTTAAAAGAGATGGGTTTAATACCTTGCGAGATCTGCATTGAAAAAGATGAGTGCGATTGCGTAAAGGAAGATGAAAACACTGAAGATGTCAATGAAGATGGTAAGGTTATAGTAGATGATAGTGACAATGAAGAAAAGTAAGTTGGTTTTTAATTTTAAAAAAGATTCTGAAAAATCTACTTATATCTGTTATGATACTACTGTGTGCGAATACTTTCATAGTAAGGGCAAGATAGGATTGGAAATAATAACAAAAGAGTTAGACGAATGGTTCTTGTCTTTTACGAAAAATAATAATCCTTTTATGCCATCTGAGAATAATGATGTTAATTCTTTAAAACTTATAAGAATGTGTGCAGAAAAGAAGAAAAAAGGCTTTAGAGTTTTTGTAAGCGAAGGATGAATATGTTTTTACTGATCACAATGGGGGTTATTTTTTTATTGATAATAATCTCGGAACCTCCAAAAAAACGTTTTGAGGACAAGGAAAAGAGTTCTTTAGAGATAGAACTTAAAATGTAGAATACGGATAGAGAGTTTGAAAGAACTTTCTATTTTGTTTTATATAAAAGAAACCCCCCTAGGGGGGTTTCGGATTGTTGTTCAAAAATCCCTTGACAATAACTCTCAGTCGTGTTATCTTATGTTGAACAAACAAAAAAGGAGAAGTTATGTTCAATATAGAAAAAGGAATAACAAAAGAGGATCTCTTAAATTTTATGGAGCATACTTTTTTGGCAAGTAACTTTAGATTGAAGTTTAATGGAACTATCATAACAAAATATGAAGATAGGTATCTTGAAGCATTATACTCTGGAACTGACAATTGGGAAAGGCTAGAGAGCAGGCTTGAAAAAACTAAGTCTATACTTGATAGCAACTCAGTTTATGGTATAGATACATATAATTTTTTAAGAGCAGTAAAGAAAGATAGCCATAGTTATTATAAAAACGGTAAAGAAGAAACTTCAAGAATGATTAAGGACTTATTTTATAACTATAGAGATGTAATAATTGACATTGTTACAGGAAAACAAGAGAGTGATGATTTTTTCGGATCGAAAGAGAAAAGCGATAGAGTTATAGAAAAAAAGGTTTGGAAGTCAGAGGCTGAAAGAGAGGAGTTTTTGACGCATTATTCGGGAGAATATATATATTACTGTCTATGCCAAGTATCAAAAAAATATAGGCGTAATTACATTACACTTAAAGAGGATCAAGAGGAAAGGCTAGATGTGGTATATTCTTATCTTGAGGCTATACTTATAAACCTTTCTGTAAGCGATACTTATTCCTTCTTTAACAAGTCTTTCGTTACTGCCTTTGAAGTGTGCTTTTATAGTTATGGTGGAACAAAATCGCAAAGAAGTCTTTTTCGAAAGTTTATAGAAGATGCAAAGTATAATTTAGGGAAACACATCTATCTTTATAAAGACAACTTTCTAAGTATGATTAAAAATAACTATAACGGCAGACAGTATGATCAAGTCATAGTCGAGTTTTCAAACTATGCAGTAAAAGAAAAGGTTAGTGATCTTAAAGAGATATATGATATCGTTAATAGGGCTAGTGAAAAGTTGGGAGTGAGCAGATATATGTCTGAACCTCTTAGAAAGAGTAGATATATTCTTATGGCAGAAATAGAACCTGAAGCGCTTTTAGGAAAACTTTCAGAGTCTAAAAAGGGAGTGGTTATTGAGGAGCGCTTGTCTATTTTTCACGGCTATATATCTTCGGGGAAAGCCGATAAAAAATTTGCAAGAAAGATGAGATCACAATCTTCTTCAAGACTTTCGAGAGATGTCTTGGTATCACTGTTCGAATATAAAGATTTATATCCCAAATTTTCAGACTTAACATCTCAGTTTTTAGACTCAAAGCACTGTGAAGTATTAGAGGAAGTGATGCTAAGAGGTTCTTCTAGCGACCTATTAGGACTTGTTGGAAATAAACATTTAGATCAGAATGAACTATTTAGAAGAATAAGTTATAAGAAATAAAATTATTTATAGAAACCTACAGGCTACACTTATTATTTACAAGTGTAGCCTTTTTGTTTTATATAAAACAAAACCCCCCTAGGGGGGTTTGAAAAAACGTCAAAAAGGGACTTGACGGTTACATTTCTGTGTGTTATGTTAGTATTATGATAAAGCAAAAACAAAGGAGAAAGTTTATGAAAAATCATGAAAAAAGCATAATGACAAAAGAAGAAGCCTTAAGAAGTTTAGAAGAGGTGTTTGTAATTTACACAGAATGCTTATCTAGAAGCAGAGTAGCTAGATCTTGTAACTTAAGTACCATAAACTCTAAAAAGATAGATGAGGCTTTAAGCCTAAAACATCCAGAAGGGTTTGTTAGTATTTTGCAATATAACCATTTGCTTGAGAAGTATTCTCATAATGATATCTTTAAGATTTCTTTTGAGTCACGCTTTAACAGAGGGTTTTCATCATTATTAGAGTCGAAGAGAAAAGCAATTATAAGTTCTATTATATCCAAAACACCTCTGGAGGACTCTGAAAAACTTATATCGGACAGTCTATGGGAAAATGATAGAGATAAAGAAGTGTTTCTTGCATCTTTTTTAGCATATTGTTATACTGACGAGTTTAGTTATAATGATAGAGAAAAGAAGTTTTATCTGGATCTGTTAGTCTATTGTCTCGATAATTTAAATGTTTGCCACACAAAACCTTTTATATCTCGCGATATTAAGAAAACTATAAAGAATTACTTAGGTAGATACTCTGGAGATATTAAGAATATTAGCCCCAATAATAAGAAATCTCTTGAGGCATTCTTAAAAGGCATTGATGATAGAACTGCGCTTCACGTATTGAAGAATAAAGATAGTTACTTTAAAAGATGGAGAGACTCGAAACCGAATGAAGATATAGATAAGATTAAGATTTTTTGCGAGTATTGTATAGATAACAAAGGAGACTTAGAAATAAATGAGATTAATTCTCTTTACAATACTTTGAAAAGATGGAATGAGCGATCATATTATCCAAGTCAATCCCTATTAGACTCTCAGNATATTCTCCTGGCCATTCTAAAACCACAAGAGTTAGTTTCTAGGGCTAAGAATAAGATGACTGGTGTGAAGAAGGAAGAAAGATCTGCAATTTTCACTAGCCTTATCAAGGCGGGTCTTTTAAATCCTAAAACTGCAAGAAAAATGAGATCTGAAAGTTCATCAGAAATTTCAAAAAGGTGCATCTTAACCATCTTTGACAATAGAGAGAGTTATAAAAACTCAGTAGAGTTAGTATCTCAGTTCTTGGATAGTAAATACCCAGAAGTTATTTTTGCTATATTTAATAGAGGTAGTGTTGATGATCTTATGGGTCTTATCGGGAATGGTTCTATAAGTCAAGATAAGTTATTTGAAAAGATAAATCTTTTAAAACATACAAAAAGCGAGGTTTGAGAGAGTATCTGCATTTATAATAAAAGGCTGGCAAGGGTAGCACCACCAGCCTATTTATTTTAAATAGGATTAAACCCCCCTAGGGGGGTTTTCCTGTACAGGAAAAATCAAAAATAACGGACTTCAAAAACTTGACATAACTCTTGAGCAGTGATATATTATTGTTGTCAGTGGAGAATAAAACATTGATAACTATATAAAATATAAAAATACCTTAAAGGAGTATAAAATGACTAGAAAAGTTCATTACAATCATTCTTATAGTGGCAGAAAGTTAGGCAACATCGTTGTGTCTTATTCGCCAAAATCTTCTTGCCCTGATACTTGCACCCTTAAGACAGGTGGTTGTTACGCTTGGGACTTGTACTATATGAGAATTATGGGAGATAAGATTGAGTCTGGAAAGCAGAAGATCAAAGGGACTATTAGAGACTTTAATATAAGAACACTAGAAGAAGCATTACAAAAGAGATCGGCAGTTTGTAAGATTGTAAGACATAGAGTTGCAGGGGACATTGTTGGTGATGTGGAAAATACAGTTAAAGACTGTGAGACGATTGAGAAAGCAGGTCTTATAAATGTTGGATATACACATGCGTGGAGAGAAAAATCATCTGAGCCTTTAAAGAAATACTTTAGAGCGTCTTGTCAGAATATGGAAGAAGTTAAAGAGGCTTCTGATATGGGGTGGGCGACTACAGTTATCTTTACAGAAAGCATTGGAAAGGGAAAGCAAAGTCTTGGAGGAGAAACTGTAGTTATGTGTCCTATAGATGACTACAAAAAATCTGTTACCTGTAACTCTTGCAGACTGTGCAGAGTAGATGATAAAACTAAAGACATTTCCGTAGGGTTTAAACTTCACGGAAACGGAGCTAAAAAGAATAAGCATAAGGTTCAGTCAAANAAATAAACCTTTTAGGGTCGCGCAGTACTCATATGTGTGCTCGCGCGTTCCCGTTCTTTAAATAAAATAAAATGAATATTGCTCCGATATTCAAACAGTACAAAAGTTTTCTGCGAAAACTTTGAGAAAAGTATGAGGAAAGAGTTGACAGGGTGTCGCCATCCTGTTATAATATAGACGAGAAAGAAAAGATGATCGTACCGATCACTCTAATAAACATAAGATTTTTTACAAAAATCTTAAGATCGAATCACACGGCGCCGAAGACATTAAGTGACAGCTGTTAGTTCCAGGGGAAGATTAAACAACTTCACCAGCCCAGAAATTCAGAGACCTTTAAAGAAGAGCTCGTGAAAGAAGGGTAAAACTAAAAGAGGCCAGGCAGCTAAGCTTAAAACTAAACAACTTCAGGTCTACGGGACCCTAAGATAAGATCGAACTCAACTAGTCTATATGAACAAACTCTAAACTCTCATTCTTTTTACTCCTTTTGAATAATGTGATTTAGGTCAAAGTTTGCTTGTATAGGCTTTTTGAGTTATGTTAAAAGAGATGGTGTGTGTCTATAAAAAAGCGCATCATCTCTTTTAACATAAGTTTCTAAACCCCCCTAGGGGGGTTTTTTTAGATAAAAAAAGAGAAGAACCATATAGCCCTTCTCTAGTATTCGGATTGTGTTTATAAATTAGAAGTCAAAGTCGAAGTCATCATCTTTATATTCTTCAGCATGCTTAGAATACTTTGATGAGTCCCAACCCATAATCTCACAAACTTTCTTTGCAGAACTAGGTTCGATCATCTTATCGACACTGACTTCTGCTAGAAAAGAATTGAACGCTGTTTTGTCCTTTGCAGAAACATCTTCTTTGGGATTTGGAGTTACTCGATATAAAGGGTTCTGACCAGGGGCTCCTCTTGTAATAGTAACGTCATACTTGTTAACAGATCCCCACTTAGGATTGTTAATAAGAGCAATGACGCCATTAAAGATTTGAGATCCAACTTCTAAAAGTTTAGGCTGAGAGTCCTCTTGATCCATAACTCTTAAGATCCATCGAACTTGTCGTCGAAAACCCGCATCTTCAAGTTTTGTAATAAGCTCTGGGCTGTCGATAGGGCTTGTGACCTTTCTCTTTCCTTGCTCTGTTTCTACCCAATGAACATAATACTGAATAGGGTTAGATAGAATACGTACTATGTTATCACCTTGCTTTAATCGCATAAAGATGTTTTTACTGCTATCGTTAGAAGGACTGGTTTCTGCACTGTTCCAATCAATCTCGCCAAAAGAAATCTTTGACATAACTTCTCCATTTTTTTTAAGTTTTAAGTTTTAATGTTGGTGGAAGATGTTTTCTTCACAACTATAATTTATCACGTTATTGCTCACCTGTCAAGCCTATTCGCAAACTTTTCTAAATATACTTAGAAATATATTTCTAACCCCCCTAGGGGGGTTTGTTTTTTATAAGATGTATAAGGAGTCTTATTATTATTTATAAAGAAACTTATCAAAAGACCTTGACAAGATCGTGACATTCGGTTACATTAGTTACATCTGATTACAAGTCGGTGACAAAAGATTACATAATAAAAAATTAAACAAATTGTGTTTTGTCTCCATATGTAATTGATTAACAAGAGTCTTATTATAGTTCAATAAAGCCAGAGGATATATTCTAATATGATAATAAAAAATTACTTTATTGAGGTGATAGGAGTTGTTATCGTGCTAGAGAAATGTTCTGAGTCTATAGTAGAAGAAGTAAAAGAGATAATGCAAATATTTAACTTCGACCTTCGATGGCTAGAATGTTATATGCTAGAGATAGGTAGCAGCAGCAAGAGCTTGAGTATAAAGCGCCCCAAGAATTACTTTAAAGTTCCAGGCTATCAGGAGTTCATAGACAGTATGAATCTGTACACGTGCGAAAGGATATGGAATAAGATCTTTCACTTTATAGATTATAAAAGAGCAGAGACTTATTCTTCTGAGGGCAATAGGTATTTGTATTATCTAAGCAGGGACGTAAGTGGTTTTAAGCAAGCGCGTGTAAGAGCGGTTATAATACATTTATATTCCTGTCTGTATAGATTGTTTGGCGAGTTATATAATGGAGGCCATGTGGCTCATTCCTTTGAAGGAGGTTACTTACATTTAAATTTTAATCTTCTTAGCCTCAGCGAGCTGGAGCTGAGGATTTGTTTCTTATTTATCTTAACAGGCTGGGCTACCTAGATATATAATAGTCGTGCACGCGCAGATGTACACAAGAAAATAAAAATAAAAAAGTAATTGAATTCTAAAACAATACGGCTACAATTACTATACATTACAACTTACCATATAGATATACATGAAAAAAATATATACAAAATATAATAAAATAGATTTGAGTAAATATATGGGGAAAATAAATAACCCTATGCCAAAAGAATATATTTCTAGAAGAGTAGGAGCTTGGATTTATAGTTCTAGTGATAATTCCTGGCAGAGAAATGTTTACGACAAGTTTATAAGTTGTGAGCGAGTATCTTATTGTTCTAAGATAATACAAGTATCAGAGTCAGAGTATGCGGGTGCGTGTATGTATGAGGAAGATATAATAAGATCTGTAACCTTGAAGTCTTTAGCGATCACCTTAGACATTTTAATATTAAATCGAGGATGGGAAATCTCAGAACCTTTTATTATATCGGAGCAGTCTTGATACTATCAGATTGGATATATCTGGTTGATGGGAGTTATGGAGCATGGTATAGATATGCCAGCTATGATGACAAAGATTTTGATTTCTCAGATAAGTCAAGCATTGTTGCCGCCATATTTGAGCAGGAGGACGGGCCTTACTTCTGCGCTTATAGNGGTAAAGATTCCGATTCAACAGATTCCGACTCAACCTTTGGCCATCTAGATGAGTTCATGGTAGAGGATCAAGATATCGAATTGGTATTTTTACTTTTAGATTTCCGTCTTCACGCCTCAGGTTACAAAGTTGTGCCAGGTAGAACTTTAGGATAAAGTGAGCTGCAAGTGTTGACAATTAGTTACATTTGAGTTATAATTATATTAAAGATGGAGCTGGTAGGAGAGCGCGTGGATAGTAAAATTAATATTGTAGATTACCTGGATCGATGGGTCGTAGCTCCAGAATCCGAACCAGACTGTGAAGGCATTCCCTGCAAGAGACATATCCTTATGGAGAGCGGCACTATACGGGCGTGTGTATACGAAATCTCTGATGAATCGTTTGATTATGCTGTATGGAGTTGGGGACGACCTTTTCATGGGGAATTCACTCTTAAGAGCGGCTCCTGCTCTTCGCTTAATGAAGCTATATTATTATCTACGATATTATATTTAAATAAGGATGACGACGATAGTGTCGCCGAGGAATTGAAATGATTGATTATGCAGCTATCTTATTCTCGGAATCATACATATTTTTATTATTTATATCCATGGGGTTAATTCTAAATGTAAAAAGCCCCGTCACATTAAAGATATATAACTCTGCCTCAAGAGCGCCCATAGAGCTGCACGCGCCAACTTGCAGCCGTGATCATGCCTTTGGCCTTCGTAACGGCGTTCTTGTGGCGCTCATGGCTCTGTATGGGCGTGCGTATGAGTGCGGAGTATATATGTCAGAAGATGTTTTGCGGTTAGAATGGTTTAGGAGTTTATTATAATGTCAAGTAAAATACTTATAAAATATTTAGATCTCTGGGAAGATTATGGTAAGCGTAAGCTCTATACGTATTACACTACCGAGTCGGAATTAAGGATAGATGGTAAGCTTGCTGCAATAGCTTGGTGTTTTGACGATGGCTCAGGCAAATTGAGCTTAGATTCTTTAAAAAATAATTGGCGTATTACGGCACCCTTTGCTTCAGGGTTAGAGAATCCTAATGAGTTTATTGGTAGTGCTGTTAGTTTTGAAGCTGCAAAACTTCAAGCGACGGTTCATCTTCTAAGGACAGGAATATTAAAATAATAAGGATAGATTATGTTTTGGGTTGACGGTACAGAAGATGAGATTTATAATTATAGTTTTCCGATGGGAATTAGATATCCAATAAAAACTAATGGTGAGAGGAGAAAGCTATCATGTTTGATGCATAAAGGAAAAAAAGCTATAACTATATGGAAATATGATAATTATATATCATATGAGTTATCTTTAAGTTACATCAAGGGTTTAAGTTTATCTTATAGCCATATGCATGAGTTGTTACACTCTTTATATTTAGATAAATTTAATCTATCGTCAGAAGATAATTTAGAAGTAACAAAGTTAAAGGCGGTGTTGCATCTTAAGGAGTTGGGTGCAGATATCCCTAAGGATTATTTTATTAAAGACGTGTACGAGCGTGTGGATGATTAATATTATGTGGTCGATAAAGAAAATAAATAATAATTGTATAAAGTGCTTGAAAAATGATCAAGAGGCGGTTATAATATATAGAGAAGGTAATAAATGGAAAGGTCATGTGTTGGGCGCTGATCGACTCATAGAAGGATCTTCTTTTAAAAAGGTAGCTATAGATACCATGGCCTTAGCGGAAGAATGCGGATGGAGTTAAATTATTTATTCAAATATTCTGATAATGTAAACTCTATAGTGATCTATAACTTGTTTAGAAAAAGTATCGTAGCATACATACAAGTTCAAAGAGATTATATTAACGCTATAATCTTTGATCCACACTCCGAAAAAGAAGAAGACTTGGATTTTTTTCTAAACTATTATCATACCAAACTATCATATATCATTGATGAAGATTACCCTTATGAAACAATTATCGACATGAATATAGACGTGCTGATACATAGAGTTAANGTTATCGCATGCTCTATGGGATGGGATAAGAATCTCTTCTCTCTCGAAATAGATTCTAAAAAATACTCAAACTGGTTATGCGGATATTCTAATTAACGATCTTAACTATTATTATATTAATTATCTAATATATGACTGAGAAATGCATCTCGGTAGAATTAAAGTTATTTAACTGATTAGGATTTTAATATGAAAAAAGAATTGCAGAACTTGAGTTCTCAACTTAGAAGATTGGGCTTTAACTCTTATGCGAGTAAAGTAAACAATATGATCAATAAAGCTGCTCAATCCTCAATCGAAGAGAGAGATGCTCTCGACAGAATTGACGATGTAGAGGAAGGAAGAGCTCTCCAGCGTTATCAAGAAAGAATGGAAGCCGCCAAAGATCAACCTTCCGAGATTAAAAATAATGAACCAGACATGCATGAATCTACGTATAGATTTAAAAATCTAGAAGATGATGTGGATTCCAGCCTAATGAACTCTGGAGATGATGAGTACGTTGGCGACGATGATGGAGACTACAAACAGTTCTTCTATGATGAGATGGGAAAGGATACAGGAAAAGCAGGCAGAGATATCTTAAGAGAACAACAGCAAAAAGGAAGAGACTCTGAAAAGCTAGAAGGTAAAGAACTTAGATCTGGATTACTTAGTCTAGTCAGAAAAGCCCTACCTCCAATAGGTGAGGTCACTGGAGATGGAGATACTTATAATGTCGATATTAAAAGTTATATTAGATTCCTAGGAAAAGAATTAGGACAATCGATCGAAATGCCAGGACTGATCTCTATGAATGGCGCGGCTCAGATTAACGTTCAAGATCTATCCGATGAGATTATGAAAATATATAGTAAAATGTCCGAAGCTAAGAAAGTAAACTTTATAAGAAAAGTAGCAAGGCTTATTAGAAGATAAACTTTATGCAGACTGAGAACATATAACTTCTTTATGGAGAATCCCCATGACTCGTTCATTATTAATTTTTGTAATCGCTAATGTAATACTTGCCTGTACAGAATATGATATAAAAGAAACAACGGCTGCTGGGGATTTGAGTGATGATGGAATTCCAGATATACTTGTAAACCCTGCGGTAATTAATTTTCCAGATTTAAATGCCGCAGATGGACTACAAGCTCAAGAAGTTGTTATAGTCTCTAATGTCGGTGAAGCAGATCTTCATATCGAAGAAGTATGGGTAGATGATGTGACAGGACCATTCTCCTATCAAGCCATATCATCCCCGCTAATTCCTCCTAATCAACAAGCTCAATTCGCAATTACATTTAAACCGCAAACAGCTGAGGTTACTCGCAGTTACGCTTATATCGAATCTGATGATCCAGATACTCCAACCGCTCAAATTGAACTTAACGGAACAGGCATCGCTCCAATTATAAATATAAATCCAAACGAATATGATTTCGGTTCTTTATATGTAGGATGTGATTCCTCTCAACCACTAACAATCTCTAATGTCGGCACTGCTGATCTGATAGTTAATACTTTTAATTTCTCTACTGCATCAACAGATCTTTCTTTTGATTCTTTAAATTCTGTAAACGGATCATTGCCTTGGACCATTCAACCAAACTCTGAAGCTGAAGTGTTCGTAGATTACTCCCCAATGGATGAACTTCCAGATGCAGCATTCCTTACTGTCTATTCTAATGATCCATACCAACCAGAAGCATTGGTAACTCAAGATGCTATGGGAGAAATATTTGGAGAAAACTCAGACCTCTTCGAACAACCAATTCAAGGAGCTTCAGATATTATCTTTGCAGTTGACCGTTCGTGCTCAATGGATGAGAACATTGTCAACATGCTCACTAACTTTGGAACCTTCACTAATATACTCGCAGGAATGGATGCCGATTATCATGTCGCAGCAATTGTCGGAGACTCGGGATGCGTAAATCCTGGTGGAGATTTATTTATTGATAACTCTCACTCAGCTTCTCAAGCTGAAACAATTATTAATCAAATGATTGACATCAATAATCAGAACATACCTTATGGCGCAAACGAAGAACGTGCCTTTATGCAACTAGAACAATTACTTTCTAACTCCGTTAATATGAATGGTGTACCCACAACCACTGGATGCAATGCAGGACTCATTCGCGAAAACGCCAAGCTCGCTTTGGTCGGGGTGTCTGATGAACCAGAACAGTCTGTAAATAATTACTCGCACTATGTATCATTATTTCAATCTTTAAAATCTAATCCAGATGACGTAGTTATACATGCCATCGGTGGTGACTATCCTTCTGGTTGTGCTGGGAACCAACCTTATACTGGAATGTACGAAGCGTCTGTTGCAACGGGTGGTCTGTTCCTCTCTATCTGCGCAACTGACTGGGGTACTCATCTCGAAGCATTGGCTGAAGGCTCCGCACAAGACCTTACATCTTTCGAATTAACTCAATGGCCTATTCCTGAAACTATTACTGTAAAAGTAAATAGCCTAGGAACAACTCTCGGATGGACTTATAACCCTACCGATAACTCTATTGACTTCGACCCAGACTATGTTCCCGAAGGTGGAGATATTATTCAAGTTGATTATGCGATCTACGGTGACTGCAACCAATAATTTAAACTTTATAATTCAACTCAAAGTAATAACACTTATTGAATTATAATATGAATGCAATACAAGATAAGACCGAAGGTAACTCTACGGTCTTTTATATTATAGGCTAAGATCATATGGTACCAAATAAAATATATATAATATCATGCTACGGTGAAGAAGAACTTACCGCAAAATACATTAAAGAAGAGAGAGGCTTTTATATATTTGAAATAGAAGGGAGAACTGTACATGTTAGAAAACACTTCGTTAAAACAATAGGGCTAGCTTCAATATATTAATTTAAAAGTATACCGCTGAATGCTTATACTCGGAGTCATCATGTTAAAAGAATTAATCACACTCGCAAATCATTTAGATTTAAAAGGTTTTGCCAAAGAAGCAAACTATATAGATGAGCTCTTGAGAAAACAAGCCGACCCATTCTCGGATATGAATGATGCCTTTGCAGATATGGATAAGCCTAAACTTCCAAAGCCTGGTACAAAGGAAGAATGTAAAGACTACGCTGAGAAAGCTGACGATGAGCTCAAGACTATTACCGATATGTTTAAAAGAATGGATGTCTTTTCTAAATATCATATAGCTAACGTTAACTCTACAAGTTATGAAGGCAAAGGTCTATGCGACATCGTCTTTGAGGGTAGCGAAGGAAAAATAATCTTTACAGATGATTATGAAAAATATACCAGCCTCTGTGGCGGATAAAGCGAAGTCATAAATTTACTAGGATCACACTTAAAGATTTGCCCCTACCCCCTTAAAGTTTTTACCCCCACCCCCCACCTTATATAGAAGACGTTTTTAATTTCTGACAGGGGGGCACATAAAAACTAAGGGCGCGCAGTGTAATTTTTCCCACCATCCAAATTTTCAAATTTTTGTTAAAGTTTTTTTTCAAAAAAAAATAAAAATCGCAGGTATAACTTTATCCGCGCACCTTGGCGGTTTTTAAAATAGAA
>JGI20160J14292_10000527_pt1 | contig 34577 bp, 24 predicted proteins | sample COG_10_FD_14292 | JGI IMG/M metagenome (IMG submission 14292) | reverse complement strand
GGCAGGCTCGGCCTATGACAATGTTGCAATCAAGGATATTTTGCAGATGTCTTCTGGCGCCTCTTGGAATGAGGACTATGGCGACCCGGAGTCCGATATTAATCGCTTTGCCCGGGTTTTTGCTCTGGGTGGTTCGATGAATAAGTTCGCCACCACCTTGACGAGGGAGATGGCGCCCGGCACCTATAATCGCTACAACAGCACAGATACTCAGGCGCTGGGTATGCTGCTGACCGCAGCTACTGGCCGCAGCATTACAGAATACATGATTGAAAATTTGTGGCATCCCATGGGTGCAGAGCATACAGGCTATTGGCTTACCGATGCCGATAACATGGAAATGGCCTTTGGGGGGCTAAATATTACTGCCCGTGACTACGCCAAGCTGGGTGAGTTATATCGTTTGGGTGGTGCCTTTAATGGCCAGCAAATTGTGCCAGCAGACTGGGTGTCTGCCTCTATAGTTGCAGATGCCCCACATCTGATACCGGGCGATAATCCAGCTTCAGACTGGCCCCTGGGCTATGGCTACCAGTGGTGGATTCCCGAGGGCATCTCTGGCGAGTTTATGGCCATTGGTGTGTACAACCAGTTTATCTATATAGCCCCAGAATCCAATACAGTGATTGTTAAGCTATCGGCCAATAGCACCTACGGCACGCCGGAGGATAAGGACGCCTCCAGCGAGTTTGAGTCCATAGAATTTTTTCGCGCAATTGCCGGCCAGCCCTAGGCCTCTGTCCAAATCCTTGCTCAGTTATTGGTTGGCTTTAATAAAGTCAGCCAGTATCTCGGCGAGCTTCTCTGCCTTAGCCCATTGGAAAAAATGGCCGCCACCTATATTGGTGTGGGGCTGATCCTTGGTTCCCGGCACCTTAGCTAGCCAGACTTTTTCAAAGCCATCGGTGACAGGGTCATTGCCTGCACCAACGCATAAAAACGGTTTTTTGAACTTGGCAAAGAACGCCCAAGCCTTTTTCTGTGCTTCCAGAGATTGATCAGGAATAGTGGGCACCTGACTAGGCATAGCTCTGGGGCCCATTTTGTAGGCCGGCGTTGGGAAGGGCGCCTCATAGGCCTTGGTGAGTTGGGTGCGGAAAGGGGAGATATTGCGCAACCCTATATGGCCCATGAACAACTCCAAGACAATGGATAGCTTGCTGCGCTGCTCCATCATAGAGGAGGCAATAATACCTGCAGGTAAATCCGGGGTTTCCCAGGTGTATTTCTGCCAGTAGGCAAATAGATCGACACCAGAATCTTTGCCAATGCCCTTCATTTTACTAATTTGTTTCTGCATTGAAAACAGATTGAGCTTTAATGGGCTGGCACGAAAGGCTTTAACTTTTGCAATTATGCTCTCGGACACATCGGGGTTATAGGGCAAGCCTGTATTGCCAATGGCCACGCGATCAAAGCGGTCGCCATTATCCGCAACCATACGCAAACCAATCAGCCCACCCCAATCTTGGCCAAAAAAGGTTAGCTTAGTAAAGTCATTTTGCACCAGCCACTGGTTCATCCAGTCCACCTGGCGCTGATAGCTGTAGTCTTCTCTAGCCGCTGGCTTGTCAGATTTTCCATAGCCAGGCAGATCCGGGGCTATGACTCTTATACCTGCTTTTACCAGATGAGGAATCATTCGGGCATAGAGATAGCTCCAAACCGGCTGGGGCTATGACTCTTATACCTGCTTTTACCAGATGAGGAATCATTCGGGCATAGAGATAGCTCCAAACCGGCTGCCCGTGCATGCACAGAATCACCGGACCATCTTTTGGGCCTTCATCGATATGGTGGATTCTGAGATCACTGCCATCATGGGTTTTCACCACTGTGTAATGGGGCTCGAAAGGGTAGTCTTTGATATTTGCGAATCGGCGATCTGGAGTTCTTAGAATTTTCATTGTGACTGCCTTTGACTTAGGTTTGTTATTTGAAGCACATCATAACAAAATTGGCAGTATTCATGTCAATAGATTTTCGCCGCTACTGATTTTCAGATAAAACCGGACGCAAACCTCTCCAGCTAAGCTTATAAATAGGGGCTCCCATGGCTTTCATCACTGGGCGGATACGGTTGAAAAGTCGGCGATACTGATAAAATGGCACCCAGGGAAACAGATGGTGCACAGCATGGTAGTTCTGGTAGCCCCACAGCAGAGTTGTCAGATGGGAAAGGGGGCCGGGAATCAGAATAATCGAGGTGTTTAGATACCGCTCGGTGACTCTGTGAGGTCGGTGAACAATATAGGCAAACAGATAGACCACTACAAAGGTGCCAGCCAGGCCACTAGCGACCAGAGCAATCAAACCCTCAATCCAGCGCCCCTGAATGCCTGCATCGCCAAAGGCAGACAACAGAGCAAAGGGCAGTGCGCGCAGTCCAATAGCTAGTGCAATTTCCAGCACCATGACAATATTCTGTCTGGCGGGAGCCTGATCCCAGCGGTCGGCCATATAAGTGGTGTATTGGCCGGCAATCGCGGTCCAGCAGGACTTCAGCATAGAGCCAAGCGAGCTGACAATATGCGCAGAGTATTGATCCGGGTCTTTGCTACCATTGTTGACATTGCGATGATGTTTAAGATGCTCGTAGCGATGAACAACCAGTCCGGTCAGGAGAATTGTGGCTGCCAGATAACCAATACCATCATTGAGCCAACGCAGAGACTTTATATTGCCGCTGATGCAATAGTGCACAGCCTCGTGCAGCACGGTGTAGGCGGCATAGATCAGTATGGCCATCAGGGGAATCGCCAGAAGCAGAGATAATTGTTTAAAGATCACCAGAAACAGCAGTGCCCAATAGCCTGTAAAGGCACCAGGCCAAGAAATACAGTAGGCCAGGCTATGGCATACCTATACTCCCGGGCGCAGACCAAAGCCTGTTGATTTAATTCTGCCTTTTGCTGTGCATCTAAATTTTCCATAACACCTATACTAGTGAGATTTTACTAGGGACACTTATCATGATACGACAGCAAGTTGACATTTTCTGACAGCGCCGGATTTTGCCGGCGTTATGGACTGTCTGGCCAACTCCGTTTGCACAGAGCGGTGGACTAGATGGGTGGTTTCTGGGATATTCGTGAACCCACAAAAACTATAATAAAGAGTCCCATTTATGTCTGACCGAATTCCAAGAGATAGCGCCAATGATTACACCGAAGAAATGGCTCAAAATCGCCGTGATTTTATCCGTGAGAAAACATCCACCTCACTGCATCATGTTGGTCATTACTCTGTTGATCCTGAAGCCACTGCCGGCAATATTGAAAATTTTATCGGTGTGGCGCAGGTGCCCATGGGCCTGGTCGGGCCACTGCTGGTCAATGGTGAGCATGCCTCTGGCGAATTTTATATGCCCATGGCCACCAGTGAGGGCACCCTTATCGCCAGTTACAATCGCGGGGCGCGACTGCTGCGCGAATCCGGTGGTGCCAAGGTCACTGTGGTTGACGATGCCATGCAAAGGGCCCCAGTGTTTGTCTTTGAAGATGCCCGTCAGGCTCGAGACTTTGGTGTCTGGGTAGAGGAAAACTTCGACCAGATTGCCGCCCAGGCTGAAACCACGACCAGATCTGGCAAGCTGCGCAATATTCAGCAGTTTGCCGCCGCCCGCATGCGCTACCTGCGATTTAATTACACCACTGGCGATGCAGCGGGACAAAATATGGTGGGCAAGGCCACCTTTGTGGCCTGCGAATGGATTATGGCCAACTATCCAGACATCCAGCGTTATATGCTTTCCGGTGCCATGGATACAGACAAAAAGCACTCCCAGCTCAATACATTGCATACCAGAGGTAAACGGGTGATCGCCGAGGTGACCATCCCCGCTGAGCTGTTGCAAAAGACCATGAATATCTCTGCTGAGGCTCTGTACAAGGCCAGATCCATCAATCAGGTAGGTTCCTTTATGGCCGGTTCAAACAATACCGGCGCCCATTCTGCCAATGGTATTACCGCAGCGTTTATTGCTACCGGTCAGGATGTGGCCAATGTGGCTGAGTCCTCGGCGGCCGTGGTGTTTGCGGATATTGATGCAGAGGGCAACTACTATCTGTCTATTACAATTCCCTCTCTGATTATTGCGACTTTTGGCGGCGGTACAGGCCTGGCGACACAGCAGGAGTGCCTTAAGATGATTGGCTGCGACGGCCCGGGCAAGGTGCACAAGTTGGCGGAGATTATTGGTGCCACTGTTCTGGCCGGAGAGGTATCACTGATGAGTGCGGTGCTGGCCGGTGACTGGGTGACCAGCCATGACGCCCTAGGGCGCAACCGTTAATTAGTGCCATTTAATACAGTACCCTATAGTCAATAATTGTTTTATTGCCGAGAGTAAAAGGTTTTACTATGGGGCAATCTGCCAGAGAGCGGAATCCAATAATAATAGGAGTAAATATGTACAAGTCATTACATCTGCCATTGATTGCAACCCTGTCTGCCGCAGTTTTTCTCAGCGCTTGCAGCGGCCCGGATATGCCCGCTGAGAGTTCTGTGCAGAGCGCTGGGGCGACTGTTGCCTCTGCGGTCCCCTCGGGCAGCTGCGACCAGTACGATGAAAATGGCACCGCACTGTTCGGTGACCTCCATGTTCACACCAGTTTCTCCTTTGATGCCGCCGCTATCAGCACTGGCGCAACGCCACAGGATGCCCATAACTACGCCCGTGGTGGCGAGATTCCGTTTTTCCCCGTCAATGCTGAGAGTGAGGCTACAGGGCGGATTAAAATTGATCGTCCCCTGGATTTTCTGGCCGTAACCGATCATGGGGAGTTCCTCGGCGAGCGNGCCCTGTGCAGCACCGAGGGTTCGCCGGTCTACAATACNGAGTTCTGTGTTGGCTATCGCTCNGATCAGCGCACNGGCATGATGATGCTGGGTACAGTTATCACCACCGAAACCCCGGCTCGTATTCCTGAAATCTGTGGTGCAGATGGTTCATTGTGCCGGGACTTTGCCCAGTCTCCCTGGGAGACTATTCAGGCAACCTCCAATGCTAATAACCAGCCCTGTGAGTTCACCAGCTTTGTCGCCTACGAGTACACAGGCACACCTGGCACCAGTAATTATCATCGCAATGTTATTTTTAGAAATGACTCAGTGCCCCCATTGCCGGTCAGCTATATAGATGCGCCCATCGACAGCAAGCTGTGGGCTGAGCTGGACGCAGTCTGTGACTCAGAGACTGGCTGTGACTATCTGACCATTCCCCATAACTCCAATCTGGCCAATGGCCGCATGGCCCCCTATATGCAGCTAGAAGATACAGATGCGGCCAAGGTTGCCTATGCCCAGTCGCGGCTTAAGCGCGAGCCAATTATGGAAATCTTCCAGCACAAAGGTAATTCAGAATGCATCAATGGTCTGAGCACTGTCTTTGGTGCGCCAGATGAGCTGTGCAATATTGAAGCCGTGCGCCGCATGGGTGAAAACAAAACCTATGCCACCCGGGATATGTCAGCGGAAGGGCTGGTGGTGGGGCAGGCCTCCGAAGTGACCGCCGAATGTGAGGACGGCGTCAATGGCAGCAATGGTATGCTCGGCGCCGGCTGTGTGCATGCTACAGATTTCCAGCGTTCAGCACTGTTGGTGGGGCTAAAGGAAGAACAGAAGATTGGCTTAAACCCGGTTAAGTTGGGGGTTATTGCGGCAACAGATACCCATTCTGCCAATCCCGGCGGCCTGGTTGAATCCGACTGGGACGGTGCAGTAACCGGTGAATCAACGCCCGAGGAGCGTCTGCGGCCCGGCCTTCTGACCAGTGGCATTGATGGCAACCCAGGTGGCATGGCTGGTGTCTGGGCTAAAGAAAATACCCGTGATGCTATTTTTGATGCGATGTTGCGCAAAGAAGTATTTGGCACCTCGGGGCCGAGAATTCGCCCGCGACTGTTTGCTGGCTGGAATCTGGATCAGGGGCTCTGTGACGCCCCTGATATGGTTGCACAGGCCTATGCCAGTGGCGTGCCCATGGGTGGTGATTTAACGGCCACAGAGACTGGGGCCAAACCCAGGCTTTTAGCCTATGCAGTCAAAGACCCTGAGGGTCTTAAACTGCAGGATTTGCATCTGATTAAGGGCTGGATTGATAACGATGGCAAAATGAATACTCAGGTATTGTCTGTAGCCTCAGACGAGAGTGGCGCCGACAGTCTCTGCGCGGTTTACACCGACAATAACTTTGACCCGGCGCAATCTGCCTACTACTACCTCAGAGCCGTCGAGCCAGAGACCGCGCGCTGGCACAGTTACGACTGTGCCGCCATTGCCGAAGCCGATCGCCCTGAAGTGTGCAGCAATGGCGCTTACCCGGAAACCATTCGCGAAATGGCCTGGACCTCACCTATTTGGTATCAGGGCCAGTAATCAGCCGGACTGATGGAGGCTTTTTATAGCCTCTATTGGCCAGCGTTCTCGGCAATAATAGCCATCATCTGATGGGCTGTCTCGTGACCGGAATTTTGATTCTGGCCCGTGACAAAGCGTCGCTCATCGTCCACCACCACATGGGTCGCAAAAAAATCAATCAGCTTGGTCTGGCTTTCAAACAATGCGCCGGCCTTGCGCAGCTCGGTCTCCGGGTGCTGAGGGGTAATTTCAATGCCCAGTTCCTTGATCTGCTTGTCGGTAACTCCGGTCATGCGTCGGCCAGCAATTAGCTTATTGCCATCTTTATCTAGCGCATTGATTAACCCCAGAGCGCCATGGCATACAGAGCCGATAATAGGGGTGTCTGCATAATAGGCTGCGGATATTTTCTCAGCCAATACCTCGGAGTAGCCCATATCATAAGCTGCGCCCCAGCCACCAGACAGAAAAATGGCGTCGTAAGCGGTAAAATCTACATCATCTATCAACAGTGAATTATTGACTTTGGCCTGGAATATGGGGTCAGCCATATAGCGATCATCTTCTGGTGTTCTGATCACTCGACCCAGAGTCTGGGGGTCAACGGGAATCTGACCGCCCTTGATACTGGCAACGTCTACCTGCATGCCCGCATCGATAAAGCCGTAGTAGGGGTGGGTCATTTCGGATGCCATAACACCTGTAGGCTTGCCGCCACTTTCGCCAGGCGCGCTCATTACAGAATTACTGGTAGTTATTACCAGCGCACGTTTGCCTGCTAACTGATAGGTCTCTCCATGATACTCAGGGTGAAGTCCCAGCCCATGCAAAATAGATGGCAGGCTGAGGGCCAAGATCACAGCAAATAACGCTGTCCATTTTAGGATTTTAGTGGCTGTGCTGTTCATAGAGCTTGCTCCGGCTGATTTGTTTAAACTTGGGGGAAGATATAATATGACAGTTATACTGTCAAATTATTAAGCAAACAATCTATCTGCAACACTTGGTCCGTATTACTCAACCTAATAATAGTGAAAAAAGACTGGGTCCAAGCCCGGCAGATAATAGGTACTCCCCATGAAACATCTGCTCCTTGCACTATTGCTAATCTGTGCTTCTGCATCTCAGGCAGAATTTAGCCGTACCTATCTAGATTCTCATCCGCTGAAAGTCGCCAAGGTCAATGGCATTGAAATTGCCTACCGCATTGTGGGTCAGGGGCAGGAACAGGCCAGGCCAAAAATTGTGGTAATTATGGGCCTGGGGGGCTCCAATGTGGCCTGGGGTGACAATATGATCCGCGGGCTGGCCGACGCTGGCTACGAAATTTTGATGTTTGATAATCGCGATACTGGCGCCTCCACGCGCTTTGATCAATGGGGTCAGCCAACACTCTGGCTACAGCTGTTAAAACGCCAACTAAACTTGCCGATAAATGCCCCTTACTCTCTGAATGATATGGCGGCAGATGCGGTTGGCTTAATGGATGCGCTGGGTTACCAGGACGGACATATTATAGGCACCTCCATGGGTGGCATGATTGCCCAGATAGTAGCGGCCAAATACCCTCAGCGCACCCGCAGTCTGATCTCAATTATGTCCACCACCGGGGCGCGTCATTTGCCACCACCTACCAGCCTGGCCGAGACCCGGCTGAGAAATCTTGCCGAAGGTGAAGCCGAGGAAGAGCGCGAGGCGCGTATTCGCGAGCGAGGCTTCTACCCGGCGTCCATGCCTCGACATTTGATGGCAGTATTTAAGGTGGGTGATCGCTCTGCCGAGGTGGCGACCATTAGAGCTGAGACGCTGGTAATGCATGGAGTGGACGATGGACTTATTCCGCCCGCCCATGGTGAGCACACAGCTGAGCTAATTAAAGGCTCAAAATATGTGCTCCTACAAGGCATGGGCCATAACCTTCCGGCTGCGGTAATACCGGAGTTAATCTCCAATATGACTCGCCATATCAATAGCGTCGAGGCGGCCAGGGGCGCTGCTGGTTCTTAGTTGTCGACCAATAATGCCAGCGCTTTAATACAGCGCTCCACGGTTTGATGTTTGGCTTTTACCGCCTTGAGAATCTGTGGTTTCATGCTGCTGTAATCGTCTACCAGGCTGGCGAGCCGCCTTTCACTTTGCGCTGTACACTGAGCTGGCAACATGCTGCTGGCAAAGGACCGGGTTAAACCCAGATCAGTGCCTGCGTTTAGTACAGGTATCTGGGCCAGTATCTGGGCATTAAAAGGCTGCTTGAGGCTGGCCTGCTCGGCGGGAAAAAGCCCCGCCATAATATAGCGCAGCGTCGACAGTTTTAACTTATCTGGGTTATCTATCAGTACCGCAAACCACTGAGCTTTTACCTCTGGGTGCGGGCGCAACGCCTCTGAATAGATAGCGTACTTAACCCCCGTATCTGAATTATCGCGCAGCTTTTCAGCCTTGAGTCGGGATACATAGTCTCCGTGCTGATAGCGATTTAAAGCGGCCACAATCTCCCAGCGTTTATCCTGGTCAATGGTGAGGTCGCTAAAGGTCTTTTCGCCATCCAGAATTTTCTGCAGATTGTTGAGGTGCACTGGGCTTTTACTTAAATCTACGTAGTTGCTGTACCAGTATTTCTGCATATCCGAACCCGCCTGGGCATTGCTGAGCAGCTGCCAATGCAGATTTTCGACCTGGGCATAGGTTGCGCTGTAATCCTTAATCTTTAAGCGGGTTGCCGTCGACAGATAGTCCAGGGATTTAAGCAGTCCGCCGCCAATAGCTCGAGCCACATTAAGGTCGGTCTCGTCGCCAATATTGGCTAGGGCAAATTCCACAAAAGTCGCAGCACTCAGCTTGGCATCACTGACACTGTCAATCAGACTCTGCCATAGCATCAGGCGCATCATGCTGCTATCCACAGCATTGATCGACTGCTTGGCGACCGCCAGAGAGTTTTTGTCCAGATCTACTTTGACATAGCCCCAGTCCTCTTCGTTGGGATACACCAAATCTGGACAACTGATACCCACCACCTCAGGCACATCGGTAGTGGCGCCACTGTAGGTCACAGGCACGGCACTGGTTCTGGATAGCCCGCTCTCAGAGAGAGTATAAAAACCAATCTGCACTCGCTGCTCCCGCAAAGTGGGGAAACCTTCAGGCGCTGTCTGATGAATACGCAATTGACTGAGCCTGTTATCCGCACAGTGATAATCGACCCTGATAGTATTTAGGCCCGCCTGATAGAGCCAATCCTGAGTCCACTGGGTCAGGTCTATATCGGCTGCCTTGCCCAGCTCGCCAACAAAGTCATCCAGATCGGTATTTTTATAGGAGAATTTTTTTAGATAATTACTCACGCCAACACGAAAGTTTTCTTCTCCAAGATAGTAGGGTAGCTGTTTTAGAACCGAGGCTCCCTTGCCATAAGTTATGCCATCAAAGTTAGTCATGGCCTCGCCGGTGGAGGCGACGGCTAACTCTATGGGGTGAGTATTAACCGAGTCGTCAGTGCGATAGGCCCACTGTTTAGTGCGAGAGTAAAACACCTCCCAGACCTTATCAAAATCACTGGCCTTGGACAGTGCCAGATTAGCCATATAGGTGGCAAAGCTCTCATTCAGCCACAGGCCATTCCACCAGCGCATGGTCACCAGATCACCAAACCACATATGGGCCATCTCATGGGCGATCACATTAGCCAGGCGCATTTTTGCCAATGTGGATTTCTCGCTTTTGGCAATATAGGCCTCGTTAAAAGTCACAGCGCCAACATTTTCCATAGCGCCGGCATTAAAGTCAGGAACAATAATCTGATCATACTTTCCGAACGGGTAGCGGATACCAAAGTAGTCGTTAAAAAAAGCAAAGCTCTGTTTGGTGGGGATAAACCATTCATCAGTTTTAACATACTGAGCCAGGCTTTGGCGGGCAAAAAGACGCAGGGGAATATCTTCGAATTGGTCTTCCCAGACAGCATAATTGCCCGCATGCAGTGAAAATATATAGGACGAGAAAACCGCTGATGTGGGAAAGGTCCAGTGATTTTTATCTCCCAGCTGCTCGATGCTGGTCTCACGGGTGGCGCTGATCACCTGCCAGTCTCTGGGTGCGCTTACCTTTAGGGTATAGCTGGCCTTTAGATCTGGCTGATCAAAGTGAGGAAACAGACGGTTGGCATCATAGGGTTCGAAGTCAGTAAAGAGATAGATATCGCCATTTTCCGGATCTATAAATCGGTGCAGTCCGGAGCCGTCAGTTGAATAGGGGTGGCTGTAGCTAATCACCAGCGTATTGCGACCCGCTGAAAGCTCAGTGGCGGGGATGCTGATAAACCACTGATCATAGCTAAAGACAACAGGCTTGCCGTTTTTGGTAATGGATTGAATGTCGCCCTGACTTAAATCTATGGTCAGATCATCCCGATTGCCCGCCGCTAAATCAAAACTGATCTCAGTAACTCCGGAAAAAGATTCAGACTGCTTATCCAGATTAAATTGCAAACCATAGCTGATATTGCTGAGTTGCTCAGCGCGCAGCTCGGCGGCATCCGCATATAAAAACTCACTGATTTGACGAGGCTCGCTGGCGGTTAATGGGCTGTTATCACAGCCAGTTAGAGCCAGACAGGCAATAATAGCGCCCAGCCATAGTCGAGATTGGGAGTATATGATCTTCATTCTGCACCTATGAGTTTTATTATTTAAGTTGGGCCACTGGCGCAGGCCAGGCAGGCCCTGAATTATATTTGTAAAGCTTATCCTTATCTATCGTCCGTGCTGGTCTTTTTTGCGTGCCTTTTTCTCCGCTCGCCGGCGCTCTGTATCTTGCACTGCCGCACTGCCTATATGTTCCTCCCCTCTGGCTTTAGCCAGTTTTACCTGTTTTTGGCGCTGGGCGAAGCGCTGTCTCTGTTCGTCAGTCACCTTGCCATGGCAGTGGTGGCAGGAGAGCCCCTCCTGATAGCTGTCTAATGTTTTCTCCTGTTCGGTAATCGGCATGCGACAGGCATGGCACTGGTCATAAGAGCCACGTTTAAGGTCATGATCCACAGCTACACGATTATCAAACACAAAGCATTCTCCCTGCCATAATGTCTGATCCTTGGGTACCTCTTCAAGATATTTAAGAATGCCGCCCTCAAGATGATACACCTCATCAAAGCCTTGCTCTTTCAAATAGGCGGTAGATTTTTCGCAGCGAATACCGCCGGTGCAAAACATGGCAATTTTCTTGGTCTTGGTGCGATCGATATTTTTATTGGCCCAGTCGGGAAATTCCCGAAAGCTGGTGGTCTTGGGATCTAGCGCATTCTTAAAGGTGCCAATCTCTACCTCATAGTCATTGCGAGTATCGACCACCAACACTTCCGGGTCAGAGATTAGATCATTCCAGTCCTTGGGTTTTACATAGGTACCCACCACCTGTTTTGGATCAATGCCTTCAACGCCCATGGTAACAATTTCTTTTTTCAGTTTGACCTTGGTGCGGTAGAAAGGGATTTCATTATCCAGGGATTCTTTGGTATCTATATTCTCAAGACCAGGCTGTTTATCAAGCCAATCAAGCACGGCATCTACGCCCGCCCTGGTGGACGAAATAGTACCGTTAATGCCCTCGGCAGCCAGCAGAAGGGTTCCGTAGACCTGATTGTCGGTCATCACTTTTAGCAGAGGGTGACGAATAGAGCCATAGTTGGGTAGCGCGACAAATTTATACAGCGCGCAGGTGACGTACTGAGTGGGCATAGTAAATCCTGGTGTTCGGCTAACCAAATCGTAAATTTGGCGCAGTTAAGTCCAGCAAGTAGTATAACAAATGCCTCAGGATATTAGCCACATGCCGGCCTTGAGAGAAATGCAGTGCTATAGATTTTTGGGTCTTAGTGCCGGAGTTATCTTACTAATTGGTTGATGCTGTAAGATAGGATGACCCAGGAGCCAGCATGCGGGAAGGTCACTACAAACTAAAATATTTAAGAAGAGCGGCGGTAATGGACAGCGACAAAAAGAAATATCTGCTGATAATGTTAATGCTGTTTATCAGCTCTTGTAACAGTGGCCAACAGAAACTACTGGTAATCTCCAAGACAGACTATGCCCAGCAGCTGCAGGGTTTTTGGCTGGGGCAGAATATAGCCAACTGGACTGGGCTGATTACCGAGATGGATAAAATCGGTACAGCAGAGACTATGCCATTTTATACAGACGCTGACTGGGGTGGGCCAGATCAGAAAGCCTACTGGGGCGAATATGTTCCCCATGCCAAAACCATTGATTTTTACTTTGAGCCTGAGAGTCAGCCCTGGGGTTCAGATGATGATACAGATATAGAGTATATGTACTCCTATCTTCATCATCAGCACAGTACCGGCAAGCTGAGTGCCGAGCAGATTCGCGATGGCTGGTTAAAACATATCTACTCGGAAACGGATGCGCCAATATTTAAAAAGTTTCCCGACTCTCCGGGACAGGTGGAAAACTTTCTCTGGGTCTCCAATGAGCGAGCCAGGCAATTAATGGAGCAGGGCATGCTGCCACCCCAGACCAGCCTGCCGGCCAATAATCCAACATCATCTATGATCGACGCTCAGCTAACCACTGAGATATTTGGGTTATTCGCACCGGGCAGACCAGATATTGCCCTGCAAATTGCCGAGCTGCCCATTCGCACCACGGCTCACAATGAAGCTTATCTGGTAGCTCAGTTCTATGTGGTGATGCACAGCCTGGCATCAGCGGTAGACCCCGCTAAAAGTCTTCAGCAGCAGACTCAATGGCTGGCACAGCAGGCCAGCCTTATACTGCCAAAGGATTCTTCAGCTTATCGCATTTATCAGTTTGTTCTGGCCCAGTATCAGGCTCACCCCGATCATTGGGAGCAGACTAGAGATGCTATTTACCAGCGTTACCAACTTGAGAGAGCTGATGGCTATGTCTACGCTGAGCCCTTTGACGCACTGATTAATTTTGCAGCCAGTCTGGTCAGCCTGTTCCATGGTCAGGGCGATATAGTCAGAACCATACAGATAGGCAGCCTGGCGGGCTGGGACTCTGATAACCCCACGGCCACCTGGGGTGGGCTATTGGGTTTTATGCTGGGTATCGAGGGGGTTAAACAGGCCTTTGAGTTGCAGCAGGTTTCTACCAGCTACTGGATACATCGCACCAGACGCAATTTCCCCGACCATACAGAGCAACAGCCGGGGGAAGATAACTTTGCCAATATGGCGCAGCGCGATCTCGCAACCATTGACCTGGTAGTGACCGAGCTAATGCTGGGGTCGGGCAGAGATTCAGATAATAGCTGGGTTATTCCAGTCAAGAAATAAGTCAAAAACGACATTTTTTTGTACAAAAATACCAGCCTGTCAAAAGGTTATTTTTGCGGTGCAAATTTTATGCTAATTTCGCCCAAATTTGATTGTTAAACCTTTTGCAGAGGGCCTGCTTGTGGAGGCTAAGTTAGATTCTGACGTTATTCAGGTAACCGCCGATTCGGTGAATATCCACCATCCGGATGGCACACAAACTATGCTGCCCCACCTGTGGCTGCGCGACAACTGTCCCTGCGATCAGTGTCGGGTGGTTGAGACTCAGGAAAAGCGGTTTATTCTCAGCACAGTGGACGCGGATATAGCACCCACAGAGGTCAGTCTGGATAGCCATCAACTGGGTATTATCTGGCCAGATAACCATAGAACTCAATTTCCCCTCAGTATTATTGATCAGCTGCTGATCCCCGAGCCAAAGCACTCGCAACCCTGGCCGCAGAATTTTATCCCGCACAGCTTTGACTGGTTGTTATTTTTAACCGACAACCAGACCACAGTGGCGGCGCTTACCCAGTTTATGCAGCAGGGCGTGATTGTACTCAGTGGGGCGCCGACCCAGAGCGAAAGTCTGGAGTTGCTGGCACCTGTGTTGGGACCTATCCGCGAAGTTCTATTCGACCGTATTCACAATGTATCTGTCACCGGCCATGTCTACAATATCGCCCATACCTCTCTGGGCCTGCCGCCCCACAATGACTTTGCCAGTTATAGTTTTCCGCCCTCGGTGCAAGCACTGCATATGCTGCAGAATGAGACTCCCGGAGGAGAGTCTATTGTGGTTGATGGCTGGGCCATTCTGGAGCAGCTGAGACTGGATTATCCTGAGTACTTTGAGATTCTCTGCGAGTTTCCTGTGCCATTTCGAGAGTTTGATGAGGACAATGAAACCTATGCCGTAGAGCCCATGGTGCGCTGTGATACTGATGGCAATATCCAGAGTCTAAGGTTTTCCAATCAGCTGATGCAGATGATGAACCCTATGCAGCAGGGGATAAAACAATTCTATCGCGCTTACCGCGAGCTCTGTGTCAGAATCATGCACAGGCAGTCAGATGCCAGAGCCACATTCAGGCTCCAGGGAGGGCAGCTGCTGCTGGTAGCGGCGCACCGGGTGTTGCATGCCCGGGAGTCATTTCAGCCAGTGGGCGCCCGTCACTTGCAAGATGCCTATTTTGAGCTAGATAATATTGCCAATAAATTACGCCAGTTAAAGGCTTTAGAGCGAGATGCGCAAAATGTCAGATAAGGTTAATTTTACCGCCATGGAATATGCCAGTCGTGAGGACTATGATCTGGTGTTTGAGCACGAGCGGCAAGAGATGCTGGGGCAGGCCGACCGAGTTATCGACTGGTTAAAAATGATGGATGGAGATTCTCCCTACCAAATCAGCCGGCTGGATCACTGTTTACAGACAGCCACCAGAGCCCAGCGCGATGGCGCCGACGATGAAACAGTGGTCTGTGCGCTGCTGCATGATATTGGCGATGTAATAGCACCAGCCAATCACAGCCAGGTGGCCGCCGCCATGCTGCGTCCCTATATCAGTGACAAAAACTATTGGGTGATACTGCACCATGGCCTGTTTCAGGGCTATTACTGGATGCATTATTACGACCAGGACAAAAATGCCCGCGACCAGTTTCAGAGCCACCAGTACTATCAGGACTGTGTGGACTTCTGTGCCAACTGGGATCAGGCCTCTTTTGACCCTGACTACGATAGCCTGCCTCTGGAACACTTTGTCCCCCTGGTTGAGGCATTATTTGCCCGTGCACCAGAATCCTGCGTCTAAAGCCTGCGTTTTATCTAGCGTTTAGACTCTTATTCAAGCATTCGCTTAAAAGGCGCCAGCCCCTTGCATCTGGCTCCGCGCTGGGCATAATCCCCACCTGACTGACTAATTGCAATCAAAGAGGGAAGCCATGGGCGCTCAATGGAAGGTAAAGCACAGAGAAGTTGCGGCCAATCTAAAAGGCCGTGTATTTGGCAAAATGACCAAGGAAATTATGGTCGCTGCTCGCAATGGCGCTGATCCTGACACCAACTCCCGCCTGCGGCTGGCCATAGAGCAGGCAAAAAAAGCCTCTATGCCCAAAGACACATTGGAGCGGGCAATCAAGAAAGGCGCTGGCCTGCTAGATGGGGCAGTGCACTACGAAAAGCTTACCTACGAAGGTTTTACTCCTCACAATGTGGGCCTGATTGTTGAATGCCTTACCGACAACGTCAATCGCACCGTATCAGAGATTCGCGTGCTATTTCGCAGCGGACAGCTGGGAGCCGAGGGCTCTGTCGCCTGGGACTTTGATCATGTGGGTCTAATCGAAGCCCAGAGCAAAAACGCCGAGGCTGATATTGATGAGGCTGCCATAGAAGCCGGGGCCCAGGATGTTGAACCCGCCGGGGACGATGGCCTGACGCTATTTATAACCGACACCACAGATCTGGACAGCGTCTGTCGCGCGCTGCCCGATTATGGCTTCGCCGTAGAGACGGCCAAGATTGGTTACAGACCCAAAAATCCGCAGATCCTAAGTGGCACCGAATTAGAAGAGGTCGAAGCTTTTTTAGCGGCCATCCATGAGCACGACGATGTTCAGGAAGTCTATGTGGCACTAGAGGGTTAATGGTGACCGAGCATTCCGAGAGTCCCGATCAGGCCCTGGGCAAGCCTCCGGTACTGCTATCCCTCGCCCAGTTTTTAAAACCCTATGGCCTGCGCATAGGTATTTTCCTGTTAGCTCTGGTGTTTACCGCAGCGGTAACCCTGTCTATTGGTCAGGGTCTCAGACTGTTGATCGATCAGGGCTTTGCCCAGCAGTCCCAACAGCATCTCAACACCGCCATCATATTTATTTTGCTGGCCTCAGGGTTGATGGCTGTGGGCACCTATATTCGCTTTTATTTAATTTCCTGGTTGGGCGAGCGAGTGAGTGCAGATATACGCACCGCCGTCTTTAACCATGTGGTCAGTCTGCACCCGGCATTTTTTGAGACCAACCGCAGTGGCGATATTATGTCGCGGCTGACATCAGACACCACCTTGCTGCAATCCATTATTGGCTCCTCGGTGTCCATAGCTCTGCGCAGTGTGATCAGCTTTACCGGCGCATTGATTATGCTACTAATCACCAATTTAAAACTGTCATTAATTATCTTGCTGGCGGTGCCGCTGGTGTTAATGCCGATTCTTATTTTTGGTCGCAAAGTACGTGCCCTATCGCGCGAGAGCCAGGATAGCATTGCCGATGTGGGTTCCTATGCCGGTGAGGTTATTCAGCATATTAAAACTGTGCAGAGTTTTACCCAGGAAGTGCAGGAGAAGACTGCCTTTTCCGCTGAAGTAGAGCGTGCCTTTGCGGTGGCCAAACGCCGGGTTAGTCAGCGGGCAATATTAATTGCTGTGGTTATTATGCTGGTGTTCAGCGCGCTCTCGGTAATGCTCTGGGTGGGCGGCTCCGATGTGATTAATGGCACCATGAGCGGCGGTGAATTGGGGGCATTTATTTTCTACGCCATCTTAATGGCTACAGGGGTTGCCTCATTGTCAGAGGTCTACGGAGAATTGCAGAGAGCCGCCGGCGCCACCGAGCGATTGATGGAATTGCTGCACGCCAAAAGTGATATTTTAATTGCTGATAATCCGGCTGCCAAAGCCATGGATTTAGCGCCGGTTTTAGAATTTAAAAATCTGACTTTCTGTTATCCCTCGCGGCCAGAACAGCCTGCATTAAAAGATTTTTCCCTGGGTATTGAAGAGGGCAAAATTGTTGCATTGGTGGGCCCGTCCGGCGCCGGTAAATCCACATTATTTGATTTAATTCAGCGCTTTTATGACCCACAAAAAGGAGGTATCTTTTTTGGCGGCTGTAATATTCAGGATCTGCATCCCACAGATCTGCGTCAACAGATAGCCGTGGTTCAACAGCAGCCAACCCTGTTTACGGGCGATGTAATGTATAACATTCGCTATGGCAAGCCAGAGGCCAGTGACGAACAGGTAATAGCTGCAGCCAAAGCAGCCCATGCCGATGAATTTATTCGCCGTCTTCCCGGCGGCTATCAGAGTGATCTGGGAGAGCAGGGCGTGCGTCTTTCCGGCGGTCAACGCCAGCGCATTGCCATTGCCCGGGCACTGCTCAAAGACCCCCGTGTTCTGTTGCTGGATGAAGCCACCAGCGCCCTGGATGCAGAGAGTGAACAAAGGGTGCAACTGGCTTTGGATAAACTAATGAGAGGGCGTACCACAGTAATTATCGCCCATCGTCTGGCCACTATTCTGCACGCAGATTTAATTGTAGTGATGGATCAGGGTCAGCCTATAGCTGCGGGCAGTCATCAGGATTTATTGTCTTCAAGCGAACTCTACAGCCGGCTGGCCAAGCTGCAGTTTTCAACGGATAAACAACAATAGCTCTGCTCAACGCCGTTTTACCTGAAAATTAATTTTAACTATTTTCTTGCATAAGTGAATAATGCTTACTATTATTCAAATATGGATAGCTTAAAGGATTTAAGCCAAGGCCCAAGAAAAGGGCCAAACACTCAGGCAGAAACAGCGCCTTGGGCTTCTTTTGACCGTTTTATTCTTGTCGTTTTAACTTCTCTGCTAGCCGCCTGCGGCTCCTCGTCCGAGAGTCCGGATGCAGTCAACCATGGCAATCACGCGCCACAGATTGACACTGATAATAGAGTACAAACTCCCGAGCACTCAGGCTCAGTCAGTTCTGTTGTTGCAACAGACAGGGACGGCGATCAGCTGGCCTGGTCTATCGATGGCGGCCTGGATGCCGAGCTGTTTAGCATCAACGCCATCGGCGAGTTATCATTTGTTACAGCTCCAGATTTTGAAAACCCAATCGATACGAATGTAGATAATATTTATGAAGTATCAGTTAGCGCCTCAGATGGCCGCGCCAGCGACTCTGAACTGCTCAGTATTGAGGTGCTGGATCGCCTAGAGGGACGAGTGGGTGGCGATCCATTGGCAGGCGCCAGGGTATTTCTGGATATCAATGCTAATACCCAATTAGACCTCAACGAACCCCAGGCCATTACCGGCGAGTCTGGCTACTTTGTGTTTTTAGAAGAGCTGCCCTCAGATATCAGCGCCACACAGGTTATCTCTCTGGGTGGTGCCAATAAAAATACCGGTTTATCAATGTCTCATTTAGGTTTGGTTTCCGAGCTTCCACAGCAGGGGGGTATGGCTACTATGGTAACTCCGCTGACCACAGTGCTATCCCAGATCACCTTTGCTCCAGAGCGCGATGCTTTTTTGCAGATGATGGGCCTTAGCCATAACGCAGCACAAATTTACACTGTGGACGCCTGGGCAAGATCCCTGTCTGGCGACGGCGGGTCTCAGGATACCCAGCGGCTCAATGAACAGATTTCACTATTAATCATGTCGCTCGATAGTCTATTTGATTCAGAGGCGCCCATAGATCCGCTGTTATTCTCCCAGGTGTTTACTCAGCAGTTGATAGCCAATCTTGCCATCGGCAGAACATCGCTGGTTCAGGCGGCACCCATTAAAAAAATGCTCTACCAGAGCCATAACAGGTTGCTGTTAGAACGAGACTTTGGCGACCAGATAGATCCGCAGATATTTGAGGTAATAGCTCAGTCTGTAGCCGCTGTCAGTCAAATCTTTGCCAGCCCGGATATTAATCCAGCCAGTGATTTTTCTATCGCGCTCAAACGTGCTGCTCTTGCCGAACTACGCCGTTTAATTAGAGAGCTTATTAAAGGGCAGATCAGCATACAGAGTTTTGTGCAGCAGAGTTCTATCGACAGTTTATTTGCCAATATTCAGGCCGAGGGTTTTCCGGATACCGATGGCGATGGCCTGGTAGATATTCTCGACGACGACTCCGATAACGACGGTGTACTGGATACTTTTGATGCCTTTCCCACAGTCTTCAGCGAGAGTCTGGATACAGATACAGATGGCATAGGTGATAACGCCGATACCGATGATGATGGCGATGGTGTACCAGATTCTCAGGATGCCTTTCCTTCCAATCCCGCCGAGTCACTGGATACAGATGGCGATGGCCTGGGCAATAATACGGATACAGATGATGATGGCGACGGCGTTGATGACCAGGCTGACCACTTTCCACTCAACGGCGATGAAACCATTGATACAGATAACGACGGCATAGGCAATAATGCAGATACCGATGACGATGGTGACGATGTAGCGGACACTGCAGATATATTCCCGCTGGATGCCAGCGAGGCTCTGGATACAGATCAAGATGGCATAGGCAACAATGCAGATACAGATGATGATGGCGACCAGATCGCAGATGCAGACGACAGGTTTCCCCTGGATGCCAGTGAATTTATAGATACTGATGCAGATGGTCTTGGCAACAACAGTGATCCCGATGACGATAATGATGGGGTTGCAGATGTCACCGACCAGTTTCCCCTGGATGCGACCGAGACCATTGATACTGATTATGATGGCATAGGTAATAACGCAGATACCGACGATGACGGCGATGGTATTGCCGACAGCAGCGATGCCTTCCCATTAAATAGCACAGAGTCGGTAGACACAGATGGCGACGGCATTGGCAACAGTGCAGACCTGGATGATGATGCTGATGGCACTGCAGATAGTCTCGACGCCTTCCCGCTGGATAATACTGAAGTTAGCGACACAGATAACGATGGTATAGGCAACAACGCAGATACCGATGACGATGGCGACGGTGTTGCAGACAGCGCCGATGCCTTTCCCCTGGATGCCGGTGAAACCCTGGATACAGATAGCGACGGTATTGGTAATAACACAGATACAGATGACGATAGTGACGGTGTTGCCGACAGCAATGATAGCTTCCCTCTGGATAGTTCAGAGTCCGGCGACAGCGATGGCGACGGCATAGGCAATAATACAGATGCCGACGACGATGGCGATGGCGTTGCCGACAGCAGCGATGCCTTCCCATTAAATAGCACAGAGTCTGCAGATACAGATGGCGACGGCATCGGCAACAATGCAGACACAGACGATGACGGCGATGGGGTTACCGACGGCAATGATAGCTTCCCTCTGGATGCTTCAGAGTCCGAGGATAGCGATAACGATGGCATAGGCAATAACGCAGATACCGATGACGATGGCGACGGTGTTGCAGACAGCGCCGATGCCTTCCCCCTGGATGCCAGTGAAACCCTTGATACCGACGGCGACCAGCTGGGTAACAATGTGGATGCAGACGACGATGGTGATGGTATTGAAGACAGCCTTGATCTGTTTCCCACAGACGCTAGCGAATCTCTGGACACAGATAACGATGGCACAGGCAATAATGCCGACAGCGATGATGATGGCGATGGTATTGCCGACAGCAGCGATGCCTTCCCCCTGGATGCCAGCGAAACATTAGATACTGATAACGACGGCATAGGCAATAATGCCGATAGCGATGATGATGGTGATGGCGCCATAGATAGCAGCGATGCCTTCCCGTTAAATAGCGCCGAGACAGCGGATACAGACGGCGATGGTATTGGCAATAATGCAGATACAGATGATGACAATGATCTGGTTCTGGACGCCGCCGATGCATTTCCCCTTGACCCCACAGAGACCTCGGATCTGGATGGCGATGGCGTAGGCGACAACAGAGATCAGGATGATGATGGTGACGGCGTAACAGATATCGCCGACCACTTCCCGCGAGATAGCACTGAGTCCCTGGACACCGATGGCGATGGTACCGGCAATAATACAGATACCGACGATGATGGCGATGGCACCCAGGACAGTGCCGATGCCTTCCCCCTGGACAGCAGCGAAACTCTAGACACTGACTCCGACGGAGTGGGTAATAATCGTGATCTGGACGATGATAACGATGGCTCTCTTGATCTCGAAGACGCCTTTCCCCTAGACCCAACGCTGTGCACAGACACCGACGGTGATGGCATAGGCAATATGGACGACAGCGACGACGATGGTGATGGCGTTGCCGATACCCTAGACGCATTCCCATTGGATGCCAGTGAAACCATAGATACAGACGGCGATGGCATAGGCAACAACGCAGATACCGATGACGATGCCGATGGTCTGGTCGATAGCGCCGATGCCTTCCCCCTGGATGCCAGCGAGACTCTGGATACCGATGGCGACGGCGTTGGCAATAATCAGGACAGTGACGACGACGGTGATGGAGTGGCAGATGGCGAGGATAGCTATCCCTTAAACAGCACCGAATGGTTAGACACAGATGGCGATGGTGTTGGCAACAATAGCGACGGAGATGACGATGGCGATGCCGTAGTCGACAGTGACGATGCCTTCCCCCTGGATGCCTCGGAAACAGCAGATACAGATGGCGACGGCATAGGCAATAATGCCGATAGCGATGACGATGGTGATGGCACTGAAGACAGCGCCGATGCCTTCCCGCTGGATAGTTCAGAGACCCTCGACACCGACGCCGATGGCACAGGTAATAATAGCGATAGCGACGACGACAATGACGGCGTCGCCGACAGCACCGACGCCTTCCCCCTGGACGCCAGCGAAACTCTGGATACAGATGCCGATGGCACAGGCAATAATGCAGATACCGACGATGATGGCGATGGCACAGAGGACAGCGCAGATGACTTTCCCCTGGACGCCTCAGAGACAGTGGACACCGACAGCGATGGCATAGGCAATAATGCCGACAGCGACGATGATGGTGATGGTGTCGCCGACAGCACAGATGCCTTCCCGCTGGATAGTTCAGAGACACTGGACACCGATGCCGACGGCATAGGCAATAACACAGATACAGACGATGATGGCGACGGGGTAGCTGACAGTGAAGACGCCTATCCGCTGGACGCCAGCCGCAGCGCGGAAGACAAATTTGATACAGATTCATGGGCCAATACTGTTTGGGGGGCAGAGTCAGAGGAAGAGGTGAGTATTTGGAATACTGATCTATGGGGAGCAAAGGAATGGAAATAACCAATGTTACGCAAGGAGCAATACCATGTTAAAACTAATAATCGCCACAGCCCTGTTAACGCTGAGCTCAATAGTCGATGCTGGAGACCTGACAATTCCCAATAGTTTTTCTGCGGGAAATACCACCAGCGCCTCAGCTGTAAATCAAAACTTCACGGTGATTGAGACCGCCGTCAATGATAACGACGCCCGACTCGATGCCATTGAAGCCGGATCAACCAAGGTAGTTTTTCAGGGCTTTTCCGCCGACTCCGAGGCCGGTGACCAGGGCCTGCGCCGATTGCAGGCAGCCTGCGATGCGACATTCTCCGGCGCCAAAGTCTGCAGTTCTGAAGAGTACGCCAACTCTAGCTACAACGCAGCGGCAGCCAACCTCTCAGGCAGCGCCTGGCTACTGGCCAGCACCCTCAGTGCCAGCAACTCCAAGATTCGCGACAGCATCACCGGCCAGGCTTACGGCTCGGGCAAGCTAAGCTGCAACGGCTACAACGGCGGCTCTCAGGGCCTGGTAGTGAGTGCCGAGGGCGCCATGGGCACAGATAGCTGCGCAAATTCCAACCCGGTGGCATGCTGCATATAGCGGCTAGCGGACAACTTATTAGCAACAGCAGGTAGGGAGTGAAGTAGTAAGTAGTAGTAAGTAGTAAAAAGCAGTAAAGGGAGAGTAATCACTAGTTTGGGGTTGTTTCCTGGTTGATTGACTGGGTCGGGACATTGGCAACAAGCCATTGCCCGGCCTGGTTTATCAATTTTTATCGCTGATAATTTTGTGATCTTTTAGGTGCCTGTACTCGTAAACAGAGTAATATACCAAGCTGTAATGGCGTCGCCCAAAAACAATAAAAACAGCATAAAAAGAGCCAGTTATGAAACAGATAGTCAGCCTTCTCAGCCTCCTGCTTTGCACCGCTATTGTGTCTTCCTGCAGCCTGTTTGGCACCACAGATCCCGTGGTACAGCGGCTCTCAGAGCACAGACTCAGCACCTCAACAGGAATCACCCAGGGGCAATCGTTTAGCGCGCCCCCCGCAGTGGTGTCCTGGTTTGATATTCCCTATGCCCAGCCGCCAGTTGGCGACTTGCGCTGGAGAGCCCCCCGCGAGTTACAGGCCCCAGAGCAGATTATCGTCGAGCGCGACGACACCTCCTGCGTGCAAAAAGCCAGTCGTTACGCCGGCGTTAGCGGCGAAGGTATGGTCGGCAGTGAAGACTGCCTGTATCTGGATATCAAGGCCCCGGCCGACTTCGCCAGTCGCAACTACCCAGTCATGCTGTGGATTCACGGCGGCGGCAATACCTCCGGCCTTAAAGACTATTACCAATATGACAAACTGGTAGCCCGCAAAGATGTGGTGGTGGTGGCAGTTAACTATCGCCTGGGTGCCCTGGGCTGGTTTACCCACCCCGCCATTCAAGACCTGCAGCAGGGGCTGGATAAAACCAGCAACTTTGGTCTGTTGGACATTATCCAATCACTCANATGGGTACAGAAAAATATTGCCCGGTTTGGTGGCGACCCCGGCAATGTCACCATCTTTGGTGAGTCCGCCGGTGGCCACAATGTGCTGGCCCTGCTGGCCTCGCCACAGGCCCAGGGGCTTTTTCACAAAGCCATATCCCAGTCCGGCTACACTCAGGAAGTATCAGCCCGGGATGCCTATAACAAAAATGGCGCCAATAGCCTGATTGCCCGGGGCAGCTGGCAAATCACCAATAAACTGGTCGACAGACCCCAGTCGGAATACAGCCCTCAACAGTTGCGCAGTGTATTAAAAGGCATAGACGCCATTGAGTTTATGAGCCTCTATCAGACCGGTGATCTCGACTTCGATAGCATGCCCCTGGCCACTGTCGACGGTCTGGTAATCCCGGAAGAGGGCATACTGGGAGCCCTGGCCAATCCGCAATATGCCAAAAATATTCCGGTNNTNGCCGGNGCCACCAAAGACGAGGTNTCNNTGTGGCTGGCACTGCACCGCTACTTTATGGACACCAGCTATATTCTCAGCAAGTTTCTGCCGCCCCGGGTTACCGTAAAAGACCAGGATCTCTACGATCTCTGGGTGCGCACCAGATCCCATGCCTGGAAAATCAAAGGCGTGGACCAGCCACTGGCGGCCATGGAGTCCGCAGGCTACACAGACCTCTATGCCTATCAGTTCGACTGGGACCATCAAGAAAGCTCAATGCTAATCGACTTTCCCAATCTGTTTGGCGCTGCCCATGGCACAGATATCGCCTTTGNGACTGGCAACTTTACCTACGGCCCCATCTCGGCCTATGTGTACCCGGAAACCGAGGCCCGAGATCAAATGGAGAGCACAGTGATGACCGCCTGGAGCAACCTCGCCAAGAGCGCCAGACCGGATATTGAGAAACCACTGCAGTGGCAAAAGTTCACCACCGCCAATCCCCAGTTTCTGCGCCTGGATAAAGACGATGCCCTGCGCATGGATCTCGAGCAAGACAACGTAGACTCCTTGCTGAACAAAATGGCTTCCAGCTCTGAGCCCTCTGATTTAGAGCGCTGCTATATCGCCTGGGAAACCTTTACCAACGTGGGCAATGCAGACCCAGAGGCCTACAGAAGCTGGAACAATGGCCTCTGTGCCAATGTGGATATGCCAGCAGAACAGCGGGCCATAGCAGTCAGGCTGTTGCAAGAGCATGGCTCAGTTGACGTGATGTAAAACCAGCTCTAATCCAAAAGTCCCCAATAAAATAACCTTAAATAAGAGCAGGGCTCAGACCTATGGCAGTTATCACAAATCTTTTTAATGCAATGCAACTGCCAGCTGGCTGGTGGAAAAAGCTTGTTCTATTCGGTCTGGCCGGGTTTTTTATCAATGTGGGTGTCGACCATTTTGTAAACCCAGATTTCTACCTCAATATTATGCCGCCCTCATTTCCCCTGCATGCAGAGGCGGTCTATATCAGCGGCGTTTTTGAAATTCTGGGTGGTGTCTGCGTCCTGATCCCCCAGCTGCGCAAAATTGCTGGCTGGGGTTTAGTGGCCTTATTAGTGGCGGTATATCCCGCCAATATCTATATGGCCATCAGTCCACAGGCGTTTCCAGATATTCCAGTAGCACTGCTCTATGTGCGTCTGGCCTTCCAGTTTGTGTTTTTCTACTGGGCCTACTCGGTCACCCGGCCATCCTATAATCCAGGCCCTCAGGCCAGCTAAAGCAACGCTGTGTCAAGGCCCTGGCTTTCCCTGGGGCCATAGACCAATTGGTCATTGTTATAGGTTTACAGTCTTGGCTGCAGGGGATTATTCTGCCCACCAAAGCCGACCACTGCGTCGTCTCTGATGACCGACTGAACCTGAGGAAAACACCCAATGTCTGTTTATAAAGCGCCGCAAAAAGAGTTCTCGTTTCTATTTCAAGAGCTGGTTAATTATGAAGAGCACTGCCAAATGCCCGGCTACCAGGATGTGGGTAGCGATATGGTTGAGGCCATTATTCCCGAAGCCGCCAAATTTTTTGAGCAGGAAGTGGCCCCCAGCAACTGGGAAGCAGACACCCAGCCAGCTCACCTAAAAGATGGCCAGGTCATTACCGCCCCCATGCTGGGCGGCGCCTATCAGCAGATGGTTGAGGCCGGCTGGTGTGGTATCAGCGGTAACCCAAAATATGATGGCGCAGGTTTTCCCGGCGTAGTAGATGTGGCTGTGCAAGAGATGCTGCAGTCCGCCAATATGGGCTTTAGCCTGTTGCCCATGCTAACCCGTGGGGTTATTCATGCATTAAACCTGTATGGCTCCGACCATCAAAAAGACACTTACCTGTCCAATCTAATTTCCGGTGTCTGGTCTGGCACCATGAACCTTACCGAGCCTCAGGCGGGTACAGATCTATCGGCGGTAAAAACCAAAGCCGTTCTCCAGGGCGACCACTTTTTAATTAGCGGCCAGAAAATTTATATCACCTGGGGCGACCACGACCTGGCCGAAAATATTATTCACCTGGTGCTGGCACGTACCCCGGATGCCCCGGCGGGCAATCAGGGCATCTCGCTATTTCTGGTACCCAAATATCTAATTAATGCCGACGGCAGCCCGGGCGAGCGCAACGATGTAAAACCTGTAGGTGTCGAGCACAAACTGGGTATTCACAGCAGCCCAACCTGCACCCTGCAGTTTGGTGACCAGGGCGGGGCAGTGGGTTACTTGGTAGGGCCAGAAAATCAGGGTCTGATGTGCATGTTCAGCATGATGAACAATGCCCGGCTATCTGTAGGTCACCAGGGTATTGGTATTGGCGAGCGCGCCTATCAGCAGGCTGTTGCCTATGCCTCGGAACGAGTGCAGGGCAAGGTTGCAGGTATTGAAGGCAAGGCGCCCATTATTCATCACCCAGATGTAAAGCGTATGCTAATGCAGATGCGCGCGCTAACCGAAGCAGGCCGTGCCTTATCGTTTCACGCTATCGCCAACGAAGACCGCAGTCATCACCACAGCGACGAGCAGGTGCGCGCCAAAAGCGCCAGAGCCGTTGAGTTACTAACCCCGCTGGTAAAAGGTTGGTGTACAGAATCTTCCATGGAGTCCACTTCGCTGGGTGTGCAGGTGCACGGCGGCATGGGCTTTATCGAAGAGACCGGCGCTGCCCAGCATATGCGCGATGCCAGAATTTTGCCGATTTATGAGGGTACCAATGGTATTCAGGCCCTCGACTTTATTGGTCGCAAATGTTTGCGCGACGGTGGTGAAGCAGTCGATGAGCTATTGGCAGAGATGGCCGCCACCCTCAGTGACTGCAAAACTGATTCACTGCAGATAGCTAGCCTAATTAAGTCGCTGGAGATGGCTCTTGAACAGTGCCGCACAGCACTAGCCTATGTTCTGGGTCATGCAGAGCAGTCACCGGCTGTGGCGTACAACTATATGATGCTATTTGGCAACTCAGTATCCTTCTGGCTGCTGACCAAGCTGGCCATTGCAGCGCAGCGAGAATTGGATGCCGGGGCTGATGATCGTTACTACATTCAAAAGATAGCCACAGCGAGATTTTTTGCCACGCAGATTCTGACGCGTAACAATGCTTATTTGGCTTCATTGCAACAGGGTGCAGAAACAATAGTTCAGCTGGGTGCGGAGGACTTTGCAACGCAGTGAAGGGTCTCCCCCAGCCACAACCCAACAGCTACCGAGTCACAAATCCCACTATCATGGCGATGGTCAGAATAAACAGCGCAGTAAAAACAAAGCCGCCAACAATAAACGCCAGCGGATTACCCTGAGCAAAATCCTTCTCACGGTTCTTATCCGTCTGCACACCAATAGCAGCAGCTAAAATACTTTTTACCAGCGAGCCCAGGCCAGGCTTTGCGGGTTTCTGTTCAGAGGTTTTATCGTTCATCAACCCTCGCTATTGATCAATCGTTAAGAATAGGGGTCAGCCAACGCTCCATATCAGGTAGTGAAAACCCTTTGCGTTGGGCCAACGATTCTACCTGATCCTTATCGATTTTACCTGTATTAAAATACCTGGCATCCGGGTGACCAAAGTACCAGCCACTCACCGCTGCAGCCGGGCTCATGGCATAGCTATCGGTCAGCTCAAGGCCAATATGGTTTTCCACATCCAGCAACTTAAACAGCGTGCCTTTCTCGGTGTGATCCGGGCAGGCCGGGTAGCCGGGCGCCGGGCGAATACCGCGGTACTTCTCTTTAATCAGCGCCTCATTATCCAGCGCCTCGTCGGCGGCATAGCCCCAGTACTCGCGGCGCACACGATGGTGCAGATGCTCGGCAAAGGCCTCGGCCAAACGGTCTGCCAGGGCCTTGACCATAATAGAGTTGTAGTCATCGTGCTTAGCTTCGTAGGCGTCAGCCAGCTTATCAGCACCTATACCAGTGGTGACCGCAAAGGCGCCAATATAATCACTGGTACCAAACTCTTTGGGGGCCACAAAGTCGGCCAGCGAGGCCAGCTCTTCACTGGCGCCGGGCTTTTGAATCTGCTGACGAATCTGGTGCAATGTGGCGGCGGTAGAGCCGTCCTCTGCATAGACTTCAATATCATCATGGTTAACCGTATTGGCGGGCCACAGGCCAAACACCGCGCGGGCAGTAAGACGCTTATTATCAATAATATCCTTGAGCAGCTTTTGGGCATCATCAAATAGATTCTGCGCCGCTTCGCCCACCACCTCATCATTAAGAATCTTCGGGTACTTGCCCACCAGATCCCAGGTAATAAAGAATGGCGTCCAGTCAATATAGGGCACCAGAGTTTCCAATGGGTAATCATCCAGCACGGTCACGCCCAGAGTATTGGGAATCTCCGGCTGATAGTCGCGCCAGTTAAGCTGTGGCTTTTGTTTAACCGCATCAGAATAGGCAAACAGCGTTCCCCGCGGGGTTCTATTGGCCGTGCGCAGCCGCACTGCATCGTAGTCCTGCTGTATCTCGGCGATAAACCCATCGCGGCTCTCTTTGCTGATTAGCTTGCTGGCCACACCCACAGCACGAGAGGCATCAGACACATAGATGGCCTGATTATTCGTATAGCCCGGGGCAATTTTAACTGCAGTATGGGCCTTGGAGGTGGTGGCACCGCCAATCATTAGGGGCACGGTAAAGCCCTGGCGCTGCATCTCCTTGCCCAGAGTCACCATCTCATCCAGAGAGGGAGTAATCAGGCCAGACAGACCAATAATATCCACATTGTTCTCTATGGCAGCATCCAAAATCTTTTGCGCAGGCACCATCACGCCCAGGTCAATCACCTCGTAGTTATTGCACTGCAGCACCACGCCGACAATATTTTTGCCAATATCATGGACATCGCCCTTAACCGTGGCCATCAGGATTTTGCCATTGGTGCTGGCGGCCTCATCTTTTTCATCTTCAATAAAGGGCTGCAAATAGGCCACTGCCTGTTTCATAACCCGGGCAGATTTCACCACCTGAGGCAGAAACATTTTGCCCGAGCCAAATAGGTCGCCAACAATATTCATGCCGTCCATCAATGCACCTTCAATCACATGCAAGGGGCGGTCGGCCTGCTGGCGGGCTTCTTCGGTGTCTTCTTCGATAAAGGCAGTAATACCTTTAACCAGCGCATGCTCAAGACGGCGGTTTACATTGCCCTCACGCCAGCTTAAGTCTTCAGTCTTGGCCTGAGTCGAGCCATCACCGCGGTATTTATCGGCAATGGCCAGCAGATTTTCTGTGCCCTCGGGCGTGCGGAATAACACCACATCTTCTACCACCTGGCGCAGCTCTTCCGGCAGCTCGTCATACACTGCCAACTGGCCGGCATTAACGATGCCCATGGTCAGGCCTTCGCGAATGGCATGGTAGAGAAACACCGAGTGAATCGCCTCGCGCACCGGATTATTACCCCGGAACGAGAACGACACATTAGAGATACCGCCACTGATCAGCGCATGGGGCAGGTTGGTTTTAATCCAGCTGCAGGCCTCAATAAAGTCGAGACCATAGCGATTGTGCTCTTCAATGCCCGTGGCCACCGCAAATACATTGGGGTCAAAAATAATATCCTCAGCAGGGAAGCCAACCTGATTGACCAAAATATCGTAGCTGCGCTGGGAGATCTGCTTGCGGCGCTCAATATTATCCGCCTGGCCGTCTTCATCAAAGGCCATCACCACAATCGCCGCGCCATGCTTTTTGCACAGGCTGGCCTTTTCAATAAACTCGGCTTCGCCTTCTTTAAGGCTAATACTGTTAACCACCGACTTGCCCTGAATGCACTTAAGACCCGCTTCAATCACCTCCCATTTTGAGGAGTCGACCATAATCGGCACCCGGGAAATATCCGGTTCGCTGGCGATCAGATTTAAAAACTTAACCATGGCAGGCAATGACTCAAGCATGCCTTCGTCCATATTCACATCGATAATCTGCGCGCCATTAATCACCTGCTGGCGGGCAACCTCCAGAGCAGCATCGTAGTTTTCTTCAAGAATTAATCGCTTAAACACTGCCGAGCCGGTGACATTGCAGCGCTCGCCCACATTGATAAACAGCGAATCTTCTTTAATGGTAAAGGGCTCAAGGCCAGATAGACGGCAGGCCGGTGCAATCTCTGGCACCTGACGGGGCGCAATAGTCGCCAACGCATCGGCAATAGCGCGAATATGCTCGGGTGTAGTGCCACAGCAGCCGCCAACAATATTTAGCAGCCCAGCACTGGCAAACTCCGCCACTGTGTCGGCCATATTGGCCGCATCCAGATCATAGCCACCAAACTCATTGGGCAGCCCGGCATTAGGGTGGGCACTGACCATGGTGTTGGCCACATTAGAGATTTCCAGCAGGTGAGGGCGCAGCTCTTTGGGCCCCAGGGCACAGTTCAGACCAATGCTGACCGGCTTGCTGTGGCGTACCGAGTTCCAAAATGCCTCAGGCGTCTGACCCGACAGCGTGCGACCACTGGCATCGGTAATAGTGCCACTGATCATAATAGGTAGCTCAGAGCCCAGCTCTTCAAACACCAGCTGCACCGCAAATAGTGCCGCCTTGGCATTTAATGTATCAAAAATAGTCTCCACCATAATCAAATCCACACCGCCTTCAATCAGGGCATGGGTTGATTCGGTGTAGTTGTCCACCAGCTCATCAAAGGTGACATTGCGCGCGCCCGGGTCATTCACATCCGGCGAAAGGGAAGCAGTGCGGCTGGTGGGCCCCAGAATACCGGCGACAAAGCGCGGGCGCTCTGGGGTTGAGAACTCATCGGCAGCCGCGCGAGCCAGTTTGGCGGAGGCGACATTAATTTCCCGGGCGATAGACTCCATCTGGTAATCCGCCTGGGACACCTGGGTGGAGTTAAAGGTATTGGTCTCAATAATATCAGCACCCGCCTCAAGGTAGGCGCGGTGGATATCGCAGATAATATCCGGCTGAGTCAGGCTCAGCAGGTCATTGTTGCCCTTTAGGTCTGTATGCCAGTCAGCAAATCGCTCACCACGGAAATGGGCTTCCTCCAGGGTATGACGCTGGATCATAGTACCCATGGCGCCATCTAAAACCAGAATACGCTGCTGGGCCGCATGTGTAATTTTATCAACCATAATGCTTGTGTACGCCTTAATTTGTCTGCTGTATCAAAATATTTTGATGGATGAGCATCATACCAAATTTATTTTAAAAAGCGACCTTTAAAAACAAAAGAAGCTTTTGCCTATAACCCCGAATAACGTAAAATACTACCATCATTAGTTGCCAGTCATCCTGAGCTCGTCTCAGGATCTCTCTTACAGATAATTAAGGTTCAGGAACCCGCTATGCTTAATGTCACCATCACAGAATCTGCCCAGGGCTATCTAGCCGGTCTGCTGGAAAAACAAAACTGCGAAGGCATAGGCGTGCGCATGTTTGTCAGCGACCCGGGAACCCCCAANGCAGAGACCTGCATAGCCTACAGCCGCCCCGGCGAGCACAACGAAGAAGACCTGGTGGTGGAATACGAGGCCTTTAACGCCTACTTTGAGCAGCGCAGCATTCCTTTTTTGGACGAAGCCAAGGTCGATTTTGCCGAAGATAAGTTTGGTGGCCAGCTAACCATTAGAGCCCCCAACTCAAGACTACCCAATGTCACCGACGATAGCCCCATCGAAGATAAGATTAACTATCTGCTGTATAACGATATCAATCCCGGTTTAGCCTCTCATGGTGGTGTGGTTTCACTCTCAGAAATGGCCGATGGTATAGCGGTACTTGAGTTTGGTGGCGGCTGTCAGGGTTGTTCCGCAGTTAGCCTTACCCTTAAAGAGGGCGTAGAAAAAACCCTGATGGAAAAGATCCCCGAGCTGAAAGGCGTTAGGGATATGACCGACCATACAGATACCAGTAACGCCTATATGTGACAGGCCCAAGGCCTGGCATCCTGCCTCTGGCGACACTAATACATCCATGTATGTCGTCCATGTAGGCTCTGCGACAGCATCCCTGCTGTCGACGGTCACAGCGGTTAGCCAGAAACTCAAGCATTCAGAGTTGGACAGAGCCTTTAAGGCTGTGATTAAGAGTATGTGCGATGAGGGCTGAAAGGCCTCGGCTATATGCAGTAATACCCAATATAATTAAAAGAGAAAATATTTATGCCCCACAAAGACGCAGAGCCCCTAACTGGGCGTTCTTTCAGTATGTCCAAAATTATTCTAATTATGCTAGCCAGCTTGCTTGCAGCCTGTGGCGGAGGCGGTGGTGGCAGTGACAGTAGTAGTGACAGTCCCCAGGCACCAGTAGATAACAGTCCCAATGAACCAGAGCAACCAACGGAACCAGAGCAACCAGAAGTCATTACCGTACCCTACGATGATGCCCGAGCCGGCGCTATCGATGGCGTTAATATCTGGCAAATGCCCGATGCCCCGGATGGCTCGCGCCCAGACCAGAGCTGGCTGGCGGTAGGCTCCGACGCCAATGGCGAGATCTATATTTCCGGCCATGACCACCAGACCAACTCCATGCTTTACAGAATGTATCAGCATGACAACACATTGCGCTGGGTGGGCGATGCCAAATCCGCCTCAGAGGCTGCCAATAACTGGCAGACCAATGAAAGTGCCGAGAAATTCCACACTCGGCCCCTGGACCACAATGGCACAGTTTATGTGGCCACCCTAGATAGCTCAGATATGAACTATAGCTTTCAGAACACCAGGGGCTTCCACTGGTATGGCTACAAGCCCGAGGGCAATAGTTTTACAGACCTCAGCGCCAGCGAGCCCGACGGAGTAGGCGCCGAGCAGATACAGATTGTTAGCATTCAAAAAGACCCGGTAAACAACCTGCTCTACGGTATGTCCATCCCGGAAAATAAACTGGTGCGCTACGATATAGCCGCAGGCACCACCACAGTGCTGGGCAAGCCCCGCGCCTGGCAGAACTTCTTCTACAGCAACCGCTTTATGTGGGTTGACTCCCGAGGCCGCGTTTATATTACCGGTGGCTCCTCCAGAAACCAGTGGAATCAGGGCGAGCCCGCCAGCGTATTTGACCATGTCTGGTACTACGACCCGCAGACAGGCTTTGGCGAACTGCCAGCCTTTAGCCTGCAGGGCCCCAACGCCATGGAGGTAGGGCAGTGGGATCGCCGCCACGAAAACCTCTACACCAGCGATGACCAAGGCAATATATACAGATTCAACGACGCCGCCGCCAGCTGGCAGTTTATAGGCCGCCCAGATTTCTCAAGCAGCCTAAAAACCTGGGTATTTCAGCTAAGTGCCGATGGCGAAAAGATTTATATCGGGCTCAGTGATGGCGCCAGAGATAATGCGATCTACGAGTACGATATAGCCAGCGGTAACTCCTATGAGTTGATGGTTATCAATCAGCTGGATCCGATTTCCGGCGCCGAGGCGTTTATTACCGGCTACGACAGCTGGGACAGCCAAGGCAGTTTCTACATCAGCGATTTCAGTATGTACGACGGCGATAACGCCTATATGCTGGGCATCAACCCGGTGCGCATCAAAGCCGCCAAAGGGCTGCTGGATGAGCTGGTGGAAGTCAGTGTAGAGAGCAGCGGCAGCAATATCAGCATCAGCCGCAGCGGCATAGCTATGCAAAGCCTCGAGCTGCTGTACGAGGTACGGGGCTACAATAGCAATGGCCAATGGGTCGCCACCAGCCATGGCGAACTCACCATGACCAGCAATCAAAATACCATGACGCTTAACCCCGATGCTTTGAGCCAGCCTATTGATGGCCAAGTGGTAAGCACAGAGTTCTGGTTAATTGCTGATGGTAATGACTATATTGTGGCTGAAAAAAGAAGTGTTGGGTTGGGGAATTAACGAGCTAGAAACACTGACATTGAGTTGAGCAGGGGTCGGGTTGACTGCCCGGCTAAAGGCTAGCTCTTAATGATACATCCCTGTTGCTACACCAGTAAGCCCGCAGGCCTGTCATCCTGAGCAAA
>JGI20160J14292_10000516_pt1 | contig 34913 bp, 29 predicted proteins | sample COG_10_FD_14292 | JGI IMG/M metagenome (IMG submission 14292) | reverse complement strand
GCCAAAACCGCTCGGGAGGCGGCGGAGTTGAAGAAGAGGGGAGATAGGGTAAAGGAATTTGGCGACACAGAAGTCAGCGGAAAGAAACGCAGACGCCCCTACTACTCGCTCTACCCCATCGACAAACGGCGGCTCGACTGGGACACTCGGCTGTGGCGGCGGGAGAAATTCGGAGCAGAGTACGTGAGGAAGGCACCGACCATCTACGACGCCATGGAGATCCTGAAGATCGATAAAACCAAAAATTTGATTGATGCAATAGCAGACCTTTTATTGACAAAGCAAGCAAATGCCGGTCAACCCAAAAAGGAGTGGGAGGCAGGTTTGATGGTACAAGCTGGCGGAGTTAAGCTGATCGAAGACATACTGCTCCCGGCCGTGCGGTTTTCGAAGGATGATGAGCCACGGGGTGCGATAGTGAAACGACTCATGTCGTACCCAAAATTCGACGGCAAGCAGTTGCCCGTGGAAACCCTACGGTCAAAGGCATTCGAATCCATGAGCAACGTGACGGAGGATTTTGCCAAGTGGACGAAACACGAAGCCGATAAGAATTATTCAGATGACGTTTGGTACCGCCCCTGGCCAGAGACCAAGCGCTTCATGCGGGAATTCGACACGTTCAACGCCTACGACCCTCGGGCCAGGCGAGAGTTTCGCTATCCGGAGTGCTTCTACTTGGACCTGAAGAAGGAGCACGAAGCGTGCGAGCGGTTGCGCCACATCGCAACGCAGCTGTCGCTGAGCCGTGAGAAAGACAAACCGGTCATTCTCCGCCCAAGGATCGTGTCGCCGGAGGCGTACGGCAGCGATTACATGTCCCAAGATCTTCCTCGGGTCTTGGTGACGAAGAGCGGCCATGTTCCAGACACAACGTACACGAAGCAGGGCTACTTTCATGTGTCGGGCACCGACAGGGAATTCGAGAGGGTAAGGAGAAAGGGTGGAGATAAGGTGCAATCTACGGCGGTGAACCCACTGTACCCATCTAGAAAAAAGATCATTTTCATGGTTCCATAGTTCGTCCGTAAAAATCGTATATATAATAGCCAACGCAGTAACAGTACAATATTAGGATGCAACCCTCACGATCCAGTAAACTATCTACCTTCAACCCGACCGACCATTTCTATGCGACGGCTTCAACCCCCCACTACACCGAGTATCAGCTCAAAAGCAACGGCCTGAAAGTCGTCTTGGTGCCCTGCAAGAGCAAATTCGCGACCATACATTCACAAGGTAAGTAGACGCACAACTCTCTACCATTTAAGCCGCAAACTAACACAACCCTGCTTCTTTTCAGTCATATACAAGGTGGGCTCATGGGACGAGAGAGTTGGCTATACAGGCTCAACTCACCTCTTAGAACATTTGATGTAAGTACGACAACTCTTGCACACCCTTTACACAGCAACTAACACAATTTTAAAAAACAGGTTTAAGAGCCCCAAGAATGCCGCGGTTCAGAACATCTTCGAACAAATGGAACCGACGGGCGCCGTGATTAATGCTAGCACTTCGTTTGACCGGACCAATTTTCATTGCACTTTCAGTTATAAATTCTTTTCTAAGTGGGCGAAATCCGAGGCATGCCGTATGGAGACTCCACCCTTTAGCGAAGAACTGGACGCAAACGAGAAGAAGGTGGTAAGTACACGACAACTCCTTCCTGTACACCCTTTTCACGCCAACTAACACAATTTTAAAAAAACACAAAAAAAAGGTCCAAGATGAGCTGCGGATAGGCTTTGACAACCCGTTTTCAAAACTGCGCTCGCACGTAATGCAGTCCGCTTTTAACCGCAGTGGGTACGCAATTGATACGGGGGGGTTTCTCGACGATGTGGCGAACGTTTCATTCGACAGGCTAAAGCAATTCCACCGAGACTTCTACGGGCCAGCCAATGCTACCATTGTCATCACGGGGAACGCGCCGCCGAAATTTCTTCTTTACCACATCGCCAACGAATTCTCGCATATCAGCAACGAGGGGAGGGTGCCTCAGAGGATTAAGAGGGAGGAAGAGCCTCAGCACGGTACCCGTCAGGTTGTTGTCAACGTCGAGCAACCAGTGTGTATGTTGATGCTAGCCTATCGAGGCATGGAAGGAACCCACCGGGACTCCATTGTCTGCCACGCGATCAAAGCTTTGCTTTCTCATCCATCCGTGGGCGTGATGTCACAATTAGAGGAGATGGGTATATGCCCGCAATCATTAGTGGACAATTCACGACAAAAGCACCGTTATCTGTTTTCTGTAGTTGGGTCACTCATCTCGCCAGTTCCGCAACTCCAACAGGTCGCTATCACACTTATGCATCAAGCTTTTGACAAATTAAAAACAGAGCCAGTCGATCCGCAGGTTCTGGAGATAGTAAAGTTGAAGATTCTCAACGACTGGGAGAACAGCATGTCAACGGTGGAATCTTTGGGCTCCCAGTTGACAGAGGCCGTGGCCATGGGGAACTTGGCGGACACATTTAACAGAAAAGAGGCCCTGAAGAAGGTCACGGCTGCGGACGTGCAAAGGGTGGCACAATACCTGTTCGTGGACGACCGCCTGACCTTGGGCATCATCAAGAAAAATGACCAGCCCACCGTCCTTCGCCCCCTTCAGTCTTCAGAAAATTACAGCAAAAATTTGATGAAGGCCCCTTCGTTCAGCACACCAAAGAACGCTTCCATGTACGTGACCAACAGTGCACGGGTGCCATTCCAAGCACTGGAAGAGGACGCTCCCATGACCACTGACTTTGGGCAGCTCCATAGACTGCATACGGACATCGATCGTGTAGAGATCCTGATCAGCGCAAAGAGTGCTACGGACAACCAAGCCCTGGCAAAGATCTGTTCGAGGCTTATACGGGAGGGTCTACCAAAGTCCAAGCTTAGTCATGACGTCAAGCAGGCCATGGGCGCCTACCAACAGGAAGCGCACACCTCCTACGCTGATATTGGTGATAGTTTCCAGACATATATGATTGAGAACAACATTGAGTTCGGTATCGACGCAACCAAATCAAAGTTACACTTTCGAATTTCCTTCAAAAAGGAAGCTGACGCTGTCAGTATCATGCAACGTATTGCGAAGAGCATTCGCGGGTTGGACTATACTAACAGCGAAGAAGCGAAAAAAATCCAAATGAAGTCCCAGATGCTTATCGGTGAATTACACGGCGCAAAGCTAGACCCTCGCAGTCTCTCCCTGCTTGAAATAACAAACAGACTATTCCACGAGGACGACATCAATCATCAGGTAAACCCAGATATAATCATTCAAGAGCTACAGAAAGTAACGTATGGACAAATCGAACAATTCAAGAACGGTTTGATATCGGGAGAAGACAGGCCCCTCGTCGCCTCGGTTGCCGCGCCAAGGTCCGTGACAAACGAGCAGGTTTCCGCAGCCGTAAGGGCCTTTCACCAGACCCTTACACCGGAGTTTTACACGACGGACAAGGAGCTCGACAGCACGCACATGCCGTTTACGAAGCATCCATCCCTTGCCCATTCGATTGAGAACAACGAAAAGTACCTCATCAGGCAGCTGGACGGAAGAAATGAAGGCCTGAGTGCCATTGGAATTCGAATTGACCTCGATAAGAATTCGCCAGAGTACACTGCTCTGGCAGTGGGCGTGCAGGCCTTGGGAGGCGGTAAGTATACAACAACTCTTTCCTGCCCTTTACACGCCAGTCACTAACACAATTCCCTAACCCTAACCCTAACCCTAATACAGGCATGAACTCACTTCTGAACAATACGTTACGAATCGCTAATGGATGGACGTACGGAGCGTACTCTCGACTGTCAGGTGGAAACAGCGGCGCGAGTGCATTCCTTTACTGCTTTTCGTCCTTTGAAATGAGCAACATGCCGAACGCTGCTTCAGTAATGCGAGATATTGTGCAGAGATTTTGCGAGGAGGGGATCACAAAAGAAGATTTTCGAATTAAACGGAGCAACTTTGAATTGTCGATGAAGGTTCGCATGGAGAACACGAACTCTCTCTTGGGAATGTGCCACCAGACGGTTCTGAACGGCGCGGAGACCAATTTTAGCGACATCCTGAAACGTTCGCAGGAGCTGACTCACGAAGAGGTCAATGCTGTCATCAAGAAGCATTTAAAAGGCAAAGAATTGGTACACATCCTGATCGGTGATTTTAAAAACAATAACGTAAGCATGTAAGAATGGCGTAAGCATGGCGTAAGCATGGCGTAAGCATGGCCGTAAGCATGGTTCAAGTGGACGGCGGCGGGGGCGGCACTGCTCCGTCTTGTTCCCTTTTTCGTTCTTTAAATTTCTTGTAGAGCTCTTTGACCTTGCTTTCCATCTCTTTTAGTTGCCTGTCTTTCTCCTGCTCTCTTCTCATGCTGTCTTCCGCCTTTTGCTTGTATTTCTTGCACTGGTCGAGTGTAATATGTCCGGCCGTAGTCACCAGACCCCCGTATATTTCTAGCAATTGAATAGCCTGCACGGCGGCCACAAGCTTATGCTCTGCCGTGTCGTAGAGCTCCATCTCCGCCTTCTTGCACTTTATTTCCTTTGCAATTTCGCTGGTGGCAATAGGCACATCGTCCATGAGCTCGTTGAGGTCTTCCGACGTGTAGTTCTCTGGGTGGTTGTGATCGTAGGCTAACGCTTTGGCCAGGCGGGTTTCTGCGGCCGCCCTCTCGGCGGACATTCCCGCGCCCCCTTTCTTCTTGCCCCGTTTCTTTTTCTTCGGCATCGTGTTCAATATTTTAATTGCTGCTGTTCCATCAAACCACCTTGTCCCGGTTTTGTAGACGGCCCGCCAGTGGGGCGTGGGCTTGGCGTACGCGGTGGATTTGGAAAACGGAGCGCTGTCGGACGTATTGTTCTCTGAGTCGCCTCTCTTGTCTGAGCCGCCTCTCTTCTCTCACTCGTAATCGAGGGTGGATCGTCCGTCGGTCTTATTCTTTGTCTTGGCGGAGTAGTGTTGGGATCAGGGTTTCCAGTACGTTCTGGTGTTCTGGGGGGGCTGTTCATGTTAGGGGATACTACGCATATGCGTAGTCTTATATACTGCGAACAATTTTCAGGTCGCCGTTTGTAAGATCTAGAGGAGTCAAACCTCTATTATAGGGATCGCCCGATCTTAAAAAAGTAGTATTATGGAATAGTTCTCGATTTGTGCGTGTCATCCTGTAGAAATAAAATGGAGTGGGTTAGTCGTTTAATTACGTGTAACGTAAATTACTTATTGTACACTTACCTTGCGCAGGGGCCATGCTAATCTTCTCTGTATTTTTCCAATTTAATAGTTGCGCGAACGCGTAAGTAAGAGATAGACATAAATATACTGAAAAAAATTAAATACTTTACGTGTGGTTCAACAGCTTTATCAATTGGTCTACCTTGTAAGTAACCATACGGTGGAACTCTTCCCTTCTCTGGTCTTCGTTTACTATTTTGAGGGTATAGAAGAATACGACCATGCCGAAGAAGACCACAAAAAAAAGGAAGATCCTCCTCCTGACACGGTAAAAGTCTTCCCACTTATCTTTTCTACCCATGGCGCAGAGAGTATAGGGTTCATAACAATTCATATATATATTCTACTAAGTAGTTTTAAAGAAAGCTTGTGATGAATAACAAATTTACATTCCAGTCGATTTCCACGCCGCATGGGGGAGTGCCCCAGTACGAGTACCGCATTCACCTGATAATGCCCAACCAGCCTGCACCGTTTTCAAGGACAAAGCTCTTGGACATCAGCGAAACCGTCCGCGTCTCGCTGAACAAGCCCCCAGCGTTCGTCGTCGTTCACGTGTACGATAAGCAGAACAAGCTTCTGAATCGCATGTTCTCTCCGATCGATTTGACGAGAACTTTTTTGGATTTCAGAAACTTTGTGGTGCACTACTCTGTCGAAACGCCATTTGCGTCACACGACACGACAGGGGCTTTCCAAGCACAGCTGGAAGCAATTCACGCAATGCTCTTGAATTACACCGAAAAGCAACTGAGGTGGCTGGAGCAGGCACACCCGCTAGACGAAAGCATACGCTTGACTCACTCCATATTTTGGGAATTTCCGTGCCAGCCTAAGCTCACGATTCCATACGCCGCCCTGGCGGGAAGGGGCAAAGACATCCTTACAGGAATTTCCCACGAAACCCTGAACGGGTGGCAAGGGTGGTTCATGCAGCAGCTTCCCATTGTGTTCCACCAAGCTGCGGTTGCCCCGTCTGAGTTTGCCAACGTCTCTCGGCTGGGGGACAAGGCCACCGATCAGCAACAGTTTTGGCTGTACAATACCATCGCCTCTGTCTTTTCTCGATTGCTCACCTCAAGAATAAAGTACGCCGCCGACAGCGTTGCCACCTTCAAAGAAGATTACGTTGGTTTTAATTGGCACAATGGAATCTTGGTGGGAGACTGCGAAGATGGTTCTCAGGCAACGTACGACGTCTTGAAACTCTTCCGGGAAATATTCCCTGTTCACGACCCCTCGCATGGCGCAACTAGTTTGTGTTACCACGTGTCTCACTGGCTGAAGAAGGCAGAGATCTGGCTCTTCCAAGGCACCGCCAGTGCCAGTGCTGATTCTCACATCTGGGTGTCGCTGGTGCCTCCCCGCGGCGGGATGCACTACGTTGAGGCGACAAATTACAACGCCGGCCCGAATTCCTACAAGCACGTCATTCGGGCGTGGCGCAGAAGCAAGGGGGGAGGCTACGACGACGTTCTGTTCCTTGACCCCAGTAGTGGCGCGTACGGGATTCCATCGCCAGCGTTGACTCGCCCAGACGCGAACGGGAGAGCTGTGTTTCGTCACTGGAGCGTGCAACAGCAAAAGGACGACAAAATCAATGAGCTGTTAGATTTTTGTACCCTTATCGATGCGCCACTATTGCACCCTATGGCCATTTTAACAGGAGAGTTTTAAGACCATTATATACCCACACAGGCGCGGCATGCACAAAGGATGAAGAGGGTGTACTCAAGTGCTTTTCCGGACAAAGACCTATGGCATCGTCTACCACCGGACTGTGAAAATTTGGTGATTTCTTTCTTGCCGCTGCGGGACGTGGCGTCCAAAGTGACCGTGTTATCGCAGCGTTTCCGGGGCCTTGCCTTGGCTCAGCCGCACTGGGGTTCCGTTCATTTAAATAGAGCGAGCAATCAGAACGTGCAGCGCCTGTTGAGAGCACACGGTCGGAAATTTAGATCGCTCAAGCTTTGTGGCATGAGAATAAGCCGCGGTATCTGCCAGTCTATCACCCAGCACTGCGTAGTCCTGGAGCGGCTGGATCTGGTTGGGGTATGGAATTCTCCAGCGCTGAATATTCGTTTTACAAAGACCGTGGCGACTCTTCCTTGCTTGAAGTCGTTGAAATTTGGCACCAACAACGTGTGCGCAAAAGGTATGAAGCACCTATGCCTTGGTCTAAAAGATACACTGGAAGAGCTCGATTTTAATGCAAGAAACTTACCCACGAGTGGCTTTTACCCCATCGAGCATTTGAAAAAATTAAAGAGTCTCACGCTCCGAAGCTCGAACCACGTCGATTTGAGCGTTGTCGAGAGGTCTGTCTGCACCTTGCCAAATTTAAAGCACCTTCACCTCTGCTTCTTGCCTCGCCTCAGCAGACGTGCCGTTGGCATGCTCTGCGAAACGATCGGTAGTCAACTCGTGACGCTTGTGTTAAACGGCATGTTCCTTCTCCCTGCTGATGTGGAAGCGATCGGCAAACGGATGCCCAAGCTGGAGATTCTAAGCCTCTGTCACCATCGGCACGGGTCCACGCTGTTTGAGAATTTCTACTCAGCCTCCCTCCGCATTCTGATGGTCTTCCACTGTCGTCAAATGCGCACATTTTCTTGGGTCAAGGGGCTGGAACGTCTTCAAGTCCTCTGCCTATACCGGTGCTCCTTTCAACAGAGTACACTACACAACTACGCGAGGAACAAAGGAAAGCACATCCTGTTCCGAATTTTCTCCCATCGTCCTATTCGCAATCACGGAGTGCAGGAAGAGGACATAGAATTCGAAGAAGCGCCGAACGTCATTTCCTTAACCATCTTCGAGCGTCCCCGTTACCGGCGGTTCTGAAGGAGCGGGGGGGTTCATCTTTCGCAAATGCACCAACACACGTTCAACGGTGGCGCTTCTTTCCTCGTCGGTACGGTCTGGCTTTGTGTTCTGGCAGAACCAATAAGCGAAACAAGTCTTTCTGCCCAGACGTTTACACTTCTCACAACAGAAGCAAAGAAACAACATTACTATAAACAAGATAAAACAAAAACCGAGTGGACCTTCCATCTCGCACGCCAGTAGCTCGCCCCAATCTTTTTCGTGATCACAACGTCCATGTTGCGGTGCATCTACTGAATTCTGAAGCAGCCTTCGTCGATAATTCATTATTTCTTCCCTAGCTGTTTAATTCTTAATATATTTCTCAACCGTTGTCCGCCTCTACTTCTTCTTTCCTGCCTTGCGTTTGTTAGTATTTCTTCTCTGAATCGCTCAGCTCTCTCTTGGCCTGCCCTAGCAAATGTTTGTGTCGGTTTTTTCAAAGCTGACAGGATTGGGTTTTGATCGTGCAAATAGTCTAAAGTTTGCTTTCGCATACGACCTGCTCTAGGTCTCGGAGGTCTGCTAGGGGCGGGAGGACCGCCTTCATATTTAACAACAGTATTAACCAATTTTGTTAAAGTTTTTTTACATTCTCTATGGATTTGCTGGTCTTCTGTCATCTTGTTCCTTGGCCTTGGCCTGGGCGGCAGCGGCGGTGCTGTATTTTCGTATACGATGCGGGGCATCACGCTAGAACTGTTCTGCCGCTTCAGTTTCTTTTTTTTCTTCTTTAATATGAACACAGCACAGGGTAACGCCAAAAGGAGTGCTAAACAGACAGAAGAAATTATAATAATTGGCGAATAGTCGAACGCCTTCTTTAGAATAGGGTCTTGTGGTACTAACACCTTAACATTTGTTTTGGACGCATTCATAAGAGACACATTGCGAGTGTAATTTAAGGAGTAATTCTGTTCTACTCTGGTTAAACTGGTGGTCGTCGATATTTGAGTGGTCGTTAATTTCGTCGTCGTTTCAACAGGCGCAGTCGTAGTTGTACTTGTAATGGGAGTTTCGGTACTGTCGAGCGGCGGACACGCTATGGTATACAAATAAATATTGTTCTCATACAGGTAATTGCCATGACAGAGAGTGGGGATGGGCGTCGGCTGAGGACATTTGTAGATTGCTATGCTGCTGCCTGTTTCATCGCTAGAACTGTACAGAGTGAAACATTCGTCCATTTAACTCTCCCTAAAAAAACCGACCGGTTCTTATTTATAATCCTGCATATATAGTGATAAAATTAGGGCTACAAATAAAACAAATAGACATTCTAGCACTTTTTAAGACAGTTTCACGCCTAACTTAAGATAATTAATATTAAAAAAAGTAATTAAATAAACTGTAACGTTATTTTGTAGTGTTTTTGTTTTTTGTTTTTAATGTATTCTATGACTTTTCTTGGTAAATTATAACTAATTAATACTTAAAATGCAGAATAAGTACAAGAAAATGGAAAAAGTCATAAACTAGAAATACCATTTTATGACTTTGCAAAGGTAAAAATAGGTAATTACTTAAATAATTTAGTCACTAAAAGTACAAAACAATAAAATAAACTGTTTTATTAATTTGATGTAACCCTAATATTAACACAACTTATACAGAAAAATAAAAATTTGCCGTACGCCTTTGTTTTTTGTTAATTTTTTTAACTTATTGTGGTCACAATTCCCCACTTTTTACGGGTCTTCAAGAAGTTTCATATATGAACACAGCACCTAAAATGATTGCCGTATTTGAATATATATATAGAAATAGCATTGAGAGTTTTTATTTAAAAAAATTATATATGAACACAGCACTTGAAATACAACAAACATTTTATGAAATATATTTCGGACTTCTTCTTAAAAAGTCGGACTTCTTCTTAAATTGCGAAATGACCTACATATAATATATTTCGTACTCTTTCTGATAGCAATATATTTTGACCATCGGTTTGAACGTATCAAACGTATAGAACGATGGGCAAGACTTCCTACCCAGGACAGCTAGGGAGGATACATATTTTGCAATCTCTTTTCTGGACGGACTTTTTAAAATTTTATAACACTAATTAATTTTTGCAAATGGACTTCGCAATTACCAGTACGTTTTTTTTACCAGTACGTTTTTTTTACCAGTACGTTTTTTCGTAAGCATTATGTTATAAAAACGAAACCACCGAAACCACAGAAAATTAAACAAAACAAAACATGCCTCCACCAATAAAAGCACTGGAAATTGAAGTCCGGAACGACGTTCCCGTCTTCGCCGAAAGAAGACCGAACGGTCGAAGGGGTAGTCTCGCCAATATTCCGGTGAAACTGCCTCTTAGCGCTTTAAAGAGACCTGTGCTGATCCTTTGCAATCTGGCAATACTTTCGGTGATTGGAGGGTGCATCGGGCTCTTCCGTGCCTACGTTGGTAACAGAACATTTCAAGCCAAACGACCAGTTGTTCAATTCGTGCTCCTTGTTTTCGGCGTCGTCTTTGTTTTTGTTTGCTACGTATTCTACACGTACTGGAAGGCTTTCAGCAAAGGACTGACTCGCATACCATTTGATTACGGTTTCATAGAACAAAAACCGAACCAGTATACTCGCTCGATGTACGACGTATTTCATAGCCACGGGAAGTACTATTTGCGTCGCCTCTATGGGGTCGAAATTCTAGAATCCCTGTACCAAATTTATAATTTTGGCCTATTCGCGTGTCGAATGTCCACTGGGTGGTTATTCATGTACTGCGCGGTCTTGGCAAGTGCAGCTTCGTTTCAGCTGTACCAGATTCGAAATGTACACAAGGCGATAGACAACGAGGGAAAGAACAATGAAAATCTGATGGATATATTCCTAGAATTGTTCTGCACAATAATTCCTTTGTGCATTATTTATTTCGGGCACAATATTTATTTTGCAGAAAACGAGACCATTCAGATTATCTCGGTCCCCCTGTTCGCATTCATATTGAAAGTCATTCAGGTTCTGGACGACGAAATTTGTGTTGCAGTGGACGTTAAAAGATTACAACGAGACACGGGGGACCGAGATAATTTACCGCCTTCACAACGGAGGCAACAACCCCGCATGTCACTCGCAATAAGAGAGCAAGCTCTGATAGCCCGCCAGAACGAATACTTGGGACCGATTTGGCGAAAAGGAATGCTGTTCTTCTTTGGTCTAATCGCTTCTTTCTACGTCGTCATGACCGTTGTTCAATTCGCTAACTTCTTTATTGTCGAACCGGATCACTTTGTATACTGCAAGATTAATGTGCCCTCGTGCAGCTATTGGGTGTACCCCAAAAATAACTGTTTGAAAATCGTTCATTTGCGCACGACAGGGAAATCGTCAGACCCCATTCTTAAAAAATTCTCAGGAAGCGATGCAGCGGTTACAGTAAAAGTTTCCGATTTACAGGACCTGAAGCTTTTAAACCAGTTTCCAAACTTGGGAAGGGTTACAATCTTCAAAAGCAATGTGACCGACATAAACATCGATTGGAACGACTTTCGAAAGCTTCTCGTTGTCAACGTTGCTGGGTTTCCGCACGCAACAAGAGCGCATAGATCTTTTTACAAGAACAATGTTCGCGTTTTAACATATGCGGATATGCCGAATCTCCGACTGCGGGAGGACTTTGACCTAAAGCAAGCAACATCGTTTGAGTTGATTCGTGTCGGCAATACCGTTCCCAAAATTAACGGGGATGAGATTAATACTCTTGCGCTCGTGGACTACGGCCTTAAATTCTTGCCAAAAGGCATAAAAGACGTTGATGTGTTTACCACTTTAAAATTATCTGGAAATAATTTTACGGAGATGAACAAAAAGACGAAGTTTTTAAAGGACCTTCGAGGAAATCGCATTAAAGAGTTCCCGCCAACGCTTGCAAAGCACAATTACGGCTACGGAAACCCTGCCCCTTGTCCCGATGGCTGGAAATGCGAAGAAGATACATTCTGTCATCCGATGTGCACGAACGCCTACCACGAGAGGGAAGATAAAGACGCAAAAGCGTGCACGCTAGATTGTGTGCTGTACTGTGGAATCGGGAATTGTGAAGATTTTATCGAATAAAACACGTAGTAAACTATACTTAAACCAAGAAAATTTTTACTTAATTATATTTATATCAAAATATGAAACCAAATAACGCCAAAATTGCGTAGAACACCAGTACGATTGCCAAAATTGGGGTTCTATATGGTCCGACAAGAATTTTTTGCAGATTCTCGTCCGTTCGATGCCCCTTGTAAAATGTAACGCACGTAACACTATATTTCGCGAGAATAAGCCAGCTTTTACCCGTGAAATAGGAATAGGCAAGGAAGCCAAGGACAGGAACCGTCATAACATATTTCTTTTCCAGACACAGCATTTGTATCGCGACGACGCCGTATATTTCGGCGGGTACAAAAGCAAATTTGGTCGTTCGCACCCAGTTTACGCACACAATTGTTAGTACAGTGGAAATGTAAGAGGGGGAAAACGAAAGCATGTGCACGATCAAGAAAAACGAAAGGAAGAACCCGATAAGAAGTTCCACGTCCGATAAGGGGTTTTGCCGAGGCAGGTACAAATCCATCCCGTACATCAAAAATGAGCAGACGATGACTTGTACCCACACTTTTTTCTTGACTTTCACAGCAACGGCACGTTGCTCGGCAGCTTCCTTGTACTCTCTAAATACAAGTGGGGCTTGGTGCGTTATTATTCCTTTCCTATCTCTTTCAGCCTTTGAACTACGACGTCGCACGCGCCCCTTATCTTCTATGTCGAAACCCTCTGCCACATCGTCTCGGTCGTCTTGGGGGTCTTCTGGATCAAAGTCGTCCGAATCTATGCTTTCTCTTGGCAAGTCTTCGGGAGAGGAGGCTTCGGACGACGCTTCGCAACCATCTCTTTTTTGTGGCGCTGCTCTATAGCCCTTATGATAAATACCTTTCACCTTCTTCGGGGGTGGTTTTTCAGAGGAAGGGCAAGAGCGCTTCGCACTGTCACCTGCCTTCATTTCTTCGCTACCATCACCGCTGCTTTCGCTTTCGCTGCCGCTGTCGTTCGCGCTGCCGCTGCAGCTGTCGTTCGCGCTGCCGCTGCCGCTGCTGTCGTTCGCGCTGCCACTGCCGCCGGAATCCGTGCTTTCCGTGCTCTCCGTCCCAGTGCTGCTTTCGGATTTCTCAGCGTCCTTTTCGATTTCTAAGATTATATCGTCCAGCACATTGAACACTTCCAATTCGTGCTTAACCAAATTGCGAAGATTCCCGCCGCGTGTTACGAAAGAAAGCGCGGCCTGTTGTTGATGGTTTGGTCCGTAAGATCGCTTTAGTAAATAAAGAATTCGGCACATTCTTTCCATTTCCCCCGACTGTAATTTTTCCGAAGAACTTCCCAAGGTATCCAAATGCATCGTCGTGTTCACAAACTTGTGTTTGCAGGAGACCGGAACGCCTAGCTCCTTGCAACTACAAAGAAATTGCATAAAAAGAGACGTCTTCACAGTGATCTTAAACAACCTGATCGTAGTTTTCTTCCATTCGATGTCTTGTTCCATACATTTTATCGCCTTCTTTTTGCATCGAGGGCAAATCCTCGTCCGGATCGGAGCATTGGGGTTCAAAAATATATTGCACTGCGCACAACACCCAAGGTAAGCACTGAAGTTTTTAGGCACTTCGTTATAACACGACAGCCGTCCGTAGCAAATTTTTTTTTCAAAAAAAATTGAAAGAAGATGTTTTCCGCATCGCTGCCACTTTTGCTCTGTTAGCCCGTGCTGTACGATTAGGTACCGAAGAAAGTGAAACCTGATCAAAATATGGAATTGTTTGGTTCTATGTAACCCGAACGCAACGCTGTTGGCTTCGCGCTCCGTTAAAACGTAGCCGAATTTACTCACCCTTCCTTCGAACAACAGGCAGTCTCTTTTATTATATAAAAAAGAGGGTTCGCCTCTTAATCCTACACCCTGCAATGTTGCGACAATTTGTTTAAACCGTTTTACATGCGGTTGGGTGTTAATACAAACAAATGAAATATCATCCTTGGACCACAAAGTCAACGTTAACTTTACATTCTTCTTAGTCTTCCGTGTCGCTGCTGCTGTTTCGGCAGGGGGAATCTCCAACAATACATTGTCGTCTGGGATTAGGTCAGCAAATACGTCTTCGAATAATAAAGCACTCATTTTGCACGCAGTAAACAGCTGTTTTCTCCGGCGGGTTGATACGACAAAGTTTCTTATTCAATTGTTTGTTTTGAATTGTTTTTTTTGTAGAAAAGAAATGTTTAAACATTCCTTTTTTGTTCTACTCACTGCAACAAAACAATTAATAAATTAATAAAATAAAAAAGGGAACGAACGTACGGTCAGGTCACTTTTTTAATCAGACCGCTGTTATTCTCCTGTTATCGAGCGTCCTTGACATATTTTAATCAGACCGCTGTTATCCTCCTGTTATCGAGCGTCCTTGACATATTTTGATCAGATGATTCCATTTGAGTACAAAGTTCGAACGGACGGACTACAACATAGTCTTCATAAGTAGGTCTGTAGTTAACTAATAATACAATTAAATAGTTATGGATCATGTAAACGGTTAACGTTAGTGTCAAATTTTTAGCTTTTATCTTTCTATCTTGATTTTTTTTGGTTTTGGGCACCTTTAATGTGACAGAGGCAGGCAGAAATAGAACTGTTTTTTATTGTTTTTGTAAAAACTTAAACAGCCTGCTTTTATAGCTTCATTTTTTCTATCTCGTTTTTTTTGATTTTGGCACCTTTAATGTGACAGAGGCAGGTAGAAATAGAACTGTTTTTTATTGAGTTTGTAAAAAAAAAACAGCCTGCTATTTCGCTACCGATTGTAATGTAAATATGTCGTATGTAGGAAAAACTTCTATCGTAAATGTTCCTATCTTTTTTTGGTTTCGTACCGCTGTAACGTGACACACGCAGGTAGAAATAGAACTGTTTTTTTATTATTTTTGGCCTCCTTTCCGGTGCAAGTCGTGTGTAGTATGTAAAGTACATCAAAGAGCCTTTATTTAAGAACCAGTCCTATATTGTTTACAATAGAATAGATGAAACTTTTTTTTGTGGTTTTTATTATTATGGTAGTGTTAATTTTTGATAGGAATATGTAATGTACAAGAATGGCGTACTCTACTGCCCCCCTTCCTTTTTTTCTTACCTCTTCTTCCACCTCCTTCCTCCTTTTTTTCTCATCTTCCTACAACTGTAACACAGTTGACTTAAAATACACCGTGTTTTAAAATGCTTTCTTCTCTAATACGTGCGGTTGAGAGCCAGAGGAGGTGTCGCGCACAGCGATCCCACAGGCCAACAATTCTTGTGTCAGGAGCTTAAAGCTGTACGGGATAACGATTCGTTTGAGGTGTTTACTGTGGCAACCAAAGCACATGTCTGCGCTCAAAGGGTTGTATGTGCCGCACTGTTTGCAAATCAACCACGACGATTCGTCGCTCTGACTCCATAGGGCTTTATGGACCTGGGCTGCGCCACTAGCCAAGATTCCGACAGATTCCATTTCTCCCAGTCTGTGGCCACCGTGGTTGGATCGTCCGGCAGGGGGCTGGCGCGTCAGGACACTTCTTGCCCCAGACGCAGCCCTGGCATGAATCTTATCACTCACCATGTGTTTAAGCCTCATGTAATAGCATGGGGCGATGAATATTTTCGTTTTTAAAAGTTCTCCGGTCTTCCCATCCATCATGCATTCGTCTCCCCACCTTTGCCACCCCGCCTCGTGCAACTCTTGGCTTATTTGGTCAAGGGTCGGGTGGGTGAACGCAGTGGCATCCTCTATTCTTCCCTTCAGCGCGCCCGTTTTGGAGCCCAAGGCCTCGAGGAGGTTCCCGCAAGTCATTCGAGTGGGCAAAGCGTGGGGTGACATAATGATGTCTGGAGTTATTCCATCCATCGTGAACGGCAAATCCTCTTCATCCGCTATGTACGCTATGGTACCTTTCTGCGCGTGGCGCGAGGCGACCTTGTCTCCGATTTCAGGGATGCGCATTTTGTACGTGCCGATGGTAACTTTCATGGCCTTGTCGCTCGCACCCTTTTTCCGCTTCGTCCCGTGACCAACAATTACCGTTTGCACTCTTCCGTCTTTGTCCCTTGCCAGAAGAGAGGTATCTACCTTTTCCTCGTCGTCCTCCGCGTGCTTTGCCAAAATTACGTCCGTAGATTCTACCATGGCCCCGATGCTAGGCAGCCCATCGTCGTCCAACTTTGCGAATTTGTCCGGGTTGTGGCGTTTCCACGGCGCCCCCGCACTCTCCTTCGAGACTGTCTCCTGCCCACTGCTGAAAGAGATGCATTTCATGTCTAGCGTGCGGAGGGCCCCAAGGTCAAGGCATTTTTTCTTCACGATGACACTGTCTTCCTGATTGTGCCCGTCCCACGCCATGATGGCCAAGATCAGGTTTTGGCCAAAGCACTTGGGAAACTGTTCCAATTTGCTAAGCCGAGTCGATGCCAAAGCTTTTTGGCCGTAGTAGAGCGAATGGCCGCGACTTTTTGTGCTGTATTTAAAATCGATGGGTATCTCCGACTGGGACTGCTTCGACATACACGTGCTATACGTTATCCTAGGCCCCTGATTAGTTGAAGCGAAGGGGCAGTAAATGTTTGTGTTCATCCCTAGACAAAGTGTGGGGTGGAGTTCTACATGGGTGGTCTCGGGGAGCAACGTCTGAAACGATTGTGCAACATGAGTCGTTCCCTCCTCTTCCGAATCTATAAATTCGATGATCCCAGCAAGCAGAAGTTCGCGAAACGACTCGTCCGTAAAGTCTCTCAGGGAAGTTTCTAGGTGATTCTGCACGTTCTCTAAGACGAAAAGTGGCCGTACGATTCTACCAGCGTCTGATCGAAGGTACAGATTGTTGCCTCGAAGAATGATGGACACACCGAAGTCGATGATGCCACAGCGTCTGTACCTCAACATGTTCTCCTTGAGCAAAATTATAGATTGCTTGTCCGTCAGCTGAAATTTAACCGCACCGTTGATAAAGATTATTGAAGGCTTATCGATCTGGATCTTGTCGGAAAACGTAAGAATTTTCATTTCGTTTATGCATTCGACGAAGATGCTCTCGTCGCACTCTCTGCTGACACTGGTCAAGGTGGCGAAGGACTTTGAAGTCCCACACGTCTTTCCTTCTTGCGTTTCATATAAGGAGAGATACCCAAAGTGGTCACCCCTCACTTCCCGTTGCCCTAAAATGGACCTGGCAGGATCCCCGCTCTGGATTTTTCTGCTCTGAGAGAGTTTGCTTGCAAAATTGTAGGCGGTTCGTTGTTGCGATACCCCCGTGCGGACGCCTTGGGTAAAGGAAGCGCAGAAGTTGCCCGTGCTGAGGGAGTAGAAAAACCCTTCCGTTAAAATTCTTGAATCGATCGCCCTCTGCACACCCTTAGTGATGTCTTTGGTAGGATTTTTGTCGATGTAGGACACCATTCTGCGGGAGAAACTGTTCGTGAGCCGTCGCAGGGACCGCTCTGTGACTGACATGAGCAACTCACACGGCATTTCTACTCGTTTATTCTTCATTGCGTCCCTATCTGACGGGGGCGGCCGCTTCGACAGACACTTGCCCATGTAGGAAAGTTGCGACAACCAAAGCTTGTCGTGCGTCCCGAAGAGGAGTTCCAACGAAACGCTGGACGAAGTGGGGAAGACCGACCGGAAGCTCTCGTTGAATTCCTCCGGGGAGGAATTGTTTGTGTAGCTCTCCGTCTCTATCCTTACGCTCAAGGGAAAGATAAGAGATAAGGGAAATTCGAAGTACGCAAAGATGCAGGCGAGGGAACAGCGCCCGTACTTCGAGGTGACGTCGATAAATTCTTTTCGCAACTCGAGGGACCACGAGCTCGTTCCAGCGCATTTAAACATGCACCGTTTGTCTACGAAGTGTAGCCGGCGCTGGGCTTTGGATTCCTGAGGAATTAGAATCTTCTCGTTTCCATTTATTACGAAGAACGCGTCATCGCACAGGTCAAGTTTCTTTCGAGGAAGGGTCAACTGGCAGCCCACCATCAGGGGCAAATAACACAACAGGATATTCTTAACTTCGTGGCGCTTTTTCTTGTAAGTCAACTGTAGTGTGACGTAGACTGCGCTTACGAGCGAGGACCGCAGAAGGCGCGCCATCTTGCCAGTCGCTTTTGGTATGTCCCCCGTTGGAACGTCAATGTCGTTGCTCAAGAGCAAAGGTTTCTTTACCACAACATTAGTAATTCTGCACTCGAGCGTGTTGTTCAAATCGACACCAACGCACGCAGAAACCTTTGCGAATTCCCTGAAGACTGCCTTCGGGAACTGTTCGTTTACAAAGAGATCGAACGATTGTATCTGCTGCAAATTCGATCCGGTCGTCTCGAGATTGTTCTGTACAATCTTCCACGAATCTTCAACAGTAGGATAGGATAAGGGTTTGGACATAAAAAAAGGCTATATACACTTGGGACTTAAATTATACAAAAAATGTTGTACTACATGGGCTGTCGTTTTTCAATAAAGGTACATAGCGGGAAGAAGACTCCTGTCCAGCGCGAAAGGAAAGGGTCGCAAACGACGGTGGAGGTGACAGCACCGGATGCTGACACAGACACGGAGAGCAGCAGCCCAGAGCAAATAGAGATCAAAACACTGGAGAAAAAACTGGATGACATAAAAAAGCTGGAAAAGGAGAAACAAACTTGGAAGCCGTAGTCTTAACGGATCTTCTCGACGGAAATCCAGTCGTCTTTTATGTCGTGCAGTTCAATCAAAATTATCTCTGCCAGATCTGCCTCGTGCCTCTTCTTCACTTGCCGCGTGTCGTGCTTGGGCGTAACCGAGTGGTCGAACGTACCGATGTGTGGATTTTTAGACGAGAGGTATTGTTGGGTCAGCGCATGCGGGTAGTGGGCCCATGAGAAGGAGTTGATGTACTGGAACGAACCTATAAATGGGTTGTTTTTAAACATCGGATTTTCGCGCTTTTTGTACAGCGCAGCTCGCAACATAGTTCTGTTTACTCTAAAAATTAAAACGGTTGATATAACTGTTTGCTTAAACTTATATACTTCACTCCCCTCTAGCCTTCTGGTTCCGAGTAGACATCTGGTTCCGAGTAGACATCTGGCGCATCTGCCGCCGCGTCGTCTACCATGCTCGAGCTGATAGCGTTCTCTCTAAGTGCGGTTGCCTTGTCATGTTCTGCTGCTATTGCATGATGCTCGTCCCATCCCAGACCCTTGTCGGCCGAACCGCCATTTACGTAACTGGGCATATAGTAGTCGGCGGGCTCGTTGGCCTGTCTATAGACCGCACCGATTGCAGCGTGTGCTTCGTTCACGGTGCTAGGACTGTACTCACTTCCGTCGTCGCTGTACTCACTCATGCTTTCGTCATTCGTAACATCTACTACCCCCGTAAGAGGCAAAGGCGGGCCCCGCCGTATTTCCCACTGGGTGCCGTCGTCTTCTTCTATTATAGTAGCGCGTGGAGTGTTCTGCCCCGTTTCTTGCTGCTCTCTTTGCTGCTGCCTTTCTTGCAACATGAGACGCTGCCGTTCCTCGTAATCATAGCGCGGAGCTGGGTCTGGGGTTGGCAGTGTGCTGGAGAGGTCTGTTCGAAGATCACCGAAAGAGGATGGGGAGGCGTTGCCAAAAATTTCGTTCAACAAACTTTCTGGCAAATCGTTGTGGACGACCTCTACCGTCGGGACTCGTTTAACCCACCTCTCGCCTACGTTTCTGGAACGATCGTATTCGTGATCGTAGCTCATGTATTCATGAAATGCTGCAGATCGGGGGTACTGTTTCCCAAACAAATAGTTGGTTGCTTCCAATTGGCCCTGAAGCTTTTCTACAGCTTCTTCGGGTTCACGTAAGGTGCTGCGTACAACCTCGATTGCTTGTTGGAAATCAATTGTCTTTCGCAATACATCTTCGTGTGCCAACGCGTTGATGTGGTCCATGCAACCTTTGCGGTAAAGGTAATGACCGTTTGAGTCCGTTACATTGTACAGACCACGGAAATACTCTTCTGGTTCTTTGTCTAGCTTCTCCAGCCCATCTGGCAACAAGAGGTAATGCTGCGCCCTCTTGAGCCAACCCCACGCATTCAGTGGGAGAGAGAGCGTCGTTTCGTCATTTCGTGATTCTGACTCTGGCAGTCCCACCGTTTTACAGCTGCTGGCGGAGGGTCTGTTCGCTCGTGTCATTTTTTTAATCTTCTCGGAATGTTCTATAATGACTGCAAGTGATGTCTGGGGCACACAGCGTCGACTGCCCTCTCTGCCAGTCTCCTCATCGAACGTTGTACCCATAAAAGGGGACCCTAAGAGAATTGTCAGCCCAACGCCTTTTCTCATCCGTTTTCGCATCTCCTGTATTCTGTTTATTCGTTTCTCTTTCTCGAACAAAAGTTGTTCAACTGCGGCGTCGGACGCTTGGTTGGAGAGGCGTTCGTCGTAATGTGCAGTTATCACTTCCACCCGCTCCCTTGCCTGCTCGTCTGAACAAGTCATGATGTCTTCAATGCGTTCAATCTCAACAGACAGGTCTAGCAACGCCTGCTTCCGTTTCCTGATGTCTCGGGGCGAGTCCCCAAGGTTGGCCAATTGCTTCTCGCACTCTGTTTCGAAGCCTTTGATGTACTTCAGGCCGTCGGAGTATGAAATGGAGATCCCATCGTGCCTGTAAGAGAGGCGTTGAAAAAACCCACCATTCATTGTCAGGGGGTGCCTGTTTTCTATCCCGCGTTCCGCTTCTTTCTCCTGATCCCACCGCCTCTCAAACTCGTTCAGGTTGTAATACACTTTCGAGTCCCCAAAGGGTCTATCGTTCCCTTTATTTTTACTGTAAAATTTCAGCAGACCTCCCTCGTTGTTGTCAGATACGATTCGCTCTTTCTCACCCGTCACGTTAGGATTTCTAAAGGCTGGCGTGTTTTGAAACAACCTGTACCGGTGCTTGGCTTCTTCTTCGTGGTACTCATATTGTGCCTTTACGTTGTCGTTCAAATCATGATTGGTTTGTGTGACAAACTGCGAAGTGCCTCTCGTCCTGCTTTCTTTTCCAGACCGTACAATCATGTGCCACTCTTTGGGCTCTATCCCCTGCTTCAAATCCACGTAACCGCCCCTGTACTCTAATTTTCCATCTTTTTTTGTTACGCAAGATATCGACATGAATTTTTTGTTGTCGTTGCTAACTTTGTCAAAGCTGTCGTAGATCATGTCTTTTAGAATTGACGGGTCGTTTGTGACACGGTAACCATCGGGAACGTCACTTTTCACCGTTTCCAGCGCCTGAACAACTTGGTTCAGTGACCCGAGCTCTATGTAGGTGTAATCGATGTCTTCCTCGTCTCCCGTGTCTCTCCCGGTCGGCTTGAACATGTCTTTGGCCTGTCGTTTCTCCCTAGCTCCCTTGGTTCTTGTGTAAGTGTCCAACTTCGTAGACCTCAGCTTTGCTTTTGCCAGTTCGTACAGTTGCGTCTCAAAAATAATTGTTTGGTCGGGCAGAAACTCGTCCCTCGTGTGCCAGATGGCTCTCACAGCGTCTTGTAAAGTGATTACGGCTAAGTGCTTGAACGCGTGGATAAACGCTGGGAAGTTAACGTGGTCGTGCGACACCCATTGGTGGTGAAATTCTCCAAGGAACGTTTTCTCCAGCACAGCAGAGGGATCTTCTTGGACTTGAAAAACTCGTAGGTCAAATATGACGTTGCCATCCTTATCCCTTGCCTGCATCTGGCCAATGTGGACATCCAACAACTTTGGATCACCAACACCGACCCCATCGACTTCCTCATAAAATGGGACGCCTTTAAATTCCTGCACCGTTGCTCTTACCTCCATGATCTCTTCGAACCGTTGTTCGTCCATGACGTAGGTGTACCTGTCATTGTTTTGGTCCCACGGGTCTTTGCTAAATGGTGCACCCTTCAGGACAACTTTGTGGAAAGGTTTCGGGTGCTCCGTTAGCAAAGATATGACGCGCAGCCTCATCCCAGAAATTGCTTTCATGTAAATCCTTTCATGAGTTCTCGGTGCAATGCCTTTGACCCCTTCCTTCTTCAAGAATGTCCTAAATTCTTGCATGACGTATTGGAACACGCTCATCTCAGCCTCTTGCACTACGCCCGTGTTCACCATTTCGTACAAGTGGTGGCGCCACGCGTCGAACGATTTGTACTTGCACGCGTACTTATCCGCAACAGACTTGTTGACTATAGACCGACTGGATTCTGCCGCATTCATGTCTGCCACGGACCGGGCCCCGTTTTTCCTGCTAATTCTCGGCTGATTTCGGGGCGGGAGACGACTGAGCATCGCTTTCACGCCTTCCCTTCGAATCGAAGTCCAATTCGTTGAGCCGACGATTTGACAGCTAAACATAGTGACCCGTAATATCGTTTTCCAACGCTTGATGTCGGTATCAGGTTCCAATTCTTGCTCCTTCTTTGCAACAAAATTTTTCCCGTTGGTTATCATGTTTTTCAACTGGTCTTGCTTCATTACATATTTTGGATCCTTCTCGATCCAGTCCATTGGAAATTCTTCAAACATTAATCTTGTGTAACAGATTGACCAGTCGTCTCCAGCAGCATCGCTTTGTTTTGTCATAGACATGATTGTCGAGGTAACCAAGAAGTGATCCTTTAATAAGACGTAGATGTGACTCTTTCCGGCATCAGCAGCTCCCACCAAGATACAGTGGTTTTTGTTACACCGGATCGAAAAGGCATCGCCAGAACATATGTAGCCGAAATAAAGCATTTCGGTGTGCGTGGAGAGAAACATGAGCGTCTCCGCTGCGTGAAACATTTCGTGAATGAACGCGTCGCCAATGCCAACGTTGGGTGCGGGCAACCTTCCCCTCATGAAAATAGGATTCCACGCTTCGTATGGAGAACTTTTGTTCTTTAGTTTGTGTGCAAGCCTTTTACATTCTTCGAAACAGCCTCTTTGGGCTGGAAAAACGTTAGGAGACTGGGACATTATTTTGTACCGACACAACCCATCCTTGACCCATTTATCGTCGTGCTCTCTGCCCGCTTGATTGGTCTGAAGCTTTTTACCTTCTTTGTAGTGCTCTTCCAGTTCCTGCTCGTTGGCGGACCGGAACAGCAGGGAATCTGCTCCTAGAACGCCCTCCTTCGCCGATAGCTCTCCAGTAGTGATGTCTCCGCTGGTCGTTGGATAGCAGTCTTTATCGAACGAGTCGGTAAATTCAGACTGCTCCTCTGTCAGGGGCCTGTGCTTTTCGCCAGTCGGGTTTTCCGTGGTGGTTAAACGTGGTAGTAACACCGCACGCTGTTTGTTCCCCCTCAAAAACTGTCTCTCGTATCGTTCAAGAGCTTCGGTGTAGTGCCATAGATTATACTTGTGGAGGAAACTAAATTGAGAGTACTTGTTCAATTTCAAATTCTTCCAATTCAAAAGAAGCATGTTGCGTTGCAAGGCTACAGTAGGATTGAAGAAGCCCTGTTGTACATAATTTGTGAATTCAAAGCAGCGCGGAGCGGCACCGGGATACCTATCCTGAACACTGTTTTTCCAGCCCACCCCTTCAGTCCACCCGTGGTTCAATTCTTTTAACTGGTGCTCGAAACTTGAAATTTTTTTCAGCAATGGTTTCAAATTCTCTCTTGTATTTTTCTTACCGGCCATTGCGCACAGCTTTCCATCCAAAAATTGTTTCGGGTTTTTCCACGTCAACATTCCAAACAGCTCTAAGAATTCCCTCGAATCTCTTATTTCTCTGTATCGCTGAAACTTGTTCATTACTTTCAGAGCAGCGCCGCGTTTCCGTTTACTGCCGGCTTCCATCCCTTTTTTGTGGTTGCTTAGAACCTGAAGCACGACCTGCTCGAAATTTATTTCGCAGCCTTCGGGGATCACGAAAAGCCAACGTAACCAACCGGGCGGTTTCAACCCAGTGCCCTCCTCGACACGAACTTCTGGAATTTGTTCCAGCAACACAATCGGGACTGGCGCGTGGTGCTCATCGTTCGAGCCCGCCCCTGCCACGGGGACGGGCTGCGACTCCGGCCGAAGTCCTGCTGCTGCCCAGGCGGGGTCCGCGCGTTGCTCCGCCACGGTCTTTCTTGTAAATGCTGCGGCGGCAGCCGTGTCTCTGTTCCATAAATCAACGCCGCAGAAACATCCGGCAGTGTGCCCCGCGCCGCCAGCATAGCATGCTCTTTTCAGGGGGTACGTTTGATTCGTGCGTATACAATATTGCACAAGAGGTTCGCCGCGTGCCGTCGCCTCAGCTTGAAGGGTATTGTAACGATCGGGCCCTTCGCTCCTCTCCGGTTCCGCCGACTCTTCGCCCATTTCAGTGGGAGAAAAGTTATCAACGTTGACCATTTGCAGCAGTTGCCGCCCTATTTCAGCCCAGAAAAAGAACATTTTATGGGCTTCTGTCTTCTCCTGACCATGGTCGTTCGTCTCTAGGGCGTGGTGACACTTCTCGTACGCGTGGAACGGTCGCTGCACCGTTATGCTGTAAATATTCTTTACTTTGACAGCGGGACCGACCTCCGTTATGTTTCTCTTCTCCCACTCCGTCAGATCATCCATATAGCCCGCTTTGCACATTGAATTCCTGACGAAATGGTTGTTCTTCGCCCACATACATGCTGCGTTCACGACACGACCGTTGGCACAACTGATGCGCAAAAGGCCACTGACTGTTTTGGGAATAACACGACATTTCTTGGGCTTCTTTTTTCTAGGCCTTTTTTCGGGGGTAGGCATTGTGCTCGCCCGTTCAATAGCTCTACGTCCTTCATGTCTTCTATCCATACTTTTCGAAAACAGATTGTAAATTATGCCACACCGGAGAGATATATACTTCTGCAAAAGTTCTTTTCCTTGTTCAGCCCAAACTTTAGAGAGGATAAATTACTTCTATTCAGTTCAAAGCAAAATGGAGTGTCAATAGTTTAAAAAAAATTAAAACGACTTGCCAGCGGTGGAAAAAGGAGGAGACGAAGAATGACGATAAGAATGAATGTTTCTATTTGTTAGCGATGATCTGTCCACGCTAAGGACAAAGTAAAAAAAATCAAATTATTATATTCTCACCCCTTCGCTATCACATGTTACTGGTTTTGGAGGGAAAGTTTGAACATTTTTTTTAATGATATAAAGTGTTAATTGTCGTAGATTAGAACCAAGAAGCAGACTGCCACGTATGCATCGTCTCCTCCTTTTTATCATAAGCACAGCACCGCTCATTCTGTTGGGCACTTGTAAATCAATCAACAGGGTCTCAGCATTGGCAAGAATAAAAAAAGGGAAGGGCCCGTACATTGTAAACAACAGCAGCGTAGCAGCTTCTTTCTTAAATACAACCACTAACATTTTTCGTCATTGTGGTGAGGAAGAAGTAGTCTTATCGTCCCTTCCCTATTTGGAAGAAAAAACGGACACTACCTTAAGAGAATCGCTGAGCCCTTGTGGAGAAGACTGTGTAGGATTGCTCGAGTGGTCGCCTTGCAACAATGCTAAGGTCAATATTCCATCGTTTGCCACAGAGATTACTATGAACATTTTGCAGAAAGGTATTGCAGTGCCAGGCCGGAAATCTCAGGAACAGTTCATTTATGTAGCCAAGGGTATATTAGAAGTAAGGCTTATCAGTAGTCAGCCACGCTTCGGCTTGAACCTCTTCAACACAGGAGTCTTCCTCTTCGAGGACAAGGTGTACACTAATACTATGCTTTACCTGCCAAAGAATTCTTATGTACAGTACAGAGCCGAACACCAAGGCACCATTTTTTATACACTCAGTGAAGAACAGCTCGAGGTAAACACAGAGGGCAACATAGACACAGCGTGGTAAATGAAATGGAAAAAATTTATTATTAATAAAATAAACTGATATAAAGCCAAGTTGATCCATCTATTTACGTCTTGAAATGTCTACCTTCTATATACCACACAGCATTGCGCCCACTAAAGCCATGCCACCCTCCCCTTCTCGGTCTCCTAACTCGGTTACGACTATCGAAGCAAAAGAGGAGAAGCAGGAAGTGGTAAAGCAGGCTTTCATAGAACCAATTCTGAGAGAAAACCCGAAACGATTCGTTTTGTTCCCGATCCAGCACAACGATATTTGGCAAATGTACAAAAAAGCCGAAGCCTCCTTCTGGACTGCCGAAGAGTTGGACTTGTCCCAAGACCCAAAGGATTGGGAGAAATTGTCAGACAACGAACGATTCTTTTTGAAGTCTGTACTGTCCTTTTTCGCAGCTTCAGACGGCATTGTGAACGAGAACCTTTTGCAGAACTTCTCGAACGAAGTCCAACTGCCGGAGGCAAGGTGCTTCTACGGGTTCCAGATAGCCATTGAAAACATCCACGCAGAAGTATACTCTCTTCTTATTGACAAATATGTGAAAAACAGAGAAGAAAAAAACAAGCTGTTCAATGCCCTCGAAAATAACAAATCCGTAAGAACTAAAGCACAGTGGTGTCTTCGATGGACTGACCCCAATAATGCGTCGTTTGCTGAGAGGCTTATAGCTTTTGCAGCCTGCGAGGGAATCTTTTTCTCTGGGTCCTTCTGTGCCGTTTTTTGGTTAAAGAAGCGCGGGTTGATGCCCGGCTTGTGTTTTTCGAACGAACTAATCTCGCGTGACGAGGGGTTGCACTGCGACTTTGCGTGCTTGCTGTACAAGGACCACTTGATAAATAAACTGTCACAACAACGGATCCACGATATTATCGGGGACGCTGTGGACATCGAAAAAGTTTTCGTGTCCAAAGCATTGCCCGTGGAATTGATAGGTATGAATTCAACCCTTATGTGCGAATACATCGAGTTCTGCGCTGACCGATTGTTGGTGGCTCTGGGGGTTGAAAAGATGTACAACGTAAGCAACCCGTTTGACTGGATGGCCTTGATCTCGTTGCAAGGCAAAACTAACTTCGTAAGTCAATCTTCACTATCCCTGCTTAACAAATCCATTAACTAACACATTATACAATTTCAGTTTGAGAAGCGCGTAGGGGAGTATTCTAAAGCCGGGGTGGGTGTTGAAGAAGAAGCTCACGATTTTAATTTAGAATGCGACTTCTAGTTGGCATTACTTATTTTTTTACTATTTTAAATAAAGTTGTTTTATTTTCTCGGTCATATTATCTTTCTTATTTCGATGTACGAATGGAATCGCATGGTTTCTCCCATGAGGTAGAACGGTGACCACCACTTTTTTGTTATGTGAATATTTACATGTTCTGGTTATATATTTTCCTTGACGCCCTTCTCTTAATCTATCCTTCGCGTGTTTGGAAAAGACAGGTTTTGCCTCAATCTTAAAATCATCAAACATATCATGTTTTGTGGCCTTGTAAGAATTTTTTTGTTTCTGTTTTTTACGTTTCTTCTTCTTGTTTTTCGGACGTATGCCCCGGTTGTCCACCGGTAAAAAATCCCATAGCAATATCGAGGGTGGTTTCATGTCGCGACGATATGGTAAATAGCTCTTGTTCTCTGAATGCACTTGTCTGTGTACTCCGTGCCCCAAGCCGATGAATTCCGCGATAGTTGTCATTTTTCAGGTATATTGCTATCGTAAACAAAATAGTATACTATGGACGACGTTAAAGTTAGCCCTTGGTTCTGGCTTTGCTGTCGAGATTGTTTTAATTGTCTCGTCTGTTTCAAATGGTGCACTGGTGGGAGTGTGACAGTGTACAACGATCTGCCTGAAGAAGAGAAAGCAGGGGTCGTCGAACCCCTTGCAAAAGGGCTTGTACGGCTTGTTCTCTGAGTGTTAGCCCCAAGCCGTTCCAACGAATTCCATGGAGCGCATCCCTACGGAGCTGCTCCGGCCGCACATCCTCCTGTGCCTACGGGTGAAGGAGTTTCTCCGCTTTCGTCTCGTCAGCAGAGCCATGTTCAAGGCCGTCACCAAGGCATGCATTCCCCTACTGACCGAAGACGAAGAGGTAATGCCGCGAGCGACCATGATCAACGTATCGTCTTGCATGTTCTGCGAGAAAAGAGGCCGCATGGAACAGAAGGCGGTGCCGTACGATTCGTACCCAAGACGATTGTTTACATACTGCAAAAGGGTAGACTGTTTCACGAAGATGCTGACCAGTTTGATGAAACTTGCAGAGGAGGAGAACAGAATACTTCTCTACGACACCAGTCACGAGAAATACCACTTTGACTGTCCAAGGTCAGCAGGTGGCACGACCCCAGCGACGTGCGATAGGACATGGAAATGGGCAGATGAAAAGGTTCGCGCAGAGTGGGCACACTATTACGAGAACAACGCGGGTGCCTGCTACTACACAAAGGACGTTGAGCTACTGCCGTTTGGCACGTCCTCGTTTTTAAACAAAGTATTATCATTTTACGCGTAACTACTTCTTTGCAAAATAGTTCATGGTGCATTGAACTTTCCGTGGTTTGAGGCCATAGGTCTTTCTGTTATCGTTTACCTTCTGTTGATATTCTAAGTCAGTGGTCTTGTACACCGCTAACTCCTTTTCCTCTTGTCTCTTCTTTTTGGCTTTCTCCTTCTGCCTCTCTTTTTGTATCTTTTGTCTTCTTTCTTCGTCAGTACCGGACATATTGTTACAGGCACTTGCCAAGCGGGTATTTCCGACGTGAATAAACTGGGATCTTACTTATATAAATATTAGACTAGAGTAATTGTAGAAATATGAGCCTACTAGATAACCTCTGCTGCATCTGCCTCGAGGAACGCCAGACCTGGTACGTCACACCCTGTCAGCACCGATGGTGCGCGGAGTGCGAGAGCCGATACAACGGGACGACCTGTGTCTTGTGCCGACAGACATTTCGTGAGCCAAAGCTCGTCGTGCAGCACAAGAAGCGTTTGCACGACTACACGATAACAGAGTTAGAAGCACTCTTCGGAGAGCTACCGACTCGTAAGCGTCGAAGGAGGAAGTACACGCGCGCGCTCACGCAATATTTTCGACAACGCGCCAGGGGCGGTTCCTAGAGACAAAGCTTATACTGGTAGGACGTTTTCCAGATTCTCGTGCGCACCCGTTTGTTAACTTTTCTTCGGATAATGGCACCTTCTGCGTATCGGACAATTGCGCGGAGGAAAGTCATGTCGTGGCGAAAAGATTGATCTTGAGTGTAATAATTGCCAACCACATATTTTGGAAGAAGCTCGGTAAACTCATCCTTGTACAGGACGAACAGGTCTCTCAGATTAGACTCAAGGTGTTCTTTCTGGACCCACCTCCTCTTGTCAAATCCTACTCGTTTCTTTACGACTGTCAGCGCCTTGTTGGCGTTCTTTACGCGGTCGGCAAATTTCCAGTGCCCGACCTCGCTTTCGCTTATTGTTATTTCGTCCATCTTTAATTTTACTTGGCAGTGGCTCGTTCGCAACTTGTGCTTACAGTCTGCACATAGTGTCCCGTAATATCGTTTTCCAACGCTTGATGTCGGTATCAGGTTCCAATTCTTGCTCCTTCTTTGCAACAAAATTTTTCCCGTTGGTTATCGTGTTTTTCAACTGGTCTTGCTTCTTTACATATTTTGGATCCTTGATCTTCTTCGCAGGAGAGTCTTCAGACGAGTTTATTTTTGCCTTCTTTGGAGACATAACAACTTCTTCATGTTTGCGCTTTAACGGTGGTGGCTCGTCCGCAACCTGTGCTTTGCAAAGGAGTTCTAAGAAGTGTTTGGCTGTTTTGTCTGGGTCACTGCTTGGGCCAAAGACTTGTTGGTGAACCGCCGCGCGGTCCGGATCAGCCGGCCTCACTCCGTCAAACTTTATTTGAAATTCTTGCTGCCTGTCAAACCAGTCAAGTGGCAGTTCGCGCGTGTCGTCGTCATCGCGAAGAGACTTTGCAAAGGTTTGTGGCATCGTTTCTCTCCTTTTCTTTCGTAGAAAATAGAGAGGTTTAGAGATAAACCTTCTTGTTTTGTTCAGGAACAGGAACGTGCTTTCTTTTTTTTCTACGCTTCTTCCACAGTTTCGTACCGCCGCGGCGGTCTACTTTCTTTTAAAGTCAACGCCTCCAACAGAAACAATACGCATGAAATTCCGCTACTAGCGAAGGATGTAACCTGGACATAATCATTACTCTCACCACAATCCAATTTAAGGGTTTCTATTAATTGATATACACTCACAGCAGTCAGAAAAAGAGGTGGTAGAGTGTGTAAATTACACAAATTCCTTAATAAAGTCCTTACAAGTGGAATGCATATTAGAAAAAAATAAACAACAGCGGAGCAAAAAAGCACATAAGAAAGAGAATACAGGAGAATAGCAGGCGGTTTGCAGTCCAAAATATTGACGGCGACCTCTCCCTCCAATATATGCAAGAGCACAGCAGTACAAAGGGAGGTGATCAGGAGGAGCGAAGCCAAAATGCCACGAATCATCTGTTGTATATACATACAAAGGACAGCACTATATACAACAAATGGAAGAAGAACCTTATTATTTAACACTAAATCCAATCTTCAGCGGTTGGCGGGAAAGCCCCCTGCTCCGTCCGTCTATGGTATGTCAACCTGACAACACTTGGGAATTTCAAAACTCACCAGTTTTATTGTTCCACGGCAAGCATGATCAGAGCATAGAGAAGTGGCCAAATCAATTGAGAAAATTCTTGCAGTCGAAATAAAAAGTATATATACACAACATAGGCGAAGTAAGAAGATAAGAAAATGAGTAAAAAATTGTGTCTGAAAGAGGAAGACCTTCTTCTCCATATTTTAATGCAAGAGATTAACACAACCGATTCCCTCGAGCCACATGTTGCAGGCTATTTTGCACAGAAAATAAAAATTATACGGGATAAATTAAAAGAGAAAGAAACTCTTGCAAACGAAGGCGAACGCACCAACACTGGCAAAGACAAAAGCTTCTCTTTAAGAAAACCTGCTCCTCATTCCCTTGCATCTGCTAAAAAGAACGAGTACTATTTTTGACGCGACATGTCAACCAACGAAATAAAGGGCTACGAAATTTGTAACGGGGAAGCTCAAGGGTATCGAGTCGTACACAGAGGTGGCAAAGAAACTATCAAGCCTGTGTACGGAATTGCCGAGTTCTGCGTGTTTCCAAATGGTTCGTGGTACGTGCGCGTGGAAGAGAAGGGTACAGGCTCTACATTGTTTTCGAGGGAAGGTGAAAGCAGCGACAGGGTAACGCGAGGCAAGAAAGTGCTAGGCATTGTGCTCTACAAGAACATCAGTGGTACTGACGACGAAGACGTTTATATCCAGTGTGACTGGCCACTGGGCTCTCCCACGTCAAGAGCAGCAAGAAGGATGTACAGAGGGCTACCGAAAGGGAAGAAATCTCCACAGTTTTCGATGAGCATGTTGACAAAAAACGACAGTTGTCCATTTTTCATCGCGTGGTGGCGCTGGAACGATCAAGTCGCTCCCGGTAAAAAGCTCTGGGACGACGGTTTCGGGACACTCGACGAATTAAATGGAGTGGTGCGCGAACCCTTTGGTTATCACGTGGACTTCTTTGACCGAACGACGATGAAGTTTCCCTCCGAAGAATGGCTTCGTTCCGATGAGCCCCTTCAGTTTGGGTTGGAGATGGATTCGTCTTAGTGCAACGGTTGGTAATAATCATTTGTGCTGCCCCTCAGGTCCACTCGCGCGGTCTTGCCCCCGCTCCTTCGAAATACAAAGTAGTAAACTAAGAAGAAGATTGTACTAATCAGCAACGCCGCGACGATACTAATTAATATAACCCACCCAATGCCCAACTGTTCCGTATCCTTCCCGTCCACGCCCGGCACCCCTAACAGCGAAATCCAAGATGGACCTTGGCCGGGAATGCTTTTGCTCTCGTCGTCCAACAAGGCCCATAATTCTCCATTCCATTCGACAATATCGCCCCGCTTGTAGTTGGGATTGTTATTGATCGAGTAACTTCCCTGCCAGTTCGAATGTCCATCCTCTCCATCCTCTCCGTCCTCTCCGTCTACCCCGTCTACCCCGTCTTCCCCGTCTTCCCCGTCTTCCCCACGTTCTCCGCGCTCGCCCACCGCCCCCCGCGTGCCATTGATGCCGTCTCGCCCCGGTGTACCCTGTGACCCGGGCGAGCCTTGCGCCCCGGTGGAGCCCGGCGCGCCAGTCCCATCTTGGCCATCTTCACCATCGGTTCCTCGCTCTCCGCGCTCGCCCTTCTCACCCGTCGCACCGGCCAACTTTTCCCACGGCGATGATGCCACCTCAGGGTAGGCACCAGTGTCGGTGCCGACTAGCTGATACAAGTACCCTGTGCTTGCGCTACGAACGACGTTACCATCGCTGTACAGCTTGGAAGGATCGTAGACGCCTTTGTACAAATTTTCGCCAGCATTCCCTCTTTCCCCTTGCAATGAACCCCATCCCTCACTGTCCGGAGTTCCCACCTCTTGCTGGTTTAATTTATCGTTTAATATGTAAAATTTACCGTTCGGCATGAGGATAAGGTCACCCACCTCGTACCCCAAAATTGCAGCAGCGCTGGGATCAAAGGCGCCTTTGAATATCGACGGTCCTTGCGCGCCGGTGGAGCCCGGACTGCCCGCGGTCCCTGCTGTCCCCGGATCACCTTTTTCTCCTTGAGGTCCACCAGCGGGACCGGGGTCGCCTCTTTCTCCTTGTGGTCCAGCCATGCCTTGCATCCCACGCATAAATTGCCAGCCGTCGGAATCTTCCGCTCCGGAAACCGGATCGTTTTGGTTTAGAACACTGGTAAGCTGATACAGATCGCCGTCGCTCATGAGTACAATATCACTGATCTGGTACCCGAGATTGTCCGCAACAGCCTGAGAGAACGTTCCCTTGTATAAGGGATCCGCCTTCTCACCAGCTTCCCCTTTTTCGCCTTTGAGAGATAGCCAGCCCTCGCCACCCACGGTGCCTGGTTCGAGCTGTTTCAGGCGGTCTGTCAAGTGATAGAGCTGCCCATTCAGCATGACAAGATCGCCGACGTCGTAGGCATACACGGTCGCGACCTGTGCATCGAACAAACCCTTGTACGGACTCGGGCCAACTGTGCCGTTTCGTCCGCGTTGTCCTCTTTCGCCAGCTACGCCTTGGGCACCTGTGCTGCCCTGTAGTCCATGTTCCCCCCTCTCTCCCTGCACCCCTTGCTGCCCATTGTCACCGTCCAAACCTTTCTGTGGATTATAGTTCCCATAGAATATCGTCCGGCCTACAACTAATCCAGTGGGGAAGTAGAATGTTGCTAACTCTTTCGAGGAATCGTACGTAAAGCTGGTGTCCCAGAATTTGCCCGGTTCTGCGTTGCAGCTTTCAGCTGTTAGGTAACTAGAGCAGTCCCCGCAGAGGCTCGGCGCGAACGTCTGGTACGATATCCACGAGGATATATGATAGGACGCCACACCAACATTGCCCGTAAGGCATTTGTAATTCTCTTGGCATACGGCACACACGCTGAAAAACGTGTAGGCGTGCTTCTTTGCAAGGGCGCGGCACTCTGCGGTGCTCAGTGGCCACTCCCATACACCATGATTCGATTCGCAAAGGGATTGCGTCCCCCCCTCGTTAGAATCCAAACCATTTGAACAAGTCCCCATTTGATAATACGTTTGCTTCAGCACCCTTTCTTCTTGTTTGGTAGACTGCCACGAAAGCCGACAAGTTCCCCGTAAACAGTCGTCTTTGGGGCTATACTGACCGTCGGAACAGGGGGAACTAAATTGGTTTGCATCACATGTAGTCCCGCTACACAAATGGACCACCCCCTCTCCCAGAGGACTGGCCGCTCCGGCGCACTCGGGAGTAGTATACAGTGGAAAATAACCCCACATATTGATAGGCGCACAGAAGGTCGTGTTTGCCGCCTTTGCCAGGCCACAGCATAGAAGAAGGAGGAGAAAGCGCTGCACCCTCATCCACTCCATAATTTGCTACTAGTACAGTGCTCTCTATATACAGAAGAATGGCAAGTGTATCGAAAGACGCAGGTGAACAATCAGAAGAGCAGAAGGTATTCCAGTTCTGGTACTATGAATGGGTAGAGGGAGAAAGAGACAATACGTACTATAAAGGGAAACTAAAGAGCTTGAACGCATTGGCCAGAGACAGAGCGATGTTGGGTCTCCATTATGGCCTGATTGACTTTCTATTCCTTCCGACTATGGACAAAGAATTCGGGGACGACGACGACATCGATTTGTCCCTCTTTGATAACGTTGAAGAAGGAGAGTCTTTAAAGCCAGACCATTTTGTTCACATAACCTTTAAGACCTTGGGGCTCATCAAAGGAATGCGATTCTTGAAGGAAGACATCCAAGAAGACCACCTGTTGTGCATGGAAGACGACGGGTGGTCTGTGGCACGTGTAAAGAAAACCATTCAAGCTGCTGCTCAACAGGAGCAGCGCCGGAACCGCCTTAGCAAACGAGAAGAGAACAAGAAGAGAAAAAAGAGAGAGGCATGGGTGAAGAACTTTGACCCGAAGAGAGCCGCTAAACGACAACGCCTGAACGACTGGGCAAGAAAAAACGAACAAGCAGGTCCCCTATATACTAACTGATCGTAAGCTACAACACAACAGAAAGCACTATGAATACCGAACTTTTACTTGTTTCTCTCGGCGGACTCTTCGTTCTCTTCTCGTACCTTTTCCTCTACTACTCTCCAGGCAGAGATGAGGCGTGGGGTGGCATAGAAGGCCAGACGCGAATGGTATGGGTGGCATCGACCGCTCTGACGACCGTTTCTTACCTATTCCTGTGGGTTGCCTTCGTCTGGCTGATCGAGGAGCGCTCTATGCTGTTGCTCGTCTCTTGGA
>JGI20160J14292_10000510_pt1 | contig 35106 bp, 31 predicted proteins | sample COG_10_FD_14292 | JGI IMG/M metagenome (IMG submission 14292) | reverse complement strand
CCAACGCGCCCAAATGCCTGTATCATTTTTTCCTGCGTCATATTTTGTAAATCTTTACTCAAATATCCATGACAGAATTGATAGTTTGTTCCATAAATATAATCACTGGACGCAATAATTAAATATAACTTTTGTTCCTCTGCCAATTTCTTCATGATTTCCATATAACTAACCTTATTATTTTTGGTAAATACACCAATTCCCATCAACAAAAGAATCTTCCACGCCTTTTCTATATTTAATATCATAATTTCTTCTACGATTTTATCATCTATATCTGATGAAAATTCATTAGATACTTCGCTTTTATTTGTCCATTTTCTTAAATGTTGCTTTGTATTTGGTACGTATATCTTTTGTAATTCTACTGTTTTAATCTTCTTTTTAATACTTTCTACTAACTTGTTATATTTCTCCAATATTTGATATTCTTTACTATTTTTATCATGACTGCGTTCTTGAACTTCTGAACTCTGTTTATCTTTTCGCTGTCTTTCATCATTTTCTACTTTTTCCAACTCATTTTTCCATTTTTCATTTTTATTAATAATTGTCATAATGTTATCCAATTCTGATTGTGATATTTGTGATGCTTTTAAATACACACCTGCTATCTTTTTTACATTATTCGTTAAAAATATAGTAGGTCCATCTGTCAATGTATGTGCGTCATCTGTTGTAATTTTAATTGTGGATTTATAAGATTTCTTTCTATTTTCTAGAAAATATCTATAAATATCAGAATAATCTTTCTTACATTTTTTCAACAAAAGTAAATAATACATTTTAATATTAATAATATTAACATCACCAATATCTTCAAAATATTCATTTATCAAGAATCTATCTTTTACTAACTTTTTCTTGTTAATGTATATTATAAATTTTGATATTTCTCCCACATCAAAATGTCTCAAAATTGTTTTATTCCTATCAATATGTTTTATTGACTTTTTAATTTCATCATAACTTTCAAATATATAATGTGGCAATATCTTATATCCGTCGGGTGAAATCAACGGAATTGACTTTCTACATTCATAACTCAATACCTCTTTTATTTCACTGTTTCGAAACTTATACTTATATGATTGTAACATATCTGTTATCTCATCCATATTTGGCAATGTGGCGGAAGATAACACTATATTTGATATCATATTTTCACACCAATTTTTCTTCAATATTGTATGGAATTCATGTGTTTCATAATCCAATGTAATAGTAGGTTCATCCCAATACCAAACAATATCCTTTTCTTCATTAAAAGCCAACATATAATTCATTGCCGGTAAATATGATTGTACATCGCATATAATTATTTCTACTTTATCTCCAACACTATTATCAACTCTAAATATACCACCAGTTCTCCTATTTTTTGTATAATCTTTCGCAGCAAAATAGTGAAGTCTAATATCCCCAGGATCTTTACAACCAAACGCAATAGCAATAGGTATTTCTAACGAAATACATGATTTCGCCAACTGTAGTCCAATATGTTTTGCGGCACAAACAAATATAATTTTTTTCCCCCTAGAAAGGGCAATGGGTGTCATTGTTTTTCCCGTACCAGTTGGAGCTTGATAAAGTAGTAACTTATTTTTATCATCTTGGAAATTAGTAATAACTTCTTTTTGATGGGAATATAAATGTATGTCTCTATATTTCAACAAAATCTTATTTTGTTCAATATATTCATGTGATTTAACAATGATATCTTTAATTTGAATATGTGATTTGTTTTCTAAAAGAATATATTTAACAAACTCTTCAACGTATTTATTTAGATGACTAATTGTATTTTTTAAAAGTTGATTTAAGATATAATAGTAATAAATATTCTTTCTCTCCTTTGAATCTTTGGAAGATAAATATTTCTTTAAATATTTCAACAGGATAAATTCATATATATCTTCCCTTTTTGAATCTATTTTTTTATTAAAATTTTTTATTCTAATCAAATCCTTCTTTTTAATTTGAATTTTTTTCTCTTTTTTTTTGTTATCGTATTTTATATCATATTTCTTAATTAATTTATCAATAATTGTTTTAAAATATTCTTTATAAAAATGTGAGTGAAACTTTTCTTGTTCCGAATTAATACGCATAATAGTCATTAAAGTATCAGCGTCGTTAAATTGTATATCTGGGTTTCTCCAACTCGCATAAATCATTTTCAAAATTCTCAACTCACTCTCCGCCACAGGCACTTCTAGTGAACACCATTCTGATTTTGTTAATTTACTTTGAGTAAAATCCATGTTATAAAATATTTAATTAATAATTTTTATTTATTAATTAAATTATTCAATTTATTTATGTTTTATTAATTTATTTATGTTTTATTAATTTATTTATGTTTTATTAATTTATTTATATACTCCAAAAACCATTTTTTTATTATTGCTGCCGGTTTATAAACATTTACTATATCATAAAATTTTTTTGTTTCTGATAATTTCATTAAATTAAATATAAATGGTTTAATGGATAAATATTTTTCTAGACCCGATATTTTAAAGTATATATTGCTTTCTACCGCATAATAAAAAGTTTGCTTTTGTAATTTTGTTTCACTAATACCTTTAATAAAATAATGGTTATTTCTTTTCACCATCAAAGCCTTTTTCGTTATTAATTTACCTTTGCTATATTGATACCAGTATTTACCCCGTTTCCAAAAAATAGGGTTTAAAACAGGGTTTCCAGTTTTTTTAACAATCAGTGTCACAGATTTATCAATACCCTTATAATGTGTTCTGGATATATTATAATCATATTGCTTTTTTGTTTGTCTTCTGGAGAGAATTTTAACCGAATCTAATCGCTCACCAATAAATAAAATGACCGATTGCTTTATCTTTGATATCTTCCTTGCCTTAACAGTTTTATTAATAAATTCGATACTATGATGAGTTGATTTACTTATCTTTCTATAATGTTGCTCTAAAAATCTCTCCATACTTTTTGGTACTAACCAAATAACGTACTTTGCTTTTAGGTCCCAACCATGTTTTACAAACATTTTTGCCTTTCTATTATTATATCCATACGGTGGATTAAACCCCAGTAATACATTTTCGCTTTTAAGTTTTTCATTTGTTTTCAACCAATTTTTCTTTATAATATTACCGTATTTGGTTTTTGATGGTGATATATCATAAGATTTATATTTTGATATTATTTTTTCTTGTTTTAAAATATAGTGTAACATACCATTTCCAGCGGAAGTATCTATATATTGAATATTCTTTGGCAACTTATTTTGCTTTTGTAATTGTTTTAATTTTTTGACTACCTTTGTTTTTATAAATCTTTCATTTGTATAAAATTTCTCATATTTATTATTTTTATTATGTTTACCAGTAAATTTATATGTTTTTACCATCAACTAATATAATAACATATTATATATTTTCTAAAAGAAGTTTATTCTTAAATGCTGAAGGAGCTTTATAATTTAAAATATGTAATTCAGATGACGTCGTTGGAAATTCATCCGTCCCATAAATATCTTGTAATAAGAGCCACTCAAATAAACCACCGGTATACATAAAAACATTTAAAAATCCGAGAGAATTTAATTGTTCATATTTTTCAAGTAACTTTTGTTGATGTGCGTTTTTATCATAAATAATTATATTGATTTTTTCCTGTAATTTTTGTTTTAAACAACTATTTATTATTTTCTCTTCGTCACTAACTAATATTGTCCCATTTATTAAACATGTCTGTTCATCTTTATTTAATGTATTGATTAATATACAATTATTCATTTTCTTTTTGATAAATTCTTGTATATCTTCAAAATTTACTTTTTTAATATATGATTGTCTATTTCCCATACATACTATTTTTTAAATTATTTTAAATATTTAATCACAATAAATATTTAAATAATTAACCAGAAAAAAGAACTGCTTTACTATAACCCCCTTTATTTGTATAAATTATCCCATTTTTACTTTGTGAAGCTCTACCATCATGCGAAACATATTTATTTGACTGTTTTAAATAAAATTTTGGGTTTGTTCTACTATTTCCCTTGGGTACAATTTCAAATAAACTTTTTTTATCCACATCACAACCTAAACAATTCGCCCCACCACGTCCACCTGTTATGTGTGCTTCACTAGAACCACACCAATTCCAATTACTACAATATCTATTACATTGTCCACCTCTACATCTTTTACATTTTGACGGACACGTGTTCTCAACCCAGGCAAATGCGTTACTTCTTGCATATCCTGTATTTACTAAATATCTATTTCCATATTTAACATTATAGTAATCTCTACCACTTACAGTTTTATTGTATATAATATTTACCTTGACACTTTTATTATCATTTTTATGAAGGGACGCATATAAAGCTCTATTGCCGCTTCCTAAAATCTTATTACCGGTATCCCAACCCATAACCCAATTTTTACCTCCAATATTTATTGAACCTTTAAATGGAATACCATCATGCTTTTTCTTCGCCAAAATGCGAACCCATTCGTCTCTTACAAAATACTGTTTCGGCAATAATCTCCAAAAAGGAAATAATTTCCTTTCGTATATAGCCTGTGTTATAAATGTATCATTCGATATTTTTTCCAGAATCAATGGACTTGAGCCCACCGTAGTTGTTTCCGTTAAAACACTACCTTTACATTTAACTAGGTCCTCTTCTGTACAACATGAAGATTTATTGGGATCAACAAAAGATTTACATATTTTATTTTCTATTTCTTTTTTTATCATTAATTTTCCATTTTTTTTTATTTCTACATTAATTGGATATTCTTGTTCCATAAATTTTCTAAAATCTTCCCAGCATAATTTTACCCACGGGAATTGATTTCCCATGCCGCCAATATTATCTTTCCAAAAAATTAGTTCTTCTTTAAATTTTCCAAATAAAATATAACTTTTAACAATTAAATTATCATATTTATTTTTTAATTCATTTACATTCATACTCTGTGAATTTCTCTTAATTTTATTTTTAACATCGTTATAAAATTTCATATCATTTTTAACAGATGCTGTAAATTCAGTATTTGTCATATCATAATGTATGTCGTCTTTAAAACCCGACTTATTGTGAACTGCCCAAAAATATTTATACGTATCCGGATTATCGGGGTGGTAATCAGGGTTAGTGCTACCTAAAGTAAAACCTTCGATACGCGCTGTTGTTAGAATATCATCTATGCATTTTTTAGGTCTTGGGTACCTATATTCCCTACTTCTAAATCTATCATCGCACGCATCTGATTCTTTATCGAGACACGCCAAATTATTTTGATTTGCTGAAAACATCATTTGTACCGCTGGATTTTCAGTACTATTTGGGTTACTTTTATTGTATTGCTTGCTCGTCATTGCTCTCTTAGGTATTTCTCTTATAGAATCCTCAACGCCGGGTATATATGTTTTATTCCATATTGGAAAAGTTTCACTGTTTGGTAAATATTTTTTAATCCTATCTTTAATATTTCCTGTACATTTTGTTACTTGTCCATTATTGGGTGTATACATGGCGAATTCATCCCACAAACTATCATAACATTTATCACTATGTTTGGGGTCTGCGCCATTCACGCTAATTTTACCTGTAAAATTAGGAAAGCAAGGAAAGAACTCATTGGCGGCGTCACAATGTTTCTTACCATTCATTAATTTTCCGGGGTTATTCACCTTTGTGTTTTTTGTTTTATCCACCCAAAGTTTAAATTCTTGTGCTTTTTCTTTATTACCATCTCTGGTCTGTCCCCAATATTTTGTCTTTTTCCCATTTTTATCTAATTCTCTCGGCCAAACACAATAATCATCACTGTATTTAGTGTCATTTTGTTCTGGTCCTGTTCCACCTTTTCTTACCATACCAACGCCTGTACCATCGCCCATTCTACCAAAATTACACCATCCACATAAAGCAGTACCATCGGCATGTTTATGTTTTTGGTCACTACAATTTTTCATTTGGCTACATAATTCTTGCTCATGTAATTTAACAGCATCATGTTGTATACCATTTAATCCACCAGAATCAACTTCGTTTGGAAATGGATAACTTTTCGCAAATATATTTTTTTTATGTATTGTCCCTCCCTTTTTTTTACTAATGGCTTCTGCTTCACCCGGTTTAATCCAATTATCACATAAAGCTGGCGAGAATTCACTGTCAAAAGGTCCGTTATCATCCCCAAATAAAATCTTTTTATTGTCGTAACAAATACCACAACCGGCTTTTTTCTTACCACCTACGCGGTCACTCATCTCTATTGTGTTCTTTGGTATTTTAGATAATCGTGCTCTCCAATCACTTGTTTTCCAATCATCACCAATCGATATATTATTTACTATTTCGCATTTTTTTATCTTTTCATGTAATTCAGACGACTCTATTGCCGAAAAACCTTCATATATTTTTTTATCTTGTAATTTAACAAATAACCCATTTTTCTTTCTATTATTAAATGTTTTAAACTTCATATCATTTCCATCAGACGGTGCGTCAATAAATTTTTTCGAATAATAATCAACTAAATTTTTTCGAAATTTTTTTTGGTCTATTAATGAATAATTCTCTCTAAAACATATTTGTATAAGAATCATGAAAAAAATAATCAAAAATAACATTATTGATGTTAAATCCATTGTCTTATATTATGTAAATATTTTTATTCACTAAAAATTTACATAATATTATTTAATTTTGATTTACCATTCTCATGTAATCCCCGCCACCGTTACAATCAAATTTAGCTTGTCTACTTTTTAACCAACCCCATTTTCTCCTTCCCTCATTTCTTGTGATAGCTGCGAATTTTTTTGAGGACCATTCCATAGTACATCTACTTTTTGAACCAACTGGTTTTATTCTATTTCTAGAATATGTAAACTTATCCCCACCACTCCCACAGTCAAATTTCGCGTTACGTTCTTTACTATTAATACCCACTGCTCTTTCGCCACCACCACCACGATCGGCGTCCCATTCTAAACAGCATTTTTTTGGCGAAATTGTACAGAGCTTTCCGTTTTTCCAAGTAAATGTTTCAGCACCATACTTAGAACTTACCCAAATAGCATTTTTTTCATTACCACTCATTCGCGATAACGCACCATAAATCTGATACCTTTTATCCGGTCTTAACTTATTGGTTTTGGTCGCCCTTAGAGCAAAACTCTTACCACCTATGCTCGTATATAATTTTACTCGTTGGTCTTCTTCTTTAATCTCAATCGAATTAAAACTTCCGTTAATTCTTTTACTACCACTTTTATTTCCATTTTTGAATATTTTACAACGTCGTTGCCCATGAATAACAATACTATCTATAGTAGAAATCCCATAATTACTCTTTATTTTAGATTTAGTATATTTTCCAATTTGTAATATTGCCTTTACAGGCATGCCCATATTATCTCTACCATTTACTTCAGCAATACTTTTTTTATTACGATAAGTATTTTTTTTTTGATGAGCACCATTCTTGTATGGTACACATACTCTAGAACCTTTTCCCGAATTACATCTTTCATTGCAATATGTATTGGGCTTACCCGCCTTTAAAAAGTTTCTACACATTGTATTTTTATTATAATAAGTTGATACAGTTCCATTGGATGGACACAACCACCCGTCATCACTTGTATTTTTTGTATCGCCGTTACATACGTATGTTATCGGATAATTTGATATAGCAGTTTTTTTTCTTTTTCCACATTTTAAATAATCACATTCCGTTTCATTATCCAATTTACACTCTTCTACCTTATAAATTTCTTTATTATTTACCATGCTATTCGAATCCCCCTTTATCCATTTAACATTTTGAGCATCCATTTTTTCCATATTATTATTTCCTCTTTCGGGCATTCTACCCCATTTAAGAACTGGCCAACCAAACTTTTTATTATCGTGTTCAAGGTCGTTATATTTTGAATGAGTTTTTCCAATTTCCACAGGTAAGTCTTTCGTTATTAATCTTTTTTTGTCTGGTGCGCTTGACTTATCACTACCCAACGCATCCCACATAACTTTTATTTTATCACCGGCTTTACTTAAAACAGTTCCTACATAATAATCACCTTCCATTGTTTTTTTTGTATCTGTTGTTGGATGTCTTTTTTTCTTTACTCGGTCCCCAATCTTTGGATATGTATAACTAGCGTTAAACCCAGAATCATGGCATCTTCTTCGTGCTTCTCCTATACCTATTGGAAAAGATTTTACACCCCCTTTATCCTTTACAATTTGTTCTCCCGATATTTTCCCCGTCCAGTCATAATAATTATGATCATTGAAATATTTATCAGATTCCTTTTTGTAATGGAGAACTTCTTCTTTCCAGTGTTCATATTTCCAATCTTCATTTGATGTCGTTGGTTTTTTTGAACCTTCTGTACAACCAGCATCTTTCCATATATCTAAAGCTTGTTCTAAATTAAAATCATACAGGGCCACTGATGGTTTTGGTTGTTTTTTTTCTCCGATATTTGTAAATCCCGGGAGATTTTCTAAACCTTCATTTATATTTTTTTTTTTATAGCAAAAGTATATTAGTATCAATAATATTATTACAACGAAAACATACATTAGTATAAATTATATAATGAAAAAAAAATATAATTTATATTATTTGGTCTTTACGATTCTTTCCAAAACATTGTTTCCATTTTTTATCAATATCGTATAAATCTTTACTACGTCTAGTATACCCATCAGGTTTGGGATTATCAACATAAACACTCCAGCCATTATTTTTTTGAAACTTATTATAAAAATCTTTCAATGGTCGATTCATTTCTCGCTTCATTTGCTTTACTATTTTAAAGTATGGTTTTTCCATGGAATTGTATTTACTTTTAATATCACCATTTATTGTTTCATCATCATAATCCGTTGTACATTGAACAATTGTTTTATTACTTGAATATGGTGTTTGCCATAGAGAATTTAAACAAGCCCGGGAATGTGTTCCGGTATTACCCTTTGATTCACCTTCTTCATTTGGTTGTTCACACGCAGAGCAATTTCCGGCTCTAATTAGTTCATCAAAAAGAGGCCCTTCGTCTGGAAATGCTGGGTCGGGCATTCCTAAATATTGACACGTATCGCTCTTAATTTTTGATGAAGATTCCCCTTTACGTATACCATCATACATCGGTAATGCCTTTACCCCCTTTGTAGCAACTTTTGCTTTACTATCGCTCGGACACCACGCGCATAATTCACCCATCTCTGTCCCCTTTTGTAATTGTGTACATGTTTTTATATTTGAACATAATTTTTGTCGTTGTATTTTATTACAATCATAAGTACTCTTACTCCAAGCATTACCATTTTCATTGTTCGGACACACGTCCGGACCTATTCCTTTATTTTTGCCATAATTATATTCAAACCTATTGGTTGAACCACAATATCCGCATTGTGGATAATCTTTTAATTGTTCGCATTTTGTTATAGATCGACATATATTGATATTATTTTTCACTTCCAATGTTTTACTCTTTGGTTCAAATGTTTCTACTAATTTCTTATTTCCATCTAAATACATAAAATTAGATATTTTTGTTTTTTTATTTATTTCACTTGTTATTTTTTCTAATTCACCACCATCTTCCATTTTTTTATAATAGTCCATATTATGTTTATTGTATTTTCTTTGGTTTTTATAATTTTTTAAAAAGTCAAAGGTTTCCCTTGTTATATCTTCTTTTTCTCTAATTATTTTATATATTTGACATATGACTATTAACAATATTAATAAGCCTATTAAAATTAATTTCATGAAGTATATACATATTCTTCATAAAATTATTTAAATTCAACCACTATTTTAATCTTTTCTTTTTTAATACTTTTTGAAGCAAATACGGATAATTCTTCACGTCTTTTCCTTGTTTTATTTTGTTGTTTAATCTTCTTTTTGGATGTACTATTTCTTTTATACATATCTTGATTAATCATCTGAATGTTTTCTTTAATATAATCCAAAATATTATTTTCAAGCATCCACCTAAAAAAGTTAAGTTGTCCAATGGTTGTTTCCATTACCGAATCAGTTTTATATGGTATGGTGATTCTATCCCATCTACAAAAAGGGTCGAACCTTTTTTTGGAATATGCTTTTAAACGAAGTTTGTAATCGATATAAACGTTAAAACGCTTATTGTTATTGTTATGTAATACTACGAAATGTTTTTTACTATAATTTGTTACAAACCAATCAATTAATCTTAATGATATTGAACTTTGACCATTGATTATCGGTAAAATTCTTTCTATATTATTATCATTTTTATAAAATTTCATCAAATTATTTAATAGAAGTCCATTCTGAGTGGTGTAAACATTTGTCATAATATATTATTATTGAAGGTCGTTTTAAATACTTAATTATCATTATTCTTTTTTAGTGTATTAATATTTGTATTTTGTGGTCTTAAAAAATCATTTTCTATCGTCAAATCTTCTAAATATTTATTTGTAGGTAAAAATGGATTCACCCAACCACTATGCATTTTTTCTCGCCCACTTAATCTTTTTTCCAATAAATCACGATTATTCGCTTTATTTTCTATTGAAATTTCTATATTTTCTCTAAAATTTATTAAATTTAAATTATGTTCTGCGTTGGTTGATAAAAAATTATTTTGTCGCAGTGTTTTAATATCATCTTCGTGTCTCTCCACTCTTTTTTCTAATATTATATTTGTTTTTTCTATGGGTGATTTATTTATTTTGTTATTTCCTAATTTCCATTTAATTTGTCTGTAATCCATTAATTAATTCATTTATAATAATTTGTTGATAATAATTTATTAATATTAATTTATTAATATTTTTTAACAATGTTCATTTGTTTGGCAAATTTAAAATGTTTATCGCTCCTCCTTCTTTTCTGTAAATTACACCCTAAACAACTTATAACTACGTTATTATTAAAATGTCCAATATCATTATTAATTCGGTCTAAAGTCCATTGTAAATAATCTCTTTTTTCTTTAAAAAATAGCAAACACCGTTTTTTACAATAGTGACAACTAAGTTTCGATACAACCAATTTTTCTAATAATTCATCAAGTTTAATAAATAAAAGTTCATCATATCTATTCTTTTTTTTATCTTGATTTTTATATCCTGACAATTTTTTTTTTAATTCTTTTTCTATTCTATTTTTTTCATTAAATTGTTCATCTAAATAATACATATTAATAAACTTTACATGGTTTGTGTTTTTCAAACACTCTTTTGATGGTATTATCTTTTTTTCAAATGTTTTTTTATTAATACTTATTTTTTTCATATATTATAATATAAAATAATTTAAACTTATCTCTAATATATATATATATCAACAAATATGAAAACCAAAAAAAATAAAGATGATTGTACCGAATTAAAAAATATTAAATATCAAAATATGTTATTATCAAATTCAAAGATTTCCGAAGAAGTAAAAGAAAACATTAATAACATTGAGACCTTTTTAAATAAAGAGAAAACTTTGAATGAACTAAAACCATGGAACAAACTCGGTAAATCATCAAAAATTAAAATCATCAAAAAATTTATTGAAACCCATAGTAAAAAAAATAAGTTATCAAAAGATATTAGTATAAAATTATTAAGTTTTTTGATACGCTGCATAGAAAGAAAGAAATTACAAAAAATTAAAGATATTCAGTACGATATTGAAAAGTCTGAAATCATAGCTATACCAAATCTTCATTTTAATAAAACACTTGGTAAATTTATCATAAAAAAAGGTGATAAATGGGTATCAACCTCAAATTCATTGGCTATTAAATCAAAGAAAAGGAAAAAACTAAATCGCAAGATGACTGTTAAAGCAAATAAAAAGGATAAGATTAATAAAAAGGATAAGATTAATAAAAAGGATAAGATTAATAAAAAGGATAAGATTAATAAAAAGGATAAGATTAATAAAAAGGATAAACCGAATAAGAAAAATATACAATTAGTATCAACTGAATAATTAAAATTAAAATTGATATAAATATTATTATATAAATTTATATTAATAAATCTATGGTTACTAGGTGGGACGACTTACCAACGCTGTCAAATATAATAGACGATGTAAATGTAAAGAAAATGGATAACAAAAACATAGAAGATTTTAAAGAAACTGTTTATTATTTCATTTCTGATTATTTAAATGATAATATTCGAGTATATGAAAAATATCATTTTCGTGAAATTATTTATGAAGATATTTACAAAATGATTATAGATACATATGGGATGAATATTATTTTTACCTTTACTGTATCAATAGATGTAATTATAAATGAATCATTGGATTTGTACTTTTTAATTACCGATACACCTAGATCATATAGAAAAACACGTTTAATTAAAGAACCAGATATCGCACACGTGGATAGTATTTTTGAAAAACTAAAAACGAAAGAACAACCCGAACAAAGAACAGACGCATGGTATACATTTCGTAGGAATCGTTTGACAGCTAGTAATTTATGGAAAGCCATTGATTCACAAGCCGCTCAGAACAGTTTAATTTATGAGAAATGTAAACCAATTAATAAAAAAAAGTCATGTGGTGTTAACATTGAGTCACCTTTCCACCAAGGGCATAAATATGAACCACTCTCCATTTTGATGTATGAAAAAATGTATGATACTAAAATAGGTGAGTTTGGATGTATTAAACACGATACAATTCATTTTTTAGGAGCTTCGCCAGACGGTATTAACATTAAGAAAACAAACAAACGGTATGGTAGATTATTGGAAATAAAAAATCCAGTTTCAGATAGAAAATTAAACGGTATTCCAAAAAAAGAGTATTGGGTACAGATGCAATTACAAATGGAGGTTTGGGATTTACCCGAATGTGACTTTTTAGAAACAAGATTTATAACATACGACAATGAAGAAGCTTTTAATAAAGATGGTGATTTTACAAAAACACAATTAGATAAAGATAAGGGTGTTATTGTACAATTCTTTGATGGACACGAACCCATTTATAAATATCCACCATATGGAATTAAAAAGGATGAGTTTGATGTATGGTACGATAAATGTAGAGAGCAAAATAAAGAATTAACTTGGGTAAGAAACACATATTGGTATTTAGATAAATATTCATCTTCTTTGGTGCTGAGAAATAAGGCATGGTTTGACGAAATAACGCCACTTCTTAGAAATATATGGGAAACAATTTTAAAAGAACGCGAAACCGGATATGAACATCGGGCACCAAAGAAAAGAGAAAAAAAAATTGTTAATGTTATCAAGACAGACAATATTAAAAAAGATGTAAATATTTCAAAAGATGTAAATATTTCAAAAGATGTAAATATTTCAAAAGATGAAAAAGAGGTTAAGAAACCAACAAAAGTAAAGAAACCTACAAAAGTAAAGAAACCTACAAAAGTAAAGAAACCAAAAATGATTATTCAAGTAGATATATAATTAACTATTTTATCTTTTTATAAGTAATTCCTATTTTTTTTGATTTTGTATCGCTATCTTTTATCTTTGTTTTTCCATCACCCAAAAACCGCGTTCTATTTCAAAATATTCATACTCTATTTTTGCTTTTTTAATTAATGAATATTCATCTAACGTAATTTTACCCCCACCCAATATAAAAACTTTATTAATTTTTGCTCTTTTATTTACATTTATCCATTTTTTTGTATTTGAACATGGTTTTCCATTATTTATTCCACCCCATTTACATTGTTTTGTATAATCGCTATGCCAGTATACATTCTTTACAAATTTTGGAACACCCCAACTTTTTGCTTCAGAAATTTGTACCATATAAATATTTATGTCAGGTCTTATTTCACTTATTAACTGGAAAGCATAACCTACATCAGGTTTCTTTTTATTAGCTCCATCACCGAAATATAAAAAATTTGATTGTTTTGGAACATTTTTTAATAGCTTTTTAACTGTTTGTTTTAAATTATTTAAATAACGAAATTGGTTTTTACTACCATTACCAATTAACATATAAATATTTCCTTTATTTAATTCTTTTATTAATTTATTAAAGGTCAGCATATATATAATAGTATTTATTATATATTTTTTTTAAAGTATTATTATATATAATGCTTCAAAATCATATAACCATGAAACTAAAAAGTGTGTTCGAATTTAACCACATTCGTTTACAAAAAATCATGGAAATGTCTCAAGATACAATAGTCGCGTTTATTGTTTCATTAATGGCTGCTACATTTTTTAATAAATATTCATTTAATTTTAATATTAATGAAGATAATCCAACAATTTTAGCAAAAACGTTAATTGAATTTATTATATTGATAATAGTATTGTATTATCTTAGAAAAGTTATATCTATTGTTCCTTTCCTATTTAAATACACTACCAAATATATACCTGGGCGGCCTTCAACAGATGGAGAAGGATTATTGGGTAAAGTAGTAACTGTGGCAATAGTTTTCAGTACTATAGTAGTAAAATTAAAAGCCAAGATAAAACATATTTCTGGATTGATTTAGAAAGTTAATATTACCCTATATAACATTTTTAATAATATTAAAAAAATCATAATATTATTTAATAGTTTAACACAATGTTAAAATTAAATAATACGATGTTTAACTATTTATATCCTATATATTTCCCATTTATATATTCCACTGCTTCATATATTGATTATTTTTTAAATAAACCTGATTATCATAACTATAAAGATTTATTTAAAAAATTAGATATATTATTTTTAAATATTTATATATTGATACCGATAACATTTATTTCATTATTTTATTTTCAACCGATTATAAATATATATGATAATTTTTATAGAGAAATTTACTTATTACTTATAAATATAATTTTTGGTGATATTTGGTTTTATTCTTTACATAGATTATTTCACAATAAAATTCTTTATAAATATATACATAAATTACACCATTCAGATAAAAATCCTATCGGTATTTTATCTTTTCACTCTCATCCTATTGAATGTATAGTTGTTAATATGGGTTCAATATATATTATTCATTATGTATTTGTTTGTTCAACTATACAATATTTTATTGTATGGACAACTATAGTATTTAATTCAATATTATCATCTCATTCAAGAAGTTATAAAAATAAAAAACATCATATACATCATAAATTATTGAATTATAATTTCGGAGTCGATATTTTTATGGATAGATTATTTAAAACTGACAGGTCAACTATTTAACTATTTATTCTTCATTATCATCTTCTTCTTTTTCTTTGCTTCCTTCAAGTAAAGAACAATAAAATCCTACACGCCGACATCCAAATCCGGGATTACATGTGTCATTTTCAGGTTGTTGATTATTCTCTCTATATAATGCTTCACAAATGTTATAATCATATTGTTTTTTGTCACAAGGTATTTTTCTATATTTTATATTATTTGTTTTTTGATTAAAATCACCAACATATTTAGTCTCTGTTTGTCTCATAAAATCTTTATCAAATATTTTATGTGGAAATGGATTTCTTAAGAAATTTTTAAGAATGGCACCGCTATATGATTCTTCTAACTCATAATACGCGTTAGAAAAACCTTCTTTCTCCTTAAAAATTATAAAAGATATCCCTAAAAATACCAATATTAATAATACTTGATTTAATCTTCTATTATGCGAACCCATTATATATATATTTATATAAAATTTAAACAATAATTGGTAAAATTAAATATTTGAAAACTAAATTTAAATATTTAAACAACCATTTAAAAATTATATCTCATACATTTATTATATTCGGAGACTATGAAAAAAACAGAAGATTACGTCACCAAACGTTCGGGAAAAAGAGAAGTTGTTTCATTTGATAAAATCTTAAAGCGTATTAAAAGTTTAGGAGATAATTTAGATGTTAATTTTACTTCTGTTTCTGTTAAAATTATTGATAGATTATATCCCGACATACCTACTACAAAAATAGATGAGCTTACAGCACAACAGTGTGCTTCTCTCGCCACAACACATCCCGATTACGGTATATTGGCTAGTAAAGTTTTAATCTCAAATCACCATAAAAACACCGACGTCAATTTCTTTAAAATATCAAAGAAATTGTATCAGTTTAGCGATGTAAATGGTAATAACCACCCGTTGATCTCAAAAAAATATTTTTCAGTAATTAGAAATAACAAAAGTATTATTCAGGGTTGGTTTGATTTCGAAAGAGATTATTTTCTTGATTATTTTGGTTTCAAAACACTTGAAAGAGCTTATCTTATGAGGATTGATGGCGAAATTGTTGAAAGACCACAACATATGTGGATGCGTGTTGCCGTTGGTATTCATGGCAATGACCTTAAAAAAGTGAAAGAAACATATGATTATATGAGTCAAAAATATTTTACACACGCGACGCCTACTTTATTTAATGCTGGAACACCTCGCTCTCAATTGAGTAGTTGTTACTTGATTGCCATGGAAGACGATAGCATTTCTGGAATTTATAATACATTGGCTGATTGTGCGAACATTTCAAAGTGGGCAGGTGGTATCGGACTTCATATTCACAATGTTAGGGCGTCCGGTTCTCATATTAGAGGAACAAACGGTACATCAAATGGTATCGTCCCCATGTTAAGAGTCTTTAATAGCACTGCTAGATACTGTGACCAAGGTGGTGGGAAAAGAAAGGGTTCTTTTGCTATTTACATGGAACCATGGCATGGCGACATTGAAGTATTCCTTGATATGAAAAAAAACCATGGTGATGAAGAAATGCGAGCAAGAGATTTATTTTATGCCATGTGGATCCCCGATTTGTTCATGGAAAGAGTTATTAAAAATCAAGATTGGACATTAATGTGTCCTGACCATTGCCCGGGGCTATCAGATGTCTATGGTGACAAATTTAAAGAATTATATGAAAGTTATGAAAAAGAAAATAAGGGAATTAAAACGGTAAGCGCGAGAAAAATNTGGCTTAAAATTTTGGATAGTCAAATTGAAACAGGAACGCCTTATATTTTATTTAAAGACCACGCCAATCGTAAAAGCAATCAAAANAATNTNGGTACTATNAAAAGNAGTAANCTNTGNTGCGAAATAATGGAATATTCGGATAAAAANGANACAGCTGTTTGTAANCTAGCAAGTATTGGNCTATCTAAATTTGTAAAACAACCAAGTCCAGAACAATATAAATATATAAATTCTATTAAAATATTCTCTAAGGAAAATTGTGGATTTTGTCGTCGTACAAAAACATTTTTGAAAAAAAATAATTTTGATTTCGAAGAAATAAACTTAGATGACGATGAAAAAAGGAAAGCATTTTACGAAGATATAAATAAAAATGAAAATTTGGATGAAGAAAATAAAATTAACAGTGTGCCACAAATTTTTATAAATGATAAAAGAATTGGTGGATACAATGAAATACGTAAGTTGTTTAAACCAACATATGATTTTGAATTGTTACACAAAATATCTAAAATTGTAACAAATAATTTAAATAAAGTAATTGATATTAATTTTTATCCAACTAAAAAAACAGATGTATCAAATAAAAAACACAGACCTATAGGTATTGGTGTTCAAGGTCTAGCTGATACTTTCGCATTAATGGAGATACCTTTTGCTTCAGACGAAGCTAAATTATTAAATACCTATATTTTCGAAACTATTTATCACGCAGCATTAGAAGAAAGTGTCTCCATAGCAATCGAAGACAACCCATATTCATCTTTTGAAAATTCTCCTGCTTCTAAAGGTATTTTACAGTTCGATATGTGGAATGTTACTCCTTCGGATAGATACGATTGGAGATCTTTGAAAACCAAAATTAAAAAATATGGACTGCGAAATTCTTTATTGGTCGCACCAATGCCCACTGCTTCTACTTCACAAATTCTCGGAAACAATGAGTGTTTTGAACCATTCACTAGTAATATATATGTTAGAAGAACACTTGCCGGTGAATTTATTGTTGTAAACAAATATTTAATAAAAGAGCTCATTGAATATTATGAGTGGAACGATGAAATAAAAAATAGTATTATTAAAAACAATGGTTCTATACAGCATTTGAAAAATCTGCCTGAACATATTAGAGAAAAATATAAAATTGTATGGGAAATCCCAATGAAAAATTTAATCGATATGTCTGCTGATAGAGGTGCTTTTATATGCCAGAGTCAGAGTTTAAATTTGTGGATGAAAGAACCCAAGTATGACAAACTTACATCTATGCATGTATATTCATGGAAAAAGGGACTGAAAACGGGTATGTATTATTTAAGAACAAAAGCTAAAGCCGCCCCCCAACAGTTTACCATTGAACCAGACCAAAAAAACGTTAAATATACAGAAGAGGACAATGATATATGTGATATGTGTTCGGGTTAACCTAATAAGAATGTTTCCAATATTTTAATAGCTTCGTTTTCTTTTTCTGTAAAGTCTTCCGTTTTTAATTTATATTTTGTAATAATTTCATAGATTTCCGTTTCTTTTACACATGTTTCAATAGAGTTATCTTTTTCTTTTATTAGTTCTTTATTTATATTGAACATTTTTACTATATCTTCGTTTGGGTTGCTATCTATTAATGTATATATTTTCATTTTTAATATATGTAAAAGTATTGGAATATCTAAAAAGTTACAAATATCAATTAATTTAAATAATTTATCCATTGTAAATTCCTTATTAATATTTAAAATATCTTTAATCGGACTAAAAATATCATTATAATTATTTATTTTTTTTATGGTTTCTTGGTTCAAATCATAATATACAAGATTTTGTAGCAGTGATTTAAGTATTTGTAATTGTTCGTCTGATATATAATCTAGTTTTATTGATTCGTCTAATTTTTTTTCACCATTTTCAGATGTTTCTTCATAATAAAAACTTTTTAACAAATTTGAATGTAACACTTCTCTATTATTAAATCGAACCTTTGTATCGTCATTTGAAATTAATTCGAGCATTTTTTATTGATATAAAAAAATTTATATATTTATATCAATTTATATTTACACTTTAACATTTACACTTTAACATTTACACTTTAACATTTACACAATATTTCATTATATGTATTACGGAATTTTACACCATTGGGTTGGTCACTTTTAATTTTTTGAAGTGGGTCCATCCCATAATGTAACTTATAAAAGCAACGAAAACAAACAAAAACATCAATTAGAGAATTGTGTAAATTATTGGGTGTTTGGTTAAATAGCTTTTCGTGTAAATAAGATAATTTGGCCCATTTTTTACAGAGTTTTATACTTCTTTTCATGGTACAGTAATTGTTTCCTGTATATGTATTAAATAAATTACCGTCTAAATTTCTTATCGATTCAACACCTATAATAGATTTATCAAATGATATATTATGAGCAACAATAATTTCTGAATTATTAATATCTTCTTGAAATTTAATCAAAACTTTTTTTATATCCGTGCCCTTTTCTAGCATCATCTCATTTGTAATACCGTGTATTTTGGTAGAATCTTGTGGGATGACAACATCATTAGGCAATCTAACAATGTGATCATCTATTGACATTATCTTACATTCTATAATATCAATTACAGTCCAACTCATTTGTACAATATAAGGCCATAGTTCGGTATCAGACAAAGAAGCATTTCTTTGTTTTGGTAACCCTGTTGTTTCAACATCAAATACAACCACACTCATTATTATTCTTATAATATAAAAATTAATTAATTAATTTTTATATCAATTTAATAAATATTAAAACGAGGTAGCGTAATAAAATTTTCATTTTCATAATTAAATATTTCAATACTTAATATTACATTTTCATTTTCAGCGCATTTTATTTTAAAGCTAGACCTATCAAGAGATTTTTTATGTAAATCTTCGTATTTTTTATTTATATTTTCAGGTTGTATGTTAAATATATACTTTTTCATATCTGTTTCAATATTATCTACTTCATCATTAATAATTTTATTTACCATGTTAACATAATTCCTTGATTTAATAATCATAAATTTTAATTTTTTATCATTATTCGAATACGCGCTTTTTAGTTTGTAGTTAAACCAAATATCCTGTAGAAATACACCAGAAACGCTATTTATATTGTCCGTTCTTTCTAATATAAACTGTCTGTTTATAATATGCCATTTATCTTCAAAATTTTCATCACAAAAAGCCAGTAGATATCGCGATTTCAACATTTTACTATTGATAATAATGTTTATATTATAAACTACAAATATTTATTTCAATTTAAAAACACTTTGTTTATCTTAGATTGTCCACATATTCCAAAACTTTTCCTATGCCATGGTGATATACCGTATCGCTTTATACCTTCCATATGTTCTCTTGTACCATATCCTTTATTTTTCCCTAACTTATAATATTCATCTAATTTTGGATATTTTTTACACATATCTTTTATATAATTATCTCGTGATACCTTTGCTAATATGGACGCAGACGCTATTGACGCATACAAATTATCTCCCTTAACAACACATTTATATGGGACAATTTTATCATTTTGTGTCCATAATTGAAATTCTGAACCATCAATCAATAAATATTCGGGATTCACTATTAAATTATTTAAACTACCATGCATACAATCGAATGTTGTATTATAAATATTATTTATATCAATGTACTTTTCATCTTTATAATGAACCTTCCAATCTATCGCATTTTCTTTAATAAATTCAAAGGCTTTTTCTCTGTTTTTTTCACTTAATTTTTTACTATCTTTAATAAATTTTTGCTGAAATGTTTCATCTTGTGGGATAATCACAGCAGCTGTATAAACTCTTCCAAATAAAGGCCCCCTACCCGCTTCATCAACACCGACTTCTAGTAAATTTTTATTACAAAATGTTTTTAGCATTCGTCTCATAATGAAATTATATAATAATATTTTTATATAATTTTGTTAAATTAATTATTTTAAGGACTACATGTAGACTTGTATTCCAATAAGTTTTCTCCACCCATGTATCCATGATAATAACAATATGTACTTACATTTCCAAAGTCTCCAGATACCGTCACAACAATATCACCATAAAAGAAATCGTAAGATGCGTCATTTGTTGTACCTGTTACACTCTTGTTAAGAAGTGATAAGTCTTTCTTCATANCANTGTGNNCACCACATTGATAATACAAGTCTCCAGCTGTTGTACTATGGTTAGCCGGGATTGTAATAGTTATACTATCTATTGAATCTGTAATACCGGATGAACTGCCATTATTATCATTTACAAAAGCACTGCTCATATAAATTTTGAAGGGATGTGTTGATCCAATCCCATCTGCTTGAAATTTATATGTTTTACCTCTCATAAATCTAAATGTTCCATTTCCTAGATTTATAGTGTTATTATTTTCATCATTGAAGACATAGAAATCACCATTTGTTTCAGTGGTATCGCCACCACTTACTTTAATTATAATAGGCGAAGCGGTGTTATCATTACCTGTATAAGTTATATTCGCATTACCATTATTAAGTATAGCTAATGGATGACCCATGGGTATATCTATAAACGTGTATATCGCATTATTCAATCCATACTTTTTATCGGCGTCATACGTGTTTCCACCATTAAATACGTATTTTTTACCACTCGACTCTACGATATTAACATTTGTACCCATTGTCAAACATTCTACATTTGTGGCAATCGTAAAAGGGTCCAATGGTAATTGTCCAGATGTATTTCCAGCATCATCTGTTACTTCTACCCAAACAGTGTTATATGTATCATCGGCTAATGTATCAAATGTAATTGTATTATCTCCATTAATAGCATTCCGTGTGGATGTAAATACGTGACTACTTGATATTTTACCTGCTTCATTTGAAGTAAATACAAAGCTTGGTGTAGTATCAGTTGTTGGTGTAGTGATTGGTGTTTTAGCCGCTATTGTTGGAGCTACTGTATCTATTACGAAACTATTTAGTATTAATTGGTTAGAAGTATTACTAAACGAATCCGTAACTTTTACCCAAACAGTGTTATATGTATCATCGCCTAATGTTGAAAATGTAATTGTATTATCTCCTGAAATTGCGGATGTCGTGGATGTAAATGTGTTACTACTCGTTATTGTTCCAGCTTTTGTTGATGTAAATACAAAGCTCGGTGTATTATCATTTGTTAGTGGTGTTATTTGCGTAACAGCACTTAATGTTGGTACGGATGTTTCAATTACGAAATCAGCCAATGTTAATACATTGGAAACATTTCCAGCAGTATCAGTTACTTCTACCGTAACACCATTATATGTTCCATCAACTAATGTTGAAAATGTTATAGTGTTGTTTCCCACGGTAGCAGATGTGGGGGGTGAAATGGCGTGACTACTTGTGATTGTACCCGCTTCATCTGAAGTAAATACAAAGCTTGGTGTACTATCATTACCCGGTGTTGCTATAGGGGTCACTGCCGATATTACAGGAGATACAGTATCAATTACGAAATCATCCAATGTTAATACATTTGAAACATTTCCAGTAGCATCAGTTATCTGTACGGTAACTCCGGTATATGTATCATCAATTAATGTACCAAATGTAATTGTATTATCTCCTACAATAGCGTCCGGTGTGGATGTAAATGCTTGACTACTCGTGATTGTACCCGCTTCATCTGAAGTAAATACAAAGCTTGGTGTATTATCATTACCAGGCGTAGCTATTTGTGTCACTGCTGATATAACTGGTGGGACAGTATCGTTAATAACAAAAGAATCCAATATTAGTTTTTTTGACATATTTCCAGCAGAATCTGTAACTTGTACAAATACGTCACTATACGTTCCACTAGCTAAATTAGAAAATATTATTGTATTGCTACCAATGACAGCATTGGTTGTAGATGTAAATACATAATTACTTGTAATTGTACCGACTTCATTTGAACTAAAATCAAATGATGGTGTTACATTTATACCCGGTGTAGTTATTTGAATTAATGCTGCTATAATCGGTGCTATTACATCTAATGGCTTTTCACAGTTACATAAAACACGCCTTCTATAAGCTGCGCGAATATTAGCAGGTACAGAACCTATGCCACCAACCAATGCTTTAGACCTAGTAGCATCTGCTTTCGAAGAACCCAATGTTCGAGAAAATTTTGTTCCTGCTGTAGCATTATTTTTTCTAATTCCCCCATTAAAGCCGTTTTTTACTCTATTGTGTGTTAAAGCTGGCATTTATATATTACTTTTATTTTTTTTTTAAATTTTTTTTTTCCTTTATTTTTTTTCATAATATAATTTATATAAATGAAACTAACAAAGACACATTTATTTATAATATTATTATTGGTTCTTTTATTTAGTTCCTTCACTATTAAAGTTTTAGAAGGTATGAACGTTATAGAGGGAAATAGTAATATTTCTAACAGCACACAGTCTTTAGCAAATATGAAACATGGAGGTTCGGGTAAATCTTTAACATCCGGTGATAATGGTTCTTCATATAACCCTTTTGGTACTAGTCAAAATGCGATGACCGATAAAGATTTTAAAAAAGCAAGAAAAATTGGTTCAGATGTCAGGGTAGAATTTAAAAAATTGGGTTCTGAAAAAAAGCAAATGGGATATGGTTCTGCTGACGGAATAAGTCGTAATCAAATACCCCCTGGAGAAGAACACCTGTATGTTCTTAAATCCGAAATCATACCACCTGTTTGTCCTAAATGTCCCGAAATATCATCATCTAAGGGTGGTAAAGGTGGGGGTGGTGATTGTTGTAAAAAGAAAAAATGTCAACCATGTCCTAGACCACAAAGATGTCCAGAACCCGCGTTTACATGTAAAAAGGTTCCTAATTACGAAGCTTCTGCCGTAGATAATGTATTACCTAGTCCGATGTTTGAAAAGGAGGGGGGCGCAAGTTCTGGACCAACTGGAGCCGGTCCAACAGCAGGACAACCCATGGCACGATTAAGCTCTTTTGCTAAATTTTCATAAATAAAAATAATATCATATAATACTATTTTTATTTGAGTTTCTTTTTTATACACTTTTTATCTATTGTCAATGTTTTTTCACGATTTTCTTTAGGAACTATTCTTATCAAACATTTTGATTTTTTACCATATAGCGGGTCTGTACATCCTTTTTCTTTTTTTCGTGTTTTTCTTTTCTCTACTATTTTTTCCGGAATTTTAATATCCAATGTACATCTTGAGCGAAAATGTTCATACCTTTCTCTTATCTTACAGTAAGTTAATCCAGATTTTTTGTTTAACATTTTATTAACATGTTCATGGAAATTAAACATCCATTTAGAAAAGTTTGCTCTGTTTTTTAAAGCTTTTTTATTTAATGGTACAGCTTTTAAATTTTTAACCATATTAATTCTACAAAACTTACAGGGTAATACTTTTTTTAAGGACATGATAAATTTTTTATAATTTTTTTTATCCTCATTTGTTGGATATACTGGATAATTAAAAGACATAGTATGAAGGTAATGCCACAAACTAGGACCCCAAACAGCTGTTAACATACCATCCGCACTTGTATAGTCTATTTTATTATAAACGCGTCTTGTTTTCTTTTTCCCCTTTTTTATTTTCTTTTTTTTCCTTGTTTTTCCACCTCGTATTTTATTTGGCATAAACTTATATAAAACATAGAATTATTTTTTATCAAATTTTTTTATCAAGGTCTTTAATTGTACTTTAATATTTTCACTATTTAATTTATTAAATCCGATTCTATATTTTTTTGCCCATATAAAAGAATAGTAGTCTTGATCGGTGTTAAAATCTTTTTTTTCTGCTTTTAGCAATCCTTTCATTAAATATCCCTGATGGTTTCTTATCATAATAATAATAATATTGTGATATTTTTAAATTCGTTAAAAATATTATCTTCTATTCTTTAGAAAATATATATAAAAAATGTCATCTCAAATAAATACAATGAGTGAAAAAATAACAAAAACATTTTCCAGTAAAAAATTTATAATTATATTAATACTTCTAGCCATGTTTATAGGTGCTGCTTTTTATGTGTATAATACATACGTTGCTCCTAAATTAAACCCATCCTTTATTTCAAATAGNGAATTTGTAAATAAAGGTGGGCAACAAAATACTTCATCTGCTGAAATCTATTTTATATTTGCTAAATGGTGTCCTTATTCTAAAAAGGTAATGCCTATATGGGAAACACTCAAAGAAAAATATGATAGAAAAGTTGTAAAAAACATGCCTGTTATATTTAAAGAATTGGATGGTGATTCACAAGAAAAAGAAATAGATTTATTTTCTAAAAATTTCAATAAAAAAATAGATGGGTACCCTACAATTATTTTAGTTAAAGAAAATGATGTAATTGAGTTCGATGCTGAACCAACAAAAGATAATTTAGAAGCATTCATTAATTCAACACTTTAGTTATTTTTATTTATAATATAAATACCAGCTTGTTCATAGCCACTCACATAACATTTTTCTCTTAGTTCCCTTTTATTTACAAATGAAAAAATATTATTAGAGTCTTTACTTGTAAATAAAGTTAATTTATTTGGAATGTTATAATTTTCAGTTTCCTTACTATTAATTTTTTTCAATAATTTATAAATGATTTGAATATTAAAAGAAAAAATATCATGTTTTTCTTTATTACATATTATATCATTTCTACAGTTTATTATATTTAAACCAAAAATACCATTTAAATCGGCATCTTTATTGTTATCAAAAAAATGATTTACTGGGAAACGACATGAATAAACCCCGTCAATATAATGCTTATCGCTGTATTTCATTGGTTTAAGAAATGGTATTGTTGAAGACATATATAAAGCCTCTATTACTTTCATGTCTGGGTGTGTTTTATATGAAAATCCCATAGGTTCGAATGTTTCATAATTCGTAGCGTAAACAAATAACTCTTTATTTGTTTTATTATAAAATTCATTTAATGTCATATCTATATTTATATCACACGTCTTAAAAATAGGTTCAAATGCTGTTTTATATATTTCTATATCAAATAACCCTATTTCATCATAAATATTTACAACGTTTTCTATTTTTAAATCAAACATCTTATCCCATGGTCTTTCTATGATATAATCAATTATCACTTGTATATCAATATCCAAACATAAAATAAANCCTACTATGCTTCCAGCCGAAGTGCCATATATTTTTTCAATATTTTTTAGGTCTATGTTTTTTTTTTCAATCAATTTTTTTAAAGCTCCCAATTGATATAAAATTGAATGTAATCCACCCGAAGATAAAATTAAGTTTTTAATCATATAATATAATTATATAAGGTAATTTTTTTATTATTTTTTCTAAAGAAAAAATAATATGGCTGAAAAAATAAATTTAGACGACCTTTACAAAAATAAACAAAATACGTTTGAACATAAACTTAAAGTGTACGATAAAATACTAGCACGGATTCATAAAAAAATAAAAACCACAGCCAGAACTAGAAATAGTAAATGTTTTTGTGGATTTGTAATACCCGAGTTTATTTTAGGGTTACCGAGATATGATGTAGGAACTTGTACGTCATATATTATTGAAAAGCTTAAAAAAAATGGATTTAACGTAAAATATACACATCCAAATTTATTATTTATATCATGGCAGCATTATATACCGTATTATGAAAGACAGGAATATAAGAAAAAAACTGGTATAAATATAGATGGGTTTGGAAATGTTATTCAAAAAAATAAAAATAAAAAAAATCAAGAAGAAAATGTAAATACCCTTTTATTAAAAAATTCATCAAATACCAAGGCTACCGCGAAAAAAAGTAATTTCCGAGATGTTTCAAAATATCAGCCAAGTGGGAATTTTATCTATGATACAAAAACCATTAAAAATATACAGAATATTAATATATAAAAAAATCATCAAAAAAATGGCTTTTTTTTTGATGATTTTTTGAAACCATGTTTTCATTCCTACAAACTTATTTATTCCCATGTACCATAACGTTTATTATATTATACCGTTGTTTTTGAAAAAATAAAAATGCCATTTTTTTCGTTTTTTTCACCTTTTTTTTTGATCAAAAAAATCGTGCAAACTTTTTTTCGACATTTATGGTGTAATTTCATAATAATTTTGGATGAGTAAAAAAGGTGTTTGTTACCAAAGGCAAAGTTTAAGCGTTTTTTTGAAAAACTTTTCATCGAAAATCGATTTTGGACATTTTTCAAAATGTCCAAAATCGATTTTCTAACAAAGTGTTGTGCAAAAATCGATCAAACTTTTTTTCTTATCATAAAGCTCTAAAAAAGGAAAATTACTAAAAAAAATGAGACCATTCTTATGCAGCGCCATTTTTCATCTTTTTTTTTAGAGAAAAAAAATGAAAAAATCGCTTAAAAAAAAAAATCTCGTGAGCAGCCGTGAGCAAAATGACTTTTCATTACCAAATTTTGTAACAAACCACGTTTATTTTCGTTGTTGAATATGACCAATGAACCGATAAGAATACGTTGTTACCAAAATGCTAACAAAATATTTTATTATTCAACGAAATTAAGACGAAGTTATCACGTTGCTCGTTTTTTGCTCGTTTTTGCTCGTTTTTTTTGATGCTTACCATAATCACAAAAAAAATAAAAAAACCAACTCAACTAACATAAGGGGTTTTTTTAGTTATCCAACGATTTTTCTTACCACGAAATGGTCATTTTTTGAATCTCGTGAGCAGAAAACGAGCAAATTCAATGTTGTTTTTTTTTGAAAAAAATGTTTTCAAAAAACGATCAAACTTTTTGTTATAATCAGCTTACCATAAATTTGACAAAAAAACGTGTTAAAAATAGCTATGGTCTCGCGATTATTGTATTATTTTGATAATCTCCATTTTTATATAAAAATTAAAAAAATATAACGATAATAAATATCATTTTTATTTTAAAACTAAATATCTTAAAAATATGCAGTCACAAACTTGTTGAAAAAAAAACCATCTTGTTGAAAAAAAAAAAATCGAAAAAAAAAAGTTTTTCGAAAAAGTGCTAAAAATCGAAAAATATCATGTGTGTTTTGTTAAAAAATACTCAATAATTATACGTTTTTAAAATTATTTTTGGATTAAAATTTAAATAATTAAAAAAAATGGATTAAAATAAAAAATATAAATATATTATATTATACAATATAATGTGTGATTCTTTTATATGCGTTAAGTGTGATTATAAAACGACGAAAAAATGTAATTATGAAAGACATATGAAGTCAAAAAAACATATTGGGAAAACAAATAATATGGAATTGTTTCGATGTAATTTTTGTGATTATGCTACAAAACGGAAAAACAATTATATAAGACATATAAATACAATACATAATACACAGGAAAATATAAACATTTCAACCGGTAATGGGAGTGACAATTTTGAATCAAGTTTAAATAAAATTCTCGCGGAGCAGGAAAATATTAAAAAAATGATACCACAATCTGGTGGAAATACAATTATAAACAATAAACTTTCTATAAATGTATTTCTAAATACACAGTGTAAGCAGGCAATGAGTATTGATGACTTTGTTAATAAGTTGCAAATATCTTTAGAAGACCTAAAATATTCAAAAAACAAAGGTTATGTAAAGGGTATTAGTAATGTTTTTGTTAAACAATTAGCCGATTTAGAGCCAAAAGAAAGACCAATTCATTGTAGTGATAAAAAACGTTTACAATTTTATATTAAAAATACAAATTCATGGGAAAAGGATGACGATAATAAAAATATAAATAAAGCAATAGGTAATGTTCAGAAAAAACAAATAGAATTATTATTTTTATGGGATAAAGAACACCCAGGTTGGGAAAATAATGAAAGATTAATAATGGAAAGATTGGCAATAGCAAAAAGTATTTATGGGAGTACAACTGATAAAGAAAGAACAAAGGAAAATAAACAAATAAAAAAAATAATAGGAGAAAAAATAGAATTAGATGACATTGTTTTAAATTTTAAAGAGACGTAATAATATTATACTTTATCTGAAATACTATGGGATATCGGTGTCTGTATCAGCATCTTCTATATCAGTTCCTTCCTTCATTTTTGATTCTTTGGATAAATTTAAAAAATCGGTGATTCCTTTAAAAATACTATTATCTGTATTTGGTTGAGATAAACTTGTAGTCCCAGAACGAGTATATTCGGTTATATCTTCAGTAATAAATTGATTTAAAAATGTAATTTCGTCTTTTAAAATTGTGGGAAAAATAATAATATTTTTATTTAATATTCCAGTTACTTTTTCATCAGGTCTTATTTCAAAAGTAATATGTACTAATTTGTTTACGTTTTCTATTTTATCAATATTATATTGATTTGTTGATTTAATACTAGACATATCTAAAATAGATATACCTTCGTATTGGTTAATTACTTTATTATTTAAATTAATATCTTTAATAACTCGAAAGGTGGTATTATCATTATCAATATTATTCCATGTTCGGTTGTAAAAATTATCGTACCATAATTGCCTGAACTCAATCCCATCACTTTTTAAATTTTTCGGAAAACGAATAGGGTTTTCAATTTTCACACAAATATCGCCGTTAAAGCTATTTCGCACGGTCTGTTTTTTAAAGTTGTCCTTTGTAAATTCTTTTTTTTCTTTAAGATTTTCAAAGTTGTTATAACATTTTCCACAGATATCTGTAGACCCATCTTCTGTTTCATATGACCATCTCTCACCTTTAATGAAACATTCATATGTTTCACAGTCTGTATCATTTTTACATTTACGTGATAAGGCGCAATCAAAATCACAACACTTCCCAAAATGGACCCCATTAAATTCATCTATTTTCATTAAATTTTTTTTGTCATCGGGTATTTTAATAATGTTTTTACCAATAGTATCATAGACAGATGAAAATATATTAATAATCATGGAATAGTATATATCATCCTTTTCCATGTATACGATATCACAAAATAATAAACAATATATGAGTATAGATAATCTTTGGATACAATAGCCCTTATAATTTTTACTATTCGGGTTTTTTTTTAAATAATCATGGACATCAATAAATATCATGTAACCCAAGTTATGTAATTCACTTGGCGTGTCCCTGATAATTTTATCGAAAAAATCTTCAAAATTTTCTAATAAATTTACCGAAGATACATTATCATCTCTTTTCATTTCTATATATTTTTCTGTTCTATAGTCTTTGTTTGTATCGTGAGGTGTGTAATTATTTATATTTTTTTTAAGATTATCATAGACAACCTCATTCTTTTCCATCTTAATAATTTTTTTTAGTTTTGAATTTAAAACAATTTTTTTGAAAAGTTTTATACCTTTCCTAAAATTTTTTTCACAATCAATATACATCGATACTAAAAATTTCCTGACTTCTTTTGTTTTTTCGTCCAAAACTTCCATGGTAAATTCTTCATTTATAAATATTTCATTTGTATTTTCATCTTTTTTAAACATTTCATCTAATATTTTAATAAATTTTTCATTGTTTTCGTATGTTATTTGCATAATATTCTTAATATGCTCTACGTATTTTAAAAGGTCGTTCTCCGCTGGGGATAAAGTACCAACATAACCAGTTTTAAAATTAAGTTCTTTTGTTGTACACATTTTATTTTTTTCGTATCTATAAAGGGGTATATCTTTAAAATTCTTGATATCTTCGGGTAAAGATTTACCAGTAAAAGTTTTATATATTTTAGTTAAAACGGTGGAATATTCTTTTTTTGATTGTTTACTCATAACGAATTTTTTTCTAATGGGGTCATATTCATCTTTATATAAATCATCTAATTCTTTTATACCTGCTTCATCACCTAGTGTTTTTAAATATTTATGCGATATTTTATTATTTTCATCAATCTCCCTTTTCATATTAATATCGCAAAAATGATTTGAAACGATAACATTTATATTTGATTGATCCTTATTTACAACTTCTTTTATATCATTGACCATATCTCTTTTTTTACAAAAATTTAAATCTTGGATAGAAACATTTTTATTGTTTAATATGGGGTTTATAACGTGATATATGGCTGAATATAAATGACTAAATTTAACATAATATATGGCTACTTCTTGACAGAAAAATTTCTTAGGTCGGGTTATTTCGTCTTTACCTATTTCTATTTTATTTAAATCCAAAATATCTTTTTCCATTAATTTATGGTTTTTAATAAAGGAGTGTATGGCTATAATATTATTTTCTGTTGTATTTTTTTTCAATACATTGGCTACAATTTGAATAATTGAATTACAATAATTTGGTTCAAGAAATTTTAGAATTTCCTTACTAGATGTTTCTAATATCATTTTACTAGCTATTGTATTAATCTTCTTTAAAAGTTCTTTATCTTTTTCTTTGAAAGGTTTTTTATAATCTTCAAAAGAATTATATTTTTTAGAAGCAGCAATACCCATTAATATATATATATATATAGTTAAATTTAATATATATATAAATTGAATTAAAAATTAAAAATTTAAATAAATTAAGTAATAAATGAATATTAGTAATGGTTCGAAAAATAAACAATCTAGAAAAAATAAAAATAAAAATAATAAAAAATTATGGAATATATTTAAAGATGAGATGGGGACAAAAAGTAATTTAGAATTACTTTTTGAAGAAAATAGAGTGGGTATGCGAGAAAATTGTGAATTATGTAAAAGTACATTACAGATTTCCCCGGAAAAATTTTTGGTTTGTTCGAATACAAAATGTGGTATTATTTATAAGGATTGTTTAGATACATCGGCTGAATGGAGATATTATGGTGCGGATGATAATAACTCGAGAGACCCAACCAGGTGTGGTATGCCTATTAATCCCCTTTTAAGAGAATCTTCATATGCTTGTCGAATTATGGCAGGATATAATTCGACATATCAGATGAAAAGAATTAAAAGATATACTGATTGGCAGTCAATGCCTTATAAAGAAAAAGCGATATACGATGAGTTTCAGAGAATTACAATAATGTCAAGAATAGCCGGAATACCTAAAATAATTATAGATGAAGCTTTAAAACAACATAAGAAAGTTTCTGAAATGAAAACATTTAGGGGATGTAATAGAGATGGTATTATTGCGGCCAGTATATATTTAGCAAGTCGGATACATAATTATCCCAGAACAGCTAAAGAAATAGCAGAAATATTTCATTTAGATAATACAAGTTCTACAAAAGGTTGTAAAAACGCAGTTCATATATTAAATACTATTGAAAATACGAAATCTCTAGACGAGAAAACATATTTTCATAACACAAAACCTGGGGCATTTATAAATAGGTTTTGTAGTAGACTAAATATTAATGAAGAGTTAACAAAATTATCGTTATTTGTTGCTATGAAAATAGATCGTGACCAACTAATACCTGAGAACACACCACAATCTGTTGCTGCTGGAATAATTTATTTTATATCACAAATTTGTAATTTGAATGTCAGCAAGAAAGACGTGAAATTGGCAAGTAATACCAGTGAGGTGACCATTAATAAATGTTATAAAAAACTAGAAAAATTTAAAAATAAGTTGATACCCACAGTTATTATTGAAAAATACAATTAGCACATTAAAAATATTTAAATAAAAATATAAATTTTTTAATTTAAAATTTTCTTGACAATATTATTTCTTATAGTATTCCAATATTGTCCACCTTTTTTTCCACCCCTGTGAGTTATTTGTCCGGGGTGTAGCCTATAATATAATAAAATATCTGGTAAATTGTGTATTTTTCCAAATGTTTTAAGCATTCTTAGTTCTAATTCAAAGTCTTCGGCCATTTCTTTTAAATTTTTATCATAATTACCTGCTTTTAAAACACAATGTTTTCTATAACAAACGGTAGGGTGGTTAATAAACCAATGATTCGGGTTTTTTTTGTATTCATCAAATGTTATTGATGGATGATTTGATTTTGTAGCTTTTGGTCCATTATCATGAAACATTTGTATTTGGCCACCGCATATGGCAATATCTGGATTAGCATTCATAAAATCAACCTGTCGTTTAATTCTACTTGGCATCATTATATCATCAGAATCCATTTTAATAATTAAATCATTGCTACACATTAATATACCTTTATTTAAAGTAAATCCGATACCTTTATTCCCATCGTTTTCGTTATAAACTACGCTACAATATCTTGTAGTGTTTTCAAAATCTTTAAGGAGCTTTTTAAGAATAGTTGTATTCATCGCATCTGAACCGTCGTTTATCCAAATAATTTCAAGGAAAATATGACACATTTGACTTTTAATGGATTCCAAACATTCTTTTACGTGTATGGCTTTAGTGTTTAAACTGGATATTAAAATAGATACAGATTTTTTGGGTTTTAAAAATTGATCGGGGAGAGAATTATTATTCATAGTTGCGTAGCTATTTTTCGTAGAACCCCATTCTTGAAATGCGAAAACCCTCCCATGTTGGGTATATTCGAGACCACTAGCATGAACAGGTAAAAAGTAGTAAGACGGTAAAATAGATATATCGGCCCATTTCTTACTGTAATATAGTCTCGTTAATAGACCCGGACCAACTGTTCTCCACGCGCGTCTTTTTGTTTTCATAAAAGAAACTTCATTGTTTTTTATCCACTGTATAGCTAATTTGGGTAATTCATGTTTTGGTGGAAAAGCCATTGTACCAGTCGCAATTAAAGCTTTTGTTGAAGCTAAAACATCGTTGTATTCTACAGGAGCCCAGCCAGCTCCGCGTACTTGTTCATTTTCATAACCAGCGAATGCTTTGTATTTTTCAACTAAGTAAGTAAATGGTTCAATACAAACGGAGTCAGCATCTACAAAAACACCACCATATTCATAGAGGATTTCCCATCGTAGAATGTCGGCTTTCCCATTTATTTCTTCCATTTCGTTTACGCGATTCATTAGGGATGATTTAAAACCACGTTTTTCTAATTCTTTTTCAGTCCAACGGATATATTGAAAGCCGAGTGGTTCGTGTATGTTTTTCCATGTATCCATAAGTTTGGTGGGAGGCGTCTTTGGACCAATCCATAGTTGATGAATAATTTTGGGTATAGTCATTTATTAAATAATAACGTGATTTATTTAATAATATTTTATATATAATTATTTATTTAATTCAATTACATGATTACACATTCCTTTCAAAGTAAAATAATGCTTTATTTTAAGATATTCTTTATACATATTATTATATTCTTGTTCAGTTATACTTAGTAGTATTCCTTCTAATTTATCTATATCATTAATGTTAATAGAAATACAAATTTTACTATAATCTATATTGTCTTTAAAAGGCAACCATTCTTTATCGTTCCACAAATAAACTGGGATAGATCCTAATTGAAATATTTCAAAAAATCGAAATGAAGATCTACCGTAACCACGAGGTGCTAACGCAAATTTGGAATTTAATGTTGTTTCTATAAAATTATGCTGTTTTTGGCTGTTAACAATTGGTGTCCAACCATTTGTAAAGTGTATATTGAAGTTATTGTTATTGTGTAATTTGTTATCCATAACATGTCTTACAAGCGGCAATGCTTTATTTCCAGCACTTTTAGAACCAACAAAAGAGCATAATATTTTTTTTTCCATGAAATTTTTTCGCGGTTTATTTATTAATGTATTATTTATATCTTGATAGATTAGTGGTAATGGAACATTTCCAGAACAAGCACCATAAACAATAGTATCCTCAGGTAAATCTAGAAGAGGACCATCATCATATTGAGCTATTGTGAAATATCCATTTTCACTTGGATTATTTTCAATCCATTCATTTAAACTTTTTTGCATATCATTTTTTTTATATCTAAACCAACCTTCAATTTGAAAATTTGTCCATAAAGCAGGTATATATTTTCTTTTTAATGTTGGTTTTTCTTCAAATATTTTTTTAAAAAAATATTCTTCAAGATATAAACCGTTTTTAAATGGAGGGTATGTATCTTTATTTTTACAATAAAATAAAGGTGAGTTTATCATATACGTATAGTAAATTATATTTTTTAAATAATTATTTAAAAATATAATTTAATTAGATTACTCTTTATTTTT